>WNGH01001823.1_pt1 | contig 48808 bp, 43 predicted proteins | sample 5400631 | NCBI WGS metagenome assembly WNGH01 (sample SAMN13153373, study PRJNA577476) | soil metagenome | isolation source: 115 cm soil or saprolite under Garry oak tree replicate 1 | place: USA:California | collected 2016-06-15 | reverse complement strand
CTGCACGGCATCACTGGCAGCGGAAAAACAGAGGTCTATCTCCAGGCCATGGAGGCAATCATCGCGTCCGGCAAACGCGGCATTGTGCTCGTACCAGAAATTGTACTCACCACCCAGGCCATAGAGCGTTTCGCAGGCCGTTTTCCTGGACGTGTTGCCATCATTCATGGAGACCTCTTCATGGGAGAACGCTTCGATGAATGGCAGCGCATTCGTTCGGGCCAGGTCGACGTGGTGATTGGCTCTCGTTCAGCCCTCCTTTCACCGTTGCCAGACCTGGGACTGATCATCCTCGACGAAGAGCACGAATCAGCCTATAAGCAGAGCGATATGAAACCGACTTACCACGCGCGAGAGGTAGCTATCGCTCTCGGTCGCATCCTGCACATTCCTGTTGTGCTGGGCAGTGCCACACCATCGGTCGAGACCTTCTACCGTGCCGAGCAAAAAGAATATTCGCTGGTGGAATTGCCCGGACGCATTGGTGCCGCGCTTCCCCCGGTTGAAGTGATTGATCTGCGCAGCGAACTTCACGCTGGCAACACCAGTATCATCAGTCGCCGTTTGCAGAGTGAGCTTGAGCGCGTTTTGCGTAATAAGGAGCAGGCAATTCTTTTCCTCAATAGGCGCGGGGCTGCGAGCTGTGTGCTCTGTCGCGACTGCGGTTTTGTCGTCATGTGTGATCGCTGTGATGTACCACTGACGTACCACTCAACTGAGCGTATTCTGCTCTGTCACTACTGCAACAGGCAGAGCAAAGTGCTGTATGCCTGTCCCCAGTGTCAAAGTACTGGCATTCGTTACTTTGGGCTGGGCACTGAAAAGGTGATGGAGACAATCCAGCGCAGTTTCACCACGGCGCGTTTGCTGCGCTGGGATCGCGATACAGCCACCAATTACCGCGCTCACCAGCAATTGCTCGATCGTTTTGCCAGTCGCGAAGCCGACATCTTGGTGGGGACACAGATGATCGCCAAGGGACTTGATCTGCCGGGCGTAACCCTCGTCGGCGTCGTCTCGGCGGATATCGCGCTGAATTTGCCAGACTTCGCCGCCTCAGAACGAGCCTTTACGTTACTCACCCAGGTGGCCGGGCGTGCAGGACGCCGGGTGGGGGTAGGCGAAGAAGCTGGTTCCGTCATTATCCAGACCTTTAACCCCCAGCATTTTTGTATTGATGCCGCCTCGCGCCATGATTACCACGAATTTTATGCCGCGGAGATCGCTGCCCGGCGTCGTTATGGCTATCCGCCTTTTCGTCGCTTCGTCAAATTTACCTATAGCCATGAGAACCGCCGCCGCACGCAAAACGAGGCACTACTGCTGCGTGAACGGCTGGACGATTGGATCGAGCGGCTTGGCTTAGCCGATACGGATATAGTAGGTCCCGCTCCCGCCTTGATGGAGCGGGTGCAGAATAAATATCGCTGGCAAATGATCGTACGGGGTCCAGACCTGCACCCGCTGCTGCGAGTGATCGATGCTCCCGACTGGCAGGTCGATATCGACCCGGTGAGCACTGTATAACACTACTATCCCCAACTGATAAACCTGGTTGGAGTTACTCGCACAACCTCGGAATATCTGGGAGCCATCCACTCCGCCGTCCAGCCCATATCCTTCATTAGCGCATCGTATTTTTCGGCATACTCCGGCATGGTGGTCTTCAATGTCGAGTCATCAAGCACTGCAGCCTGCCCTTCAATCAAGACGACCTCGTTTCCCTGATCGCGTGTCTCCAATGCGAGTACCACGTTCGGGCTACGCCGTAGATTGCGAAGCTTCTGATCATTAGGCTGGCTAAAGATCAGAAAGGTTGCGCCGTCCCAAAGAAACCAGACGGGTACAAGGTGTGGACGTCCGTCGGGCCGTACTGTGCTGAGCCAGATAATCAATTCGGAGCGTAAGCGCTGCTCAATATGAGCATCTCTCGTTTTCGTTATATCAAGCATATAATCCTCCAAAAAAGACGTTGGGTTACGGTATCGCAGCACTAATCTCTAATACAATGCAGCATGAAAATTTTATTCCCCTTGTCCGAAGCCTAAATATGTTTTTGTAATCCATCCTGAGAAATGGTATGCTGTCTATACATCTGTCATTGCACGTCCCCTATTGAATAAAGAGCAAAATCAATGTCAAATCAATCATCGCTATTTGGGTCGGACGATAGCCCCGGCGCCCCTGCCAATAAAAAAACGCAACCAGCAAAGGAAAGTATTACGCCAGGAGAGCCGCTGGCAGCACGGATGCGCCCTCGCACCCTCGATGAGATTGTTGGGCAGGAACACCTGGTGGAACCGGGGCGGCTCCTGCGCCGCAGCATCGAAGGCGACCGGGTGCCGTCGATGATCCTCTGGGGGCCGCCGGGCAGTGGTAAAACGACGCTGGCAGAAGTGATTGCTCGCCAGACTCACGCGCACTTCGTCACCCTCAGCGCCGTCTCAGCTGGAGTCGCGGACCTGCGTCGGGTGGTTGATGAGGCGAAGAAATTACGCCAATTCAGCAGACAACCTACCATTCTCTTTATCGACGAAATCCACCGCTTCAACAAGGCACAGCAGGATGCTGTCCTACCTCATGTTGAGCGCGGCGTCGTGACCTTTATCGGCGCTACCACCGAAAACCCTAGCTTTGAAGTCATTGCAGCTCTTTTGTCACGCTCGCGGGTCTTCACATTAAAGGCTCTCAATGAGGAGCAGATACTAACCATTCTCCGGCGTGCTCTCACCGACAAAGAACGCGGCCTCGGTCAATTGAACATCACCATTGATGAGGATGCATTGCAACAAATCGCCATCTTTGCCAACGGTGACGCTCGCATAGCACTTAATGTACTTGAACTGGCCGCCCAGAGTATAAGCGCTACAACCGTAGAGAATGCTGCTGTGCCTTCGTCTCTCCATCTTCACATCACCATGCCCATGATCGAAGAGGCCATGCAGCACCGCGCCCTGCTCTACGACAAGGGCGGAGAACAGCACTTTGACACTATTTCGGCACTGCATAAGTCTCTGCGTGGCTCTGACCCCGATGCCAGTCTCTACTGGCTGGGTCGCATGATCGAAGCGGGAGAAGACCCGCTCTATATTGTGCGCCGCCTGATTCGCTTTGCCTCAGAGGATGTCGGCATGGCAGACCCCCAGGCGCTGCTAATCTGTGTAGCAGCTCAGCAGGCCGTGCATTTCGTAGGTTTACCGGAGGCCAACCTTGCTCTTGCCCAGGCCGTCGTCCACCTGGCAACCGCTCCCAAAAGCAACGCTTTGTATGAAGCATATAGCCGTGTACAGGAAGATGTGCAGAAGACCCGCAACGATCCCGTCCCTCTGCAGATCCGGAACGCGCCAACGCAGTTAATGAAGGATTTAGATTACGGCAAAGATTACAAATACACCCACGAATATTACAAAGAGATGCAGATCGAGGACCCTGAAAGGCCGCCAGCCATACAGCTGCAGGAGTATTTACCTGACAGTCTGAAGGGACGCTACTACTATGAACCTGGACAGCAGGGCAAAGAAGCAAGTATTAAAAAGTGGTTGGAGAAGCGGCGCAGTAAGGAACAATAGATCTTTCCTGGAATATTTTTATTTGGAGGCATTACATGACTACCCAGCCCGCGAAAAGCGACACGGAACGCTATCGTGAAAACTATCTTGGCGAGCAAGAAGGCATCTTTCTCTATCAAATGCTTGCTGAGACGGAGCGCGATCCGCATCTAGCGGAACTGTATCGCAAAATAGCCGAGATCGAGCGGCGCCACTCCGGCGTGTGGGAGGATTACCTGCGCGACGCAGGGGTGACTCCGCCGCAGTATACTCCCAACTGGCGGATACGCACACTGGGATGGCTGGCACGGCGTTTCGGCACAGGCGCTGTCCTCCCCATCGTCTCTTCGATGGAAAAAGAAGCCATGGACGTCTATGATCACCAGCCCGAGGCACGCGCTGTGGGGATGCCAGCCGACGAGCGTTCGCACGCCCGCGTCTTTAGCTACTTACAGACCACGGCGGGCGGTGGCGTTGCCGGCCCCCTGCTTGCCCGCTTCGAGGGACGTCACCGTAGCGCGGGCGGTAATCAACTGCGTGCCGCGGTACTTGGGGCGAGCGATGGCCTTACCTCAAATCTCAGCCTGGTGATGGGTGTTGCGGGCTACAGCCTGGCTGGCTCGACAGTCCTTGTCACCGGTTTAGCAGGCTTGCTAGCTGGCGCACTCTCCATGGCCATCGGCGAGTGGCTCTCCGTCCAAAGTGCGCGCGAACTCTATGGTCACCAGATCTCTATTGAGAAGCAGGAAATTGAAAGTGCGCCTGAAGAAGAGCAAGAGGAATTGGCGCTGATCTACCAGGCGAAGGGCATCGATGAGAGCACGGCGAAGACGATGGCTGAGAATCTGATGAAGCAAGAGGGGTCTGCGCTGGATACCTTGTCGCGCGAAGAACTGGGAATTGACCCGAACGAGCTAGGAGGCTCTGCATGGGGAGCGGCTATCACCTCATTCTTGCTCTTTGCCATTGGAGCCATTTTTCCCGTCTTCCCCTTTTTCTTTAGCAGTGGATTGATTGCGGTAGGGATCAGCTTATTGTTCAGCGCAGTTGGTTTATTCGCCATTGGGGCCGGTATCACATTAACCTCCGGCACTCCACTGCTCAAATCAGGGAGTCGGCAGGTTCTTCTGGGCTTTGCAGCGGCAGCCATTACCTTCGGTCTCGGTAGGCTCGTCGGAGGAGCTATCCGGTAGCATTTGATCACTTTCTCTTATGATTCGATGTCTGCCTGGGGACACTATATTGCTCAGATTCTTCATATTCCGGCGATCCGTTCCATGACGATATTTACATTCACAATGAAGAGACGCACTGCATCATCCAGGGGTTGGCAGCTCTGCGAGCCTCCTTTATTCCACAGGGAATCCACGCCTCTGCGCGACCCGCACCAGGGCTTGTAGCTCCCAGTCATTCCCCTGCGTGTTAGGACGCTGAACGACGCGTTGGAAGATCTTCGCCTCGTCATCACGATCTGAGGCAAGGGATCGGATCACGTTCAGGCGTAGCAGTTTGTCGCCCGTATCCCAGATAGGCACAAGGAGTTGCTCCTTGTACTCGGGATAGTGTTCCCGCACCTCCTGGACCAGATCTGACCAGCAACCCAATGTAGCCTTCTCAAAATGTTGGAGGAAGGCGCCGAGCTTTGGGTCGTCGCTTACATACAGACCTGTCTCAGACCAGGTCTCTCTCTGTGTGTTGACGATGCAGACCGTTCACCATCTCCAAGCTATGACGATCTGCCTACTGTTGCGAAGGGACAAAGCCTCATATTTCTACTCCACGAAATCCTGCACTCCTCTCAAGAGATATTTCGGCTACACCCGCTTGTGGAGCTAAATGGGAAAAGATCACCAATCGGTACACTTCTCTTAAATGCAGTTCTCGTTCTGTTGTTACTCGGACCCCATCACCGCGTACACACGATCTGAAAACCACTCACCTGCGCCTGGGCGGTGGGATCATTCGGTGTCGCAGGACTCCACGTGGCGACAAACATGTACGTGGAAGTAGTGTTGTTAACGGTGATACTTTTGGGGAGAGGAAATTGCGCGGCAAATGGACCATCGACCAACGACTCCAGTTGAAGGATGTTGCTTGTCGTCGATGGCGAGCCTTGCAGAACTTGTTGTTGAAATTGGATCTGGAATGCCGCCATCTTGCCCTGTTTTCGGCCAAACACAGTGATGTTCTGAATAGAGGTATTATCAGGTAAGAGAAGAGGGAGCCATCCATTCACTGTTTGTGGCGGAGATGTTGGCGGATTTGTCGGAAATGGACCGGCAGTCGCCCCTCTATCGGTAATGCTCCAGGTCGTTTGAGTTCCTTCAGGGAGAAAGCCCGGGGCAAACGACAGGACTATGTTTCTGCTTATCAGGCTGTTCAGAGTCTCTATCGCTGCGCTGACTTGGTGAATAACATCGTGCAGTTTATCGAACTCCCCTTCTAGGGCGTGGAAGCGATTGTTAAACCCGTTGGGGCCATCCGCCTGGACGCGATCAACGTTGTCTCGCCAATCTTGGTGCTGGAATGTACGTGTGTAGTCAATAGTGTCTGTCATGGCTTACCCCTTTCTACTGCGACGTGGCAATGGACCACGTACACGGAAAACAGGAAATGTATAATCTGGGAAGGCATTGAATGGCTGATTACGTATTTCAACAACGTGCCTGCGAATAGCCAGCGTATTTACTTCCACACCAATTGGATGGAAGGCATTGAGGATGTTTGTGATCAGGTCGTACTGTTCCTTCCTGATCGTCACATCTGTTGACTCCAGGGCCGGTTTCAAGCGTATGTCGAAGGTGTACGGGGCCGTATTGTTGCGCAACGCATAGATGGCACGAACCAGGACAGGTCCCGCATGATCGCTAGAGAGTTTCACCTGTGGAGCTGTCGTTGTGTTCAAGTGCGCACCCTCCTTCACTCCTGGCCGTAGCACCCAGATGAGTGATTCTCCAAGGCCGCTGCCCAACTGCCAGGTATTGGCGACTCCCTGTTCTTGCGGGTCAATCACGCTCACGGCATCTCCTCCCCGGTTGACCACATAGACGCGCTGTCCCTGGTCTGCTACGGCCATATCCAGCGGCTCTTGCTGGACACGCACGCTCCCTATGGACGAGCCCAGTTGCTGCAACTGTGCATCGGTGAGTTTCGCCAGGTCATCCGGTTTAAAGATGTAGATGCGCTCGTTGACCGTATCTGTGATGTAGACGGCGTCAGCGGTCGCTGCTACAGCCCCGGGTCTGATGATGCCGATCTGTCCAATGGTCAACGTATTGATTTTCGTTCGCTTGGCTACATCGAGCACTGTAATACTGCTGTCGTTCTGGGGTTGCGTGATATCCCGACCTGGCTGGATAACATAAGCTCTCCCATCGGGAGAAATGGCGATCTTGAACGCCGGTTTTGTCAGGGGGATCGTGCTGGTCCCGATGGCGATGGGGCTGACACTTGAATCAATGATGTTGATCTGATTGATCCCGTTCAGCGCGACCCAGAGTGCTTTTCCATCCGGCGTGAGCGCCATGCCTGTTGGGTTGGAGCCGCCGGGTAGCGAAAGCGGAGAAAAGGGAGTGAGCGTCTCCGTGTTGATCTCTTGCAGCGCATTGCCGCCCTGACAGGCGACATAGAGGCGCTGATTTGCAGGGTGATGGGCTACTGCCACAGGACCCGGCTGTACCTGTCGAGTTCCCGCGATGGTTCCTATGGTTGGAATGTCTCCTTCGCTCCCTGTTGCCGGTTTGGTTATATCGACAGCGGTGATGGTATTGCCCTGGCTATCAGCGGTGTAGAGTCGCTTGCCGTCAGGACTGCGTGCTAACGCAACTGGCCCCCACCCTACCTTGATCGTACGTTTGACCAGCCCACTGGCAGGATCGATCTCGCTCACGATGTCGGTTCCACTACCGGCGATGTAGACGACATCGTCTCCTATAACGATACCCTGGGGAGCGGCGCGAGGATGGATGGAGAGCGCCTGCGTTGTGTGTTCCTCTACCTGCTGCGGGCCGTCCACTCTCACCAGTTCACCAGGGCGTTGTAAGACCAGCACCTGGTTGTTCTTGAGGTTGACGCTGACGTAGGTGAATCCGGCGGCGTGAGCCAGCACGCCAAGGGTCCCAACGGACAGAGTTGGATGTTGCAAAACCAGCGCGCGCCCAACGCCATGAAGGTCGGTTCCCCCTGGCACGAAGGCCTGTACAACCGCTAGTGGCGCTACCGGTGTTGTTGTACTGTTGGCAGTGATCAAAGTTAAGAGTTGGTCGAGGCGCTGCGCAACCGCTGGCTGCATGCGCCGGTTATTGATATCGGTTCCGTACGTTGCTCGCGTGTCGGCGTGTGTGACAAGATAGGCGGGATGGAAGAAGTCATCCGGCTCTCCCGCTATGGATGGTTCCACATCCTGCGCGCCATCATCCGCGATGACAGCGCCGTCAGTGAGCTGGGCCGGGCCGAGGCGAAACTCACTGGTACCCACCGCCCTGCTTTGACGCAGTGATACCTCGACCTTCACATGGAGTATCCCGGGATTGGCAGGCGGCGGATTCACCGATTGCGGTCCTGGGGCAGTCAGTGTGACCGTGGAGCGGTCGGTGCGCGTCGTAAAGTTCGCTCGTCCGGGACCACAGGGGATCATGACCCAGCGATAGATGGCGTCAGAGGGCAATTTCGGGTTGACTTTTAAATTCAGGGCATTCCCGATGACGAAGGAGAAGCCGTTAACATCAGGTATCGTTGCATTGTCGACCAGAATCTCGATATACTCTCCCGGTTCGACGGAGACATAGACCTGGCTGAGGTCACGCCTGTTACAGACAAAGGAGAATCCGGCCTTGGACGCGAAAGCCGCCAGCTTTTCCAGGCTGACCACGCTGTGCGTGAGCAGCAGCCCGCGCCCGACCGCGCGTAGATCACCAGCCTGGGGATCAAAGGCGCTCTCAACCGTGAGCGTCCCTCCGGAGCCACTCGTGCCCAGCAGATACAGCAGCTGGTCGAGTCGCCGCCTGGCAGCGAGTTGCATTTTATGCGGGTCAGGAGGAAGCTCGTCACGCTGTAGAGAACGCGCGGGAGGGGGAGTATATGTTGCGCGTGGATCGTTGTGTGTTACCAGGTAGGCAGGGTCGAAATTTGTCTCCTCTGCGGCAGTCCCATTCACATCGGCTTCGCGCACATTGTTGTTCCCCTGAGCATCGATACATTCTCCCGCTGCCAGTGTTTCAGGCTGAACTGTAATTGCCAGCCTACCCCCAATAATTGCGGCATTCTTGTCTTGAAGGATGAGCGGTTGAGGGTCGCCGCCAATCTCACCCACCGTAGTATTTATCATATCCTGAAGGTTCGGTAGGGTAGGCAGCGTCCAGCGGCCAAAGAGTTTGAGCCTCCGGCGGTACGCCTCATCATCCTCTCCGAGCACAGGATGAAATGTCGAACGGGCAACCCTGGAAAAGCGTACCTCGTCGATCACTCCCTGATATGCTGCCGTGGGCGAGCGACCAATCCGCACAGGCTCGGTATTGGCGATAGCCCCTAAGCCAGCGATAGCCTGAGCGCTCACTACCTTCCCATCGATATACAGGCGCGCTTCATGCGCGGTGCGGTCAATCACGCCAGCCACATGAGTGAAGCGATCAGTCGAAAGGCGGATATCGGCGAACAGCAGGACAGGTGGTTGTACTCCGTCGCAGAGGAGAAACCGGATATTGAAAGGGATACCACGCTGAAATGCTCCAAGGCTTAATGCCCAACCGGCCTGCGTCGTGGTAGTGACGAGGTTCGGGTGCTTGGCGATGATTTCTTGATGGTCTATGAGCGCCGCTTTATCCGGCGCCATAGGGGCAGGCATCACAAAACATTCAACGGTAAAATCGCCTCCTGGATTGAATTCAGGGTGGTCGGCAATGGCAATTTCAGCATTGGAGCCAGTAAAGGTGAAGGCGCTGCCAAAGCGTCCTGCCGCGCTTAGCGAGCAATCCGGTGTTCGTGCCGGGATGAGATGCCTGGCCTGCCGGGATATAGTAGACAGTCATATCCTCAACCTGAGCTACCTCTGTGGGTTGTGAATCTTTCGTCGTCGCAGGCCGGTCGTCCAGGTGATAGAGAGCAATAGTCGCCGGATCGAACGAATACGGCTGAGGCGGAAAGCGTGGGATGCCCAGATCGTTGCCTAGCAGGTCCAGACTGAAACCGGTGGCTGCGGATATCTGGTGCTGCGCTTGCACGAGTGCCAGGTGGCGGCGAATATTGTCTTTCTCCCAGCCGATGACCCATAGTAGCTTTGCCAGGTTGCCTAATAGCGCGCGTAGACTCCACCAGTGGGCCGCCTCACCATCAGAAGCCGCTGGCGACATATGCACGGTCTGTAGCCGGATATCCGGGTCATCCTCGCCGTTGAGGTCTAATACAAAGGAAGCGCCAGCGTAGGTATCTGCCGGGATGGATACAGAACGGGACTGCTTCAGGGACGTCGCGGTCCCATTCTGTCCCCGGTAATCGACCGTCACCTGCGTCATCACCGTTATATCTCTCTCCGCGACCAGGATGTAGCGCGGACGAGGCAAGAGCGACTGGTCGGGGGGAGATTGTGGCACAAAGCGTGCCAGGTAATCGGAGAAATCATAGTTATCTACTTGCGCCTGTGTCGCATTCCCCCCCTCGATTAGGGGAATAGACAGGGTGCTTGTGCCGCGAGCGAACGGAAGCGTGAAACGACCAGCCATCGCCTCTGCTGCGGTTGTCATCATTATCGTCATTGCTTCACCACCTCGATTTCGATCAACCCACTGTCGAGACGGAAAAAGGCAATCTCCGTTGGACCCATAGTCAGATTCTCACCGACCGCTGCTTCGAACACTGTAGATTGAAACAGCGCCGCGCCGAACGTAATACGCCCGAAGGCGGCAGGACAGCGGCGTAAATGCAGATTCTGGACATCGACCACCCCCGGCTGCTCTCCAAAGGCGCGCATAATTTGCGAAAAGAGAACGTTGTTCCCCAGTTTGGGCGCGCCGATATCGATGGCGATACTCTGCTTGATTGATGCAATGAGCGATTGCGCGTCATGTCCAGGCTCCATAGTCACGGTTGCCCGTACTCCCACTTCGATCAGGTCTGCCTCGACAATGTTGGGGTGAATGCCGATAGGCCGCACACGGTCTACTGCCGTCAATACTCGCTCATAGACACCCGGGATAGTTATTGTAGCGCCACCAGGCAGTTGTACCGGTGTGTTCCGCCAGGGCCAGGCAATTTCGTGAGCCACGATGACATCAAAGAAGTAGGGCTCGCCAAGCTGCCGCTCGCTGGAAAAGCGCCGCTCGTTGAAATTGAACAGGTTGAAATAGCTCAGGGACACGTCCACCCCGCCCAGTGAGTCGGAGGGCAGTACGTCGATCACTCCTGTCACGTCGAGCGCCGCGCTGCGCAGGCTCTCTAAGGTCCACATGTTACGAGGAAGACCAAGGAGTCGCGTCCGATAGTCACCGTCTGACTCGTACTGCTCTCCTCCTGTAAAGGCCTGAGCGTTTGCCACCTGGACTGTCGTTCCGGTCCCCGCCAGGTTGGACAGGATGTGCAGGAAGGCAGGGTCGATGCCGCTCACCTGGCCTGCGTCGATATTTCCCTGTGACCCTCGCTCGAATGCCTTCACCACCACATCACCCCGGGTTTGCACATCGCTGAGAATCAACGTCTCGGTTGTATAGAACAGGACCGTCCTGCCCGGGGTGGTGGCAATGACTATGGTTCCTTCCGGGAAGGTGTATTGGCGTGGAGCATTGGAGGCACCGGGTGGGCTACCGGCTTGAACGGTAAATGTCACGGTACCACTGGCGAACAACTGCTGGCGCTGCACTCCCAGGTCCTCACCTGATGCATCGAGCGCATCACCAACAGCGGTCGAAATGAAGTTGCTATAATACAGGTCTTCCATTCGCTTCCACAACTCGGCATCCTCCGCCGCTGCTGCCTGTAAGATCTGGGAGATAGGGCTGGTCGGGGTTAGGTCGACGTCGGAGCCAAAAATCTGGCGTGCCCGCTCCCGGTTCTCACTGAGGATCACATCGATGCCTTTATAGGTAAATCCCTGGTCGGTAACGCCAAAGTCACTCATACTACACCCCTATGTTCAGCGAGAGGCTCGCTGTCTGCCCGTCAATGGTTTCTATCACCACGTCCACATGCCAGAAGCGTGAGCGCCTGTCAGCTTGTACCATCTCTGCCGTGATCTGGGGATGTTGTGCCAGGTAACTAGGATCATCTTCAAACAGCACCTCGCGGATGTCACGCACACGGGGATCGGTAGCAAGCGAACGCACAAGACTCAGCTTGAGCAATTCTTTGACCATACGGATGTTCCCCGGCAGAGTAAAGGCATCTTTTACGTCCAAGCCATAGGTGGTATTGAAAGGATCGCTGTCGAAAGGCGTCAGGACCCGCAGTTCTAGGGCCTGTAGTAGATTGCGCTTGCCCTCGACAATCCTTAATGTGCCGTTGTCAAAGGCAATGTCACCATCTATCAGTGCCAAACTGTAGCCAAACGGCTTATCTCTATCCATATCGCCTCTCCTTAGCTAGCATAAGTTTTGTCTGCCCTGCTGACTGAACGCTCCAGATATTGTCTGGTATACCCTTAGTTACTCCATTGGTTACTCCTCTAGCTGTCTCCAATAGCACAGGTTTTCCACCAACTTTTAGTTTTGTCGCGGCACCAGCAGTCATGCCCAAGACCTTCTGGCATTGTACTGTGCTTGTATTTGGATCCGTCACATTGAGGCAGCCACTCACTGTTCCACTGCTAATATCATCTACCACCAGCACAGCTTGCCCATCTATTTTCAGCAGGTGTTGACTGGCAGTAAACGTAACCGTTCCTTGATGGGGGCATTTGATAGTTGATCCTTCAGTAATGACTTTCGGCATCATGATACCTCCACACCTGACTGGCCCAACTTTAGCGTGACCTTATCGTTATGGAGAGAAATTTCACCTGAATTTCCACCCATCGTCAAGGTAGCTTTCCCATTCGTGATTGAAATGTCCTTGTTGTTTGTCTCGATAGTCAAAGACCCATTATCCGCAATCGTAATCTTTGTGCCGCTTTCATGCTCGATCACAATCGTTTTTGCCTTGGGGACTGCGGGACGTTCTCCTACCTGGGGTAATGCGTCGTCTCCTACGAAGATTTGCAGTCCCCTGGCCTGGATGACACGCAGCCCTGCCCTGTCGGTCAAATCATTCACTCCCTTCCCTGTGGGCTGCTTCGTGCTCTCATCTATTTTTGTAGGTAGACACAACCAGTAATCGCCTTGTTCATTTTTTGGCCGATCATATGTGGGATTCTCTGACCAGAGGAAACCGGCTACTACAGCATCATTTGTCAGACCAAGATTATGAGCGAGAAGTGCTCGCATGCCGGGATAGACTGGTACAATCAGTCCGCATTTATGCCAGGCGAAAGGCGAGACAATCGGTTTGCTGTGCAGCAGCGGTGTCTTATTCACCTCAACCTCGACGCTGGGAGCGACGTTTTCTGGTGGTGGTGATTGTCCATACTTCAACGTTGCCAGATGTTTCTTCTGGCTGCCTTCCTCGTAGTCCTGCACTTCACCCACATCTATCGCTTGCCGCTGATTCTGGGCATTTTCCACTACATCCCGAACACGCCTTACTACCCCATGTGCACCAGTCATTTTCTCCCCGATCTTCTTCCCTGCTTCCACCTGCACCAAGTTCACATCACAGGTATAACCACTGCTGGTAGAAAACGTATGGGTGACTTCCATGATACGGAGATTTTGAGTTGGTGGATCCTTCAATTCTGCTGTTTGACCGACACGCAGGCGAGGGTCCCCAAGCACGGTGAGTTTGAAGCGGATGGTAGTGTTGGTTTTTACTTTTCCATCCAGACGCTTATCGCAGGGTTCATCAACTTCTTCTATGTCCTCTAGCTCATCCTGCCTGACAATATTGCGGTCTGGGTCAAAGATGGGGGCCTGTTCCTTCCCAACAGCCGGACCGATATAGATGGTGCCGTCTCTTATCACCAGTGGAACCCTGGCACGATCAGCAAGCTCACGTAATGCAGCCAGCCCATTTTGTTGTTTCGAAGTGAAATTTGTCAGTTTCAATGCTGGGTCCAATGTGGAATCACTGGTCAGGTGAACATTCGCATCTTTAGCGATCTGCTTCAGCAAGTCGTTAGCGGCGATTTCCTTACTATCATAGGAGTTGCATTTGGTACGTAATTTATATCCACCAATCTCCTGGCCTTCTACCACCGTCTCCAATAGGCCATTCTGGTTCACCGTGCTCTTGACTGAAAGCACCGCGCCTTTCATCACCAGAGTCGGTTTGTTTGTCAACAATTCATCAAAGTATCCTAGGTAGATATCTACCAGCAGAGGTTTACTTGCTTTCAATCCTTCACTTTGTTTCTTTTTTAGTTCGCTAGCTACATCGGTTGGCAGGTTTGTCAACTTGATAGTGAATATATCTACCGTTTCTGCTGGTGTCATTCTTACGGTGATATAGGCATCTAGAATGTACTTACCATTGAAGACATCATTAGAGACGAGCAGCGGAAATGTGGGGCCCAGAGATAACACATTTGCTAGCTGCGATAAGGCACCTACGTCCTGATCTGTGTCTTTAAACTCAAGCTTGTACCAGATTATGAATCCCATCGTGCTGCTATGCCTCCAATGACCTGTGAACGGAATGAACCAACGCCATTCAAATTGCTCTTTGCTACTCGCATCTGGCGGAAGACAAAGGCCACTTCGTCTGCCTCATACTCCAGATTGGGTACCAGCTTTCTTTGAAAGATGACCCTAGCTCCGGCAATATCTTCCCGCAGCACACGCATCACCATAAATGCACCTTTTTCAGGTAGAGTATAAATTTCATCTGTGGGAACCGGGGTATCTTCCAGAATATTGACATAGAGCACGACCTGGTACGTCCTGCCGTTGAAGTTCAGTCGAAAGGACTGCGGGAAGCCCTCGTCGGCATCTATAGGGAGTTGAAAGTAGGTTCGTTGGGTCATATGCTTTGTTTGCTCCTACGAGACGAAAGAGCTTGTAGCTCTCAGATCAATCGGTACTCCTACCTGTCGGGGCGTGGAGCCAGGCACGGGACTGGAAGGGATCGTCACGGTCCCAGACGCCAATGCCAGGTCCGCAACCTCACCAATGATTGCGGTGATACTTGAGCGTGGAACGTGTTGCAGCGTAATGCTCACATCCAGTGCCTCTCGCTTCTGCACATTTTGCGTGAAACGTAGATCGGTGATCTGCATATCCAGACTGATAGTCAGACCCGATACCACCGAAATACCTGTGACTCTGAGTGCCGCAGCCGCCGCAGCCACCAGTACACGCGAAGTAAGTGCCAGCGCCTCCAGTGCCTTCTTCTGCTGCAAGCGATCAGGGCCAATCAGCATGGCCTCGATGCTGATCGTCTTCGTCGTCGGCGCGATGGCCTGCGAGAACTTGCTCCCCATGATGCGTTCAATCCGGTAACCCTCGTTGATAGTCATGTTCTGTACGAAGAGCAGTTGCACGGGTCCGACTAGGACCGGGATGTTTGCGGTGACGGGCATAGGTTTGCTCCTAACTCTCTATCAATAAATGTGTGTAATATGTCTATCATTTGACCTCTAAAATCCGACCGGTACCGGGAATAATAAAGTCTTGTAACTCACCTGTAAGGCTACCTGGAATCTCTAATTGGTCTTCAGCGACAGTAACATCTACCAGACGAGGTTGCCGCCCTTCTAGAGCTTCCGTCTTGTATTCTGGGACCGCTGCAGATCGGGCTGCTCGCACCCATTCTTCATCTACCTCAAAAGCGACAATTCTCGCACCTGGCCCTCGATTCTCATTGAAGAACTTTATTGCCCGTGCTTCTGAGCCGAAATTGAGATAAATGGTTTCTCCGGGTTTCACAAAAACGTTGCCGTTTGCGTCCACACGGAGCAGCTCGCGGCTACCCCCTCCCTCTACACGATATACCACACGGTTACGGCTTTTACTCCTTAGCAGTGGTCGTACCAAGCGTAACAATTTGCTAGGATCGCCTTCAACCGCTGCCTTTGGAATATAAATGACCTTGGTCTCTGCACTTGCCTGCGCAAAAAGTTTATCCACATCTTCAGGTCCGGGCAGGTCCTGGGTAGCAGAGCGGGCCCCGCTTGCAAATTGTTCCGCTTCACTGCGCAAACGAGTTGCTTCACTGCGCAAACGAGTTGCTTCATCTCGTTGTACTGAAGCTGCCTGCCTTAATCTAGCGGCGCGTTCAGGTCGTGTGGCTTCTGCGATAGTCGCTCTCTTTTCCTGATCCACAGCCTGTGCCTCAAGCTTAGCAGCCTGTACCTCGTGGGCAGAGGCTTGGCGTCGTAGAGCTGCTGCACGTTGACGTTGACGCAGTGTAGGACCGGGTTGGGGACCTCCCCGGCCAGCACCAGAACCACTATCTCCTCCCCCTGCTCCCCCTTCAGGAGGGGGACTCTCAGCAGGCGGTTCCGTCTCTGGCTCTACGCTGAATTTCCGTTGGGATTCGCCCACTTCTGATTCGCCCGCTCCTATAGAACGCTGCAACGTTCCCAACTCACCAATCTGCTTACCTGTGCTTCTTGCGGAGACAACTACGAGCGTACCATTCACTGCGGCGCGTGCGAGCACACTCAGAATGCGGATGTAGCGCTCCTCTTGCCAGCGTTTGTACGCATCTTTGTCGTAGAGTCGCTCGTATTCCTTCCTTGTCTCTTCGTCGTAGGCTGTGTTGAGCGTTCTCAATTGTAAGTATGTGTCGTATGCCAGGACCATGCCATTTGCGATATCGGTACCGAGCGATGTATACAGCATAAATTTCTGGAATTTCAGTACCTGAGCTACTTTAGAGCCTGCCTCGACCGACACGAGTTTCCCCTTAGCAACGGCAGATGAAAGGGAGGCCGCCCTACTCTGCGCAGCAGCCGCACCGACACCGGCGAAGGCCGCTGCGATGTTAGCAATATCTGAAAACGTTTCAGCATCCCATTCAAAATTGTCAGTGCGGATACGTTCTATGATATTCAGAGCACTCAAGGTGGCTCCGATAACTGCTCCGACAAGCAATACCTTTGCCACAACGGCAGAAGGCGGGAAGACCAGAGCTGCTGCCAGACCCGCTGCCCCTATTACAGTTGCAGCGGTACTTGCCCATTCGTATGCAGTTCGCTCCCAGCTTTCAGTTGGAGTAATAAAGTCCCATGCTTTGAGGCCATAGCGCTCCATGCCGGGCCATTGAATGTGCGCCAGAATATAACCCGGAGGGTAGTTGCCACGGAAACTTGTGCGTGCATCTTCAAAAGCGGCAGCGATGGCTTCATGTGCTGTCTTTCCTTTGCCCTTATACGTCGCATAGAAAGCCGGGTACGTCAGGTCAATAAGGTACCATACATGCGGATTCTCGGGATCAACCTCTAGACTAGGAGCGAGAAACAGGGTAATGGGTCGAATCTGGGACGTGCGACGTTCGCCAAAAACGGCATGGATTGGAATGCGTTTTTCAACCTCGATACCATAGAGGTGATGTGTCATCTTGGCGATGGCATCTTTCAGTAAGCCCTTGCGGGCTTCGTTCGTTTCCTTCTTTAACTGCTCCTCATAGAATGCTAACAGGTCAAGGGCAGACTTAAACCAGAGGGGTGTCTCGCCGAACTTGCCTTCGGCCTCCAGTTTTTCAAGCTGCGCCAGTCTCTTTGTCATCTTGGCTTCCAGCGTGACTACTTGCTGACGACGTGTATCCTTAACAGGCTCAGGAGAAACATTCTCATGCTGAACCGTTACTTCACACGAGATCTCATACATGCCTTCTTCAGCCCAGGTATGGCGCAGAAAGGCATCTTTCGAATGAACAGTGCGCACCAACTCACGCAGCACCGGGCTCTTTTTCCCCGGAGGAGTCTTCAGTTGCCATATTTCCCACGTGAAATCAAGAGAGGCGAAAATGAATGCGAGCGTGTCTGCATGATACCACTGTCCAGACTTGTCTACTCCCCAGATTTGTACATCGGCGTAGTAGATACTTTCTGCTTCGACTGACATGATTGGCTCATGATTGGGTTCTAATATCTGCATGCGTGGGTAAAAGCGATAGGCATAATGCGGCACACTTCGCTCAAAAAGCCCTAAATCGGTGGGCACAATGAAGTTGACCTCTATATCCATGTTGTCTGGATTCATCAACGTGGACTTCTCGCGCTGATTACCACGATAAAGCACGCCTCTACCAAACGGTTGAAAGATAACCGTGTAGGAACCCGTTTGCAACGACATAGCTCCTCGTTTTTTGTCGCGCTCTACATAGAGGAATAGAGACTCAACTACCACCTGTCCCTGTTCGTTTATCGTCAGATAGTACAGCATCGGGCTATTTGTGCCCTGCAAGGTAGCATAGATGCCATAATAGACTCCTGAGTGAGGTCGCCCCTTAGTCGCTGAAAAATATTCCCGAATCCACTCTATTATCTCTGTTATGGTAAATTCGGCTATTATAGTCCCGGTAGATGAAGCGCCTGCCACCTCACTACCCGATGTTGGTACCTGTGTCAGCTGTCCATGCTCATAACTGGGTATCCAGTACCCCTCTGACCCAACCCGCTCTGATGCAAACGACTCCCGCACTTCTTCAGACATCCCAGATTCGATGAAGCGTGACTGCGTCAGTTCAGCAATACTACGCCTGAGCGCACGCGTATACTGGGCAACCAGCACCTCTTCAAGGGCGACCCAGTCGTCCTCGCCTGGCTCCCCGCGTAGTCGTAGTTTCAACGGAATGTAACAATTAATCGTTTGCATCTTACTTACTAGCTTTTTCTTTCGCTTATGCAAAATCATTCACAAACTATATGTCTTCAAGCCTTTGGGTAACCAATGCTCAAAGGCCCGTCTAGCTCTCTTTACATCAATCCCTCTTTGTTTGAGCAGCTTTGGTAGTTCCTCGCCATCAAATAGACGGAGCATACGTTGACCAAGCCCTGGTAGCTGGTCAGCAACATCTGGATGATAGAGGTAGAGCAGGTCTTTGTAGTCACCGTGAGCATGAGCTACCAAGTCCTTTATGATCTGCTCCTTTTCAAAGGATGCTTCTGCCTCCCCTGCAAGATTCTCCAGGTTAGTTTTTACTTCAACATGGAGTCTACCGAAGGGTGTCTGAGCCACAATATCAATCTCACGTCTTGTAGCTGAGACTTCAAAGTGTGATCCCCGAGCACCATAGTCTTTCACGAGAGTACGGGCAGCATACAATTGACCCCAACTTCCTTGCACACCTTCTACCATTTTGCCGACCTCCTTCACCTTTCTGCTAAGTACTCCCCTGAGAACATCATCCAAACCCGATGTTGTGTGTGGTCCAATATCTGCTACCAGTCCAAGCAGGTCAGCACGATCACCTGCACTCCACTGGAGAAGGTTTTCAAGGGTATCTCCCCAGTCCACATATTCACTTTCAAGGCGGGCTATCTGTTCAAGACCATTCAATTCTTTATCGGTCAGTTGTGCAAGCTGAGATGCTCTCCGATTGTGAAGTGCAACCTTATGCTCCGCTATCTCTGCCATTTCCTCTAGTAAATGTGTATGTTGCCCTTCTTGCAAGCGCTTCAAACCAAGTTCCGCCGTCTTCCCTAATTTTGTTGCCTCAGCCAGACGTTGTGCATGACGGGCCTGGGCAACTTCATCGAAGGCGCTGGCTTCACCTTTAGCCAGACGCTCCAGGAACCGTTGATAGTCGGCAGGATTACCTATTTGCTCACGTCTAATAGCCAGCCCATCCAGGAATGCCTCAAACCTTTCCCACGAGCGTCCAGTATACCCATAGGTAATATCTAGTAGGTCGCTGCCTGCCTCACGAATAAAGGCCAATGCACGCGGATGTTCTGCAAGTTCTTTGAATGCCTGCACGCCCCATTTTTCCAGATGATAGGGTTTCACAAATGTCATGGTGTGCAAGAACTCTTGCAGCCTGCCTGCAGGAACATCTTCGATGAGTCGCAACATTGTTGCTTTATCCCAGCCGCTATGCCTCATCAGTGCATGTAGGCCCTTTGTCATCTCGGCTGTGACACCACCTATCGAGGCTGCACGTTCCTCTAATCGCCCAGCTATGTGGAGTGCATCACCAAGTCTATCTACTCCCTGCAACAGTTCAGTCTTACCATGCAGTTTCGCTAGTAGTGCTTCAATACCCTCACCTTCATGCAACTCCACAGCGTCAGCGATACGTTGTAGCAGAGCTACATGTTCTTCTGGCAGCAATTCGGCAAGACGTAGCACCCGTGCTTCCTCGGTGATTTCAGCGAGGCGGGCCAATGCCACCAGTACACGCTCCAGACGTGCAGCAGTGGTTCCGGCCTCGGCAGCCTTGCCAACAAAGCGCAGGGAGCGTATGACATCCATCAGGGCAGCCAGTCGCTCTGGTAGAGTTGCAGCTGCCTTGATAGCAGCCCGAATTTCACCAATACCAATGAACCATGAGAGGACTTCAAAGATGATTGCGGCTCTCAAGCGCCTGAGGATGCCTCCGCCGATGCTTGTCCCACCTCCACGATGACCATAGGGTGTACCCAGTTCTTCAGCATACTCTAAGCCACGAATCGCTTTTGCTGTAGCACTACAGGCCTGGACAACCATCTGTGTAACAAATGCCTGCGCCTCTGGATCGCCGGACTGTGCCTTGTCTACGATCCACAGCAATTCAACAAGATGCCCCAATCCTTCCAGGACTTCTAGTGGCTTTGTGAAGAGGAATTTTATTCCCTCCCATGTACTTTGTAGCCAGTCAAGCAAACCCGCAGCCAGATCTTTCAACTCCTGCACCGTATCTTCCACCATTACGGGTGGCAGAAACCCGATTTTCAACAACAACTTAGCCAGGTAGTCCCAGTTTAAAGGCTGCCCAACACGGTACTCTCCAAGCATCTGGAGCAGCTCAAACACCCGTCCATCCAGGTCATCAAAGAGTTGCTCGTACTTTCCCTCTTCACGTAGTAAAGCGAAGATGGCTTCCAATTCCGCTACGTTGCGGCTAGCATGGATGATTTCCAGGATGGCGATCTCTTCCCGCTCCCACGTCCAGGCATCAATCAACAAGATGAGATATTCAACGCGTTTCTCCCATGGCATCACTGCAAAGATCGTGCGATCCATCTTAACAATGACATCGACTTCGCCCGATTCACCCTCTGCAGCATGGGCTTTTCTAAGAAGAGTGTTAACTGCCATCTGTACTTCATCTCGTCTGAGACTTCCCTCATTCAGAGATATCCGTTCCACTACGTTCTTGAAGGTTTCGATGTTCCAGAAATCACGTGCAATATTGCTCAAAAGTGGTACCCCGTTCGTCACAACGGTGACTGTCAAGTAATCAGTTGAGGAGACCAACAGGGATCGAAAAGCACCAACCATCTCCCCTTCCTGGGTAGGAGAAGTACCAAGGTTTCCCAAATCTTTGAGGTTTAACGGTTTGAGCAATTTCACTACGTAAAAGGGTCCTGCCGGTGAGCCTTTTCGTGGTTGGAGGACTGCATAGCCCTGAGCTCCAAAAAGCAGGTTTCCCCATCGTAATGCACGTGCTAGATTCCCCGCTATTATATAGGGGCTTCCCCCTACATGGATAGGATTGTTTCCCACTGCATAAATGACCAGTGTTTGTGGAAAATTCTCCTCTGTGATCCTATCACCTGCTGAGGTTTGTATGATGAGTGGACCAGAACTGCTGCTTTTGCCTGATCGAGTAACATCCTCCCTTGCTGGCACATCTACTGGCTTCCCCCCATCATCATAGCCAGGGACACTATAGCGAGCACCGTTGTTTCTCAATCGTGCTGCGTCTACGCGTTCCTTTGGATCACCACGCTGTTGTGCAAGCCGAACTTCAGAGCGTGTCTTCTCTTCGCGCACCTCTCGCACTTCTCGCACGATCTCGATATGCGCTGTTGGTATATCAAACCCAGTCACAGCCCGTTCAAAAGCCCGCGCTATGACCTGTTGTAGACGTGTACGCTGAAGAGCACTCCAGTCGTCAGGCACATCAATAGGATAGGGTACATGTAGACGCAAATGCATAGACATTACACCAGAGGCTGCTGACTTTGCAGGGCAGCCGTCAGTTCATCGTACACAAACTGGGCTACACGTTGCATTTCGACATCGCTCAGTGTTCCAACCACTTCGACTTCAACCGGAAAGTAGTAGTTGATGACCTGGCCTGGTTGCATCTCTTCCATGTCCGGCACGATACTGGCCTCGCTGCCCGGTGCCGGGTAGATGTACTCTCCTTCATGCACCAGCGCGATGCCTGTTCGCTCAACACGTTCCCCCATCTGAAAACCGGGGACGGCGATCATGCCAGGCTCCTCCTCGCCAGACATACCAGGCATCTCAAACATGTCTTGTCTGTCGCGCATCATCTCCTCATCCGGCTCAAAAGGCATCATGCACTACGTCCCTTTCTCTATATTCGTCACCAGGGCCGCACAGTTAAAGCTAGCGGTCGGTGCCCCATCGATGACGACGTTACTTGGATTGGTCGAGGTGATAACGCAGCGCGAAAACTTGATACTGTTGAAGGCCCAATCCGTGCCTCTCTTTTCAGCTACCGCCACATCAAACTCCGTCCCTTTGAGCGCCATATCCGCCAGTTCTGCAACAACGGTGCCAATTGCACGCACCGTCATCGTAAAGGTGAAGGTGAACGGCTGGCGCACAAAACCTACATTATCCCCTTCTAGGCTGTGGATGACGGTATGCGGAGTGTTGAAGGTAGGGGTGAAGTTATCAATGGGCGTAACTGTCTTACCTGCAACCTTCACTTCCAGTCGTGTATTCCAATCAGGCATAACTCTGCTCCTATACGAACTTCAAGATCATATCGAGACGATGTATTGCGCCAGCGTACTCCACGGCTACGAGTACTTGCACAAGCCGTTGGACTTGCGCATCATGAATCTGTTGTACTTGAGCCTCTGTCAGTGAGTCCGGATTCTTGTCCAGCAAGGTCAACAGAGGAAGCACAAGCTCGTAGCTTTCAATAACCTCATTGCTTATCAGTGGATCGAGGACGGCCTCCATCTGCGCTATCAATGACCGCAGGCCAGAACGGCTAACGCGGAGCGTGCCTATTGCGTTAATCAGGCGAGCCTTCAGGCGGAAGGAGATATCATCGATTGTGCGTACAATGTCGATGAACTTCTTTCCACCGCCTGGGTTGCCTGTGTATCCCTCGCCCATGTAGACGCCACGACCTGGAATGAGTGCAGGGCTGGTCAACCAATTCACACCCTGCCCGTTTGGAGGGGATCCAAAACCCTCCGTGCCATTGATCGCTTCAATTTGCGCAGGAGTAAACGGCTCGCTATCAATATGAACAGGCTTGAGCAACAGTGAGATATGCGGTTCATAGCCTGCAATGGTGCCTGCCACAGCGGCAGCTGCATCCTGATCGCTCTTGTGAGCAATATAGACCATGCGCTCATTGGCAAGATCACCGGTCACCAGAGCCGCGTTCGTCGATCCCTTTTCAAGCATGACAACTCCCATCCGCTCCTTGCCATCGTCCCCGGTATTGGATACATCGGTCACATGCTTAACAAGTGCAGCAATGGGTCCCGTTGCATTGGTTGCATTAAGTGGCGTGTTTGCTAAGACAACGAGCTGCACATCCAGAGCACTCAATGTCGCCAGCGACTCAGCGAAATTAGGAGTCGCCGCCGTACGTACTCCGTAGACAACCGATGGCCCGGGTGTCTGCAGGAAAGCTCTCTCGATGGCATTGTAGAGGTCTCCCTGGTCCTTGGGAAGAGTTGCATTTGAAGGCGAAAATTCCGTCTTTGCATCATCTGGGTTCGTGAAGAGTATCGGAATATTGGTCTCTCCAAGCGGTGCGTTTCCGACAATAGCAATGTTGCCGAAGGCCCGCACTTTAGGTGAAAACAGCTCAGATTTGGGCTGTACTTGGATGTATCGGACTGCCATGTAATATCTCCTTGGTTTCCCTAAGAGGGTGTCAATCTACAGTGTGGAAGCCCTCCTACTGCCTTCCACATTTGGAACTATGTATCCTGCCAGAGTCTCAGTGATATTTCTCCCTCAATTTGCGGCGCAATCGTTCCACCTGTGCTTTGCTGAGGGTCACTTGTCCAGTCCGTGGGGATAAAGATGCTTCCGTGCCCCTCCCTCCTTCCGTTGCTGCGCTTGCAGGTGTCCCCTCTGCCGAGGTTTGTTCTGTTTCCTCCTTTGATGCTTTGTCTTTCGGCTTCTTGTCATCCGGTTTCTTTTCGTCGGGCATAGTATCCTCCTGACGTCCACCTATGTGAGATGCACAAGGTGTCAGTATCACGCTCCTATGAGAGCGTCAAGAACAACGCAAGTACTCCTTCGGTCGCAAAGAACGTTTGCAGTGCATCCGCATCGAATGGCAGTCCGCCGAGGGCTGTCTGTGAGAAAATGACGATGGGAGCATATGGGGTCAGGACCTCAGCTCCATCGAACTCTCTTCTATAGGACAGCGAACGCTCTATCACGATGCGGGCCAACTTGATATCACGAAGCACCGCAGTAACGTCGATGGTCTCTCGAATCAAAATAGCCACGTTCAACGTATAGCTGTGCAGATTAGCAGGATTGTTCGGATCGAATGGTGCAGGTTTGCGCAGCTGGATCTCTGTCAGAAGGTAATGGGCATGCTCTCTGAGTTGCTCAACCGTCGTGATATCGTGTTCCTTCATGAAGGCATCCAGGTCGATAAAGAGGAAGTGCGCCCGGAACTCGTCGAGAGTTTTGAAATTCTCTATTGCTTTGACAACGACCGACTCTACTTCGCCGACGTCTATCTCTAGCAACAGAGTGAGTCCTAGATTCGCTGCAACATCCAACCAGATCGGCTCCAGCCTCTTTGAGCCTTCATAGACAACATCGGTGCGCATATAGCTCGGAATGAGTTGCGTCCAGGTCCCGTGGGTGCGATGGATAGGAAGTAGGAGCCGTTGGAACTCTACCTGTTGTACCTTCACATTGCGTATATCATGAATCGTTGCAAATTCTAGATCATACATGGTGTTGAGTAGTGTGCGCAGACGCGTATGGTTGGCATCACCCGGTGGGTCCAACAATTGGATCAATTGTACAGGGTCACTCAGTTGTAGCAGGAGTCGGTCAACAAACTGGCTCATACAAACTACTTTCGCACCGGGGCGAGGCTTGCCCGCCGCTAGATGTTATATTCCTGATACCGCCTGAACGGCAATACATAAGAACGCGCGGAGACCCGCAGTGTATCAAGCCGCCCGTTGTGCCACTATAGTGTTCTTCCCACGGCGGCACAACGAGCATCAACGGCACACAGACCGGGCAGAAGGTTAAGTAACAGTAATTGTCACTTCCTTAAAATCGCTTTGCCCCCCGGTGTCTATCACTGTCAACCTTGCGGCGTACGAGCCTGGACGGGTGTATACATGGGATGTGAACGGTCCTGAAGTTGTATCTGTCGCTCCATCACCAAAGGTCCAGCTATAGCTGATGCTATCATCTGGATCACTTGAAGAATGCCCGTCAAATTGGACCAGCAGCGGCGCCGACCCGCTTTTGGGATTGGCGCTGATTGACACTGTCGGTGGCTGATTAGGCGTGATAGTAACCGGCGAAGGACTCATTTGCTGCATGGTTGCCCCGCTATTGTCGGTCACGGCTAGCGTTACCGCATATTGGCCTGGCTGGCTATAGGCATGGTCCGCGTGCGCATTGTTTCCAACAGCGGTGGTCTGGTCGCCAAAATTCCAGGCGTAACTGACGATTTGCTCACCATCAAAGGCTTGTGATCCCGAAGCGTCAAAGTGGACCACCAGGTCAGGAGGGGCAATGCCAGTTGCGGGGGAGACCGTAAATGATGCCGTAGGTTGATGATGTGGGTTGACGACGATGGCCTTTGCGGTGGAGTCGCTCTCCCCGCTATCATCAGTAACGGTCAACAGCACAGCAAATGGCATCGGACTCGAACTCTGGTTAATATATTGGTGTGGAACTGGAAGAATCGGGACATCTACAGAGGCAGTCCCCCCATCCCCAAAGGCCCATCTGTAATTGGTGATCCTACCCTGGGGAGCAGCAGATTGCGATTTTGAAGCATCAAACGTGACCTGGAGCGGACTTGACCCCGATTCAGGCGTGAACGTTAATCCGAACTGCGCAGTTGGAGACGGTCTTCTGATGCTAATGTTCTTGATAATGAGACTGGATATACCTCTCTGATTCGTAACGGTGAGCGTAACGGGGAAATCGCCCGCCTGCGTAAACTCATGGGAAACAACCGGAACTCTCTCATTAGCAGTTGCCCCATCGCCAAAATTCCAGTCGTAGCTTTCGATGATGCTCATGGAATCTCTGGACCCGGATGCATCAAATGCTACAGTGAGTGGCGCTGTACCTGTTGAGGGTGAGAATGTGAAATCTGGAGACGGCGGCGGCGGCGGCTTAGTCACATTCACTGATTGGGAGACGGAGCTGCTCACACCTCCATCATTGGTGACGGTAAGCGTCACCTGGAACGAACCTACTGACAGGTACTGAGTGAGCGGCACCACACCTGATTGAGGCGAGAGCGAGAAGAAGGCATTCGGGGGCTGTCTCTGTACGAAGATGGTTGTACTGGCGGTATCGTCATGGTCATCATTTGAGACTGTCAACTGCGCGGTGAAGGGACCTGCGCTATTATACGTGTGAGAGACTACCAGTCCGGCCCCCGTCCCCCCATCGCCAAAATCCCAGTCACGATTAACGATTCTGCCGGTAGAACTTCTGGAATCGAAGTTGACAGTCAGGGGCAGAAAGCCTGATGTTGGGCCTGCACTGATATGGGCCTTGACGGGACCTGTCACCGGCGGTGGCCCATTCCCGCCATTTTTTGGAATGCGGGGCAGTAACGCTGGGGCCAGTGGTTCTTGCTCGTGTTCTTGCATATTCGTCTCCTTGTTTAACTCAGTTCCTTTCCCTTCTCGAGTACACTACAAGCTGACTAAGGCAGTTCTATTCCTGTCTCAGGCTTATTGGACTCAGAAGCATCGTTATTCAAGAGGTGCTCTTTTACGAAGTCAAGCAGGTTTATACCACTTTGCACATAGGCTTCGTGGCCGCTGGCTATGTGGCGAATGAGGCATCGCAGCAAGGAAGCATCTCTCTCTATTGTGATACGTAGAAGAAATTTGCCGTTCTTGAGATGCACTGCTTCTCCCGTATCAACATTCACCACCCTTAATTTGGTGGTTTCTGTCTGCTGGTCATGCCAGCACCATACCAGGATAGAGAGCGCTTCACTGCCCATCGCATCTTTATCAGGATGATGCCGTGTACAAGAAGAATAAGATAAGATTATGAAGCATTTCCATACCCTCCTGTGCTTTTTCAAACGAAATTTCTTTCTTTTACTGTAGCACGAGGAGTTATGTTTTCTTTATGTTTTCTTTATGTTTTTACTCTACTGTTAAAGTAGATTCGTCTGCAAGTAGCGTTTGAAAGATTCGCACCGTCTCGGATAATGGTTGTACACCCAGTTCTTCGCGGAGTATATGTTCGCAGCGTTGATATTGTTGTAGCGCCTCACTACGGCGACCCTGTGCGATGTAAATTTGTATGAGCTGTCGATAAGCTACTTCGTCACAATGGTTCTCCTCGAGCCTTGAAATGGCCCATTTTGCTGCATCTTCGTAGCGTTTGACCGACAAATAATAATCAGTAAGAACGCCACACATGGAGAGATAGATCTTGCTTAATTGCTCACGCCGAAGAAATGACCAGTCTGAATACATATCTTCAGGTAAGAAAGGACCTCTGTAGAGGCGGCAGGCTTTCTCATAGAAAGCTACTTTCTCTCCGTTTCTCCGCTGTCCAGCTTTGAAACACTGTAGAAACTCATCCACATCTGTTCGGATCTCGACCGCCGGGTTGAAATGGTAGATCCGATTCTTGCACATGAGATATCCATGGCCTGGCTCGCATATACAACCATGATTGAGTGAGCAACGTAGTTCGCTGACGGCGAGGTACAGCTTTCTTTGGGCTACTTCCGGTTCTTCTTCTGGCCACAACATTGCCATGAGCATATCCATCGTCGCTCTGTGTTCTTCTTGGGCAATGAGGTAGCGTAATATCGCTTGCCCCTTGCGATTCGGACATGGATCAAGTGTTTTGCCCCTTCGGCTGACCTCAAATCGTCCAAAACAGGTGGCATACAGGGCAGGGAGATCGGTAATTTCTTCGAAGATCAGCCGCGATGTGGGCAAGGGATAATCATCTCTTATCTCTTCTGATTTAGTCACTGGTTGTTGAGTAAGTGATTTCTCCTGGTTGAGATCAGATGGTGGTGCCTGGTGTAGAGGCAGCAATCGATTACCCACATCAATTTTTTCAGGTCCGACTTGAGTACGAGGTGGTTCTGCCGTCTTCTCTTCCAGGACTGGAAGCATGTTTTCGAGAACAGCAATGTGTGCTTGCTGCTCGGCATCAGCTATAGCGAAACGCTTACAGGCTTGGTGGAGTTCTTCCTGAACACATGAAAATCTTCTATGACTTTTTGTCAACATATCCAGTTCAGTTGCAAGTTGAATCTGTTCAGGAGGAAGCTTTTCACGAACAAGCGCAAAACAGGTGATGCCTTCAGCGTAGCGTCCTTGCCTAAAGCACTGCAGCCCAAATGTGAGTAAGTGAGAGAGTGAAGACTCTTCGGACGCGATAGCGAGAGCCCTTTCATATGATGAGAACAATGAATTCATCTGTTCCCCCTAAGGCTTTGTAAACGCTACAGGATTAGCATTTATTCAGGATAAGCAATCAAATTTACATGGGCAATCTTATGACAATACTTGTACAATCTTACGCGAGGTTAGTGTCCGCTTTACTATTGACGCTAATGAACGTGCTTTTTCGGTGATGAGTTTGAGTTGCTACACTGTGGTGACTACTTGATACGTCTGTTCTAAAATGGAGGGAGTTGCTCTTCATTATTCTCGCATCTTTGGCGGGCTGTGCGTGTTTAGCTCACATGATATGGTAACCGCCTCGAGGGTCTGGCTACCTTTGGGCCAATATCGACTTGGGAGACCGGCTGGACAGAGGAAATGACTAAACGGGGACGACGGGAAATGGACTATGCTCGTTACAGCGGCGACCCGTTCTGGTAAGCAGAGCCTGCGACAAAATCAAGCACTGCGACAAAATCAAGCACTGCCTCCAGCGCAGTGGTCGGCTCTGCTGTGGCAGTGCTGGAGCTGTGGGCACATACACGTGCTAAAGCCGTGCGTGCCTTCGCACAGTGCCTCGCCAGTACCTTGTGGCACCACTCGTAGGAAGCAGTCGTATTGAGCATGTCCAGCAGGATCAGGATTTGTTCGTCTGTCGCCGGTCCCGGCTGGGCATAGATGGCATGCATGCGTTCGCGGACATGGGGTGCCGCATGAGCCAGTGCATGAATGACAGGGAAGCTCATCTTCTTGCGCCGGAGGTCTCCCGCCGCCGTCTTGCCGACCTGGGCACTCCTGGCCCAGATTCCCAGGAGATCATCGCGCAGCTGGAAAGCGATGCCTAATTCCTCGCCAAATTCAGCCAATGCGGCGATCGTTTCCTCCACCTCCGGTGCACCCACTCGGGCACCCATCTCAGTTGCTGCACGCATCAGCGCTGCCGTCTTGCGCGTGATCATATCTAGGTACATCTCAGGTGTCACCGTCGCGCTGGCTTCAAAGGACAGATCCAGATATTGCCCTTCGCAGAGGACCAGGCACGTCCGATCCAGGATCCTTGCCAGTTGCACTGCCAGGTCGGAAGTGACGCCGCGCTTGACGACCTCCCAGAGAGCCAGCCTGGCCAGGAAAACCATCGCATCACCGGTGTTGATCCCCTGAGCCTCTCCCCAGACCGCCCACACTGTGCGCCGATGCCGACGCCATTCATCGCGATCCTCAATATCATCATGGATCAGCGAGAAGTTGTGCACGAACTCTACCGCGGCAGCAACTGGTAATGCCTGCTGATGGCACTGCTCTCGCTCAACCTCGTCAGCACTTGTTGCCGCACTGGCCAGCGCACATGCCCATAGTAGCAGAGCCGGGCGCAGCAATTTGCCCGGGGGCAACCGTGCAGGCTGTAACTGCTCATCCACCCATCCGAGATGATAAGCCATCTGTCCATAAAAAGGGTGGAGAGCGGCGTTGCCGTCTGCTCTCTCAAGGACGCGACGCATTTCGCACTCGACCTGTGGGTGGAAACGCTCGAGAGCGGCATCGAGTCGGATGTGTTCAATTGGACCGCTATCGGCTCTATGTTGTAGAGAACTGTGTGTATTCATACATAGTACCATCCTGTGAGGTGACACCGTGACAACCTTGAGCTTGACCACGAGCAAGCATGGCGCGATGTTACCGACGCATGGCCCTAGCCCTTGCTGTCCCATGTCAGATGGCGAAGGATTAACTCGTAGACGTGTGTCGCATCGACCACGGTGGTGTCGAGTAGATCGGGCTCCTGGATCATGCACAACGGACTGTCTTCAGTTGAGGCGTTCACGCGCCCATGAGAACCGCGCACGAGCGAGGCATCCAGCGGGATGACATCCATCAGGTAACGGAAGCCCAGGCGCGCCTTCAGCAGCGTCCACCCTACCTTCACTTTTGGAGCCTTGAGGTGTGGGTCAAGGAAGAGTTCTACGGGATCGTAACCCGGCTTGCGGTGAATATCCACTGTTCTGGCATAGTCTGGTGCCAGGCGGTCGTCGAGCCAATAGTAGTAGGTGAACCAGGCATCTGGCTCTGCAATCGCCACCAGCTCTCCCGTTCGCGGATGATCGAGATGAGCCTGCCACTTCCCCTCATCGTCCAGCACCTGTGCAACGCCCGCAATCGCCTCTAGCAGCCTGCGCACTTCGTGCACACGCGCCGGATCATTGACGTAGACATGGGCCAGCTGGTGATCGGCGACAGCAAAGGCAACACTCGCTCCGGGATCCAGCAGCTCTCGACCGAGTTCCTGACGCACGGCAATCATCCCATGCTTGCGCAGCTCCCGGTTCAGGTGAACCGGCCTGGAGACGGGTGTGATACCGTACTCGGACACAATCATGATCCGGGCGTCACGCGTCCCGTAGTAGTCGATGAGATGCCCACAGAGCGCATCGAGTTCTCTCAGGTCCTGGGCAATGAAGTCCTGAAAGGGGCCGAAGCGTTGGAGACAATAGTCCAGGTGCGGTAGGTAGATCAAGGTGAGCGTTGGGTCATAGCGCTGGTCCACCCACTTTGCAGCCTCCGCGATCCACGTGCTCGCACCAATCGAGGTGTTGGGACCCCAGAAGTTGAAGAGCGGGAATGGGCCCAGTTCGTCTTGGAGCGCGAAACGCAGGTCCGCAGGCCTGGTATAGATATCCGGAATCTTCCGACCCTCCGCCGGATACATGGGTCGGGGTGTGACCGCGTAGTCCACCGACGCGTACATATTGAACCACCAGAACAGGTTAGCGCAGGTGAAGGTCGGGTCGAGTGACCGCGCTGTCTCCCACACCTTTGGCCTGTGGATGAGCGCATTGGATTGCCGCCAGAACTTGACTTCGCACTCGTCTCGGAAGTACCACCCATTGCCAACGATGCCGTGCTCGTTGGGATAGCGACCGGTGAGGAACGTGGCCTGGACGGAGCAGGTCACCGCAGGGAGCACCGTGTTGATCGAGGCCCTCTTTCCCTGCTCGGCAAAGGCGCACAAACGTGGCGTCGATGGGCCGAGCAGACCTGGGGTCAGCCCAACAGCGTTGAGAACGACAGTTTTACGCATGTTCATGTCCCCCTCACGTAGTGTTGCAAGGAAAGTGTCAGCCCGAAGGCTACCAGGGCAAGCAGCACGCCAAGGGGACTGCCTGCCGTAGCCAGTACCAGAGCGTCCAACAGCGATATGCCTGCGATCAACTGCCCCACGGTCCGTCCTACCTGGCGTTTCGGCGAACGAAAAGCGAAGGAGACACTGTATGCAACCCAGATAGTAAAGAATAGAATGAGCGGCAGAGTAACCCACTGCACCTGTTGCAACTGTCGCGCCGTGAAATAGACCGTTGGCAAGAAGAGCGTTGCCACGATGCTCACATTCGTCATGCTCGGCTTGTTTTCGGTCTTGGCAATGTACGTCAGACCAATCACATAGAGCACCAATAGACTACCCGGAATCAGCAAGGTAGATAAAGATTGGACAGAGAAAGCCAGAAATGCCGTGATATAGACCATCAGACGGCAGAGGGCCATGAGCAGAGGGCTAAGCGGGTTGCTCTTGTGCCACCTATCATAGCAGATGATCAGAACGATAAGCACCAGTCCGCTCAAGAACGGGTGCGGACCAACACTCCACAGGAGCAGGCTGCCGCAACCGAACAGGGTGAGGGCCACTGCAACTGCTGCTGACGGGGATACGATACCTGCTGGTAGTGGCCGTTCGGGTCTCTCGCGGCAATCGACGGCATAATCCATGAGATCGTTCAGATACATACCAGCCATGTAGAAGAGAACCATGGCAATGGCAATAAGACCCAGCTTGCCATCGGGCCAGAGAGCCCCAGCCAGAGCCCCTCCAGCCAGGGTGTTACTGACCACCGTAGGGCTGTTGGATATTCGGGCCAGGGCCAGGTACCCGTACAGCGCCTTCCTCCATGACCGATAGATTGAAACCTTCTTACTCATATCCTCTTCTTCAGCACCCATTCATATTCTCTGGCAATCGAGTCGAGCAGGTCTTTTTTCAGGTCCTCCGGCAACACGCTCCAGGTGTACGTCTCGATCTCCAGGTGACGGCAGAAGCGTCTCTGTGCCAGGAGATCGAGCGTGTCTGCGAGCGTATCTTGTGTTGACTGGAACCTTGGGAAGTGATCAATGAAGATTGGCACATGAAAATGGATACGCCATTGGGCGATCTGGCGATCCTGGATATGGGGCAATGCCTCGATCAAATCAGGATAGTGGCGGAAGGTGCCATCGTGATGCTGCTGGACGACTTGATGGAGGTAGGTCGACTCCGCAAATGGCTCCAATGCACGAGCGATATCCACCCGTGCCTGTTCTTCACAAGGAAAGGCGACTTTCAGGGCCGAGCTGATCTGCACTTTCCCGATCTTGATACCGAGCTGATCAAAACGGTCGAGCACAGCCGCAGGCTCTTCATAAGCAAGCGCCACATGGCACGTATCGAAGCAGACCCGTATGTGTTCAAGCAGATGGCTGCGAGCCTCGTCCCTGGAGACAGCGAGAGCGTCTGAGAGGAGGCGTGCCCCCTCTTCTAAGAGCCAGTGGGTATAAAACCGTACGACCTCCTCTGAGTTCTCAAGCAGGCCATCTGGTTCTGGTTCGATGGCCAGGTGAATGAGCTTGTCATGCTCGTGTTTAACCCGTACCAACGCCTCTGCGATCCGTACAATATTACGGGTAAAGCCCCTCCATGCAGTGGGGTCTTGTATGTTGACCCACGTTTTATAGGAAAGTGGACTGGTGGAGATGCTGCCATCGATACCGTCGGGCAGTAAAAAAGCCAGTATCTCGATGAGGCGCAGCGTATACGCTACGCGCTCCTCGTCGCGCCAGTCGGGTGCGTGGACGAGCGCCTTCACGGGCTGCTGGTGAAACGGACCATAGGGGAAACCATTGAGCGTGAAGACGTAGAGCCCGTGTTCCTGCAGGAAATACTGGAACTGCTGCAGGTGATCACCTTGCAGTAGTTCGCTACTCTCTCTGCCTGAAAGACGCAGTCCAATGCCGAAAGCGTTGCGGGGGGCGAAGCGTGCCTTGAGCGCTGGCACATAGCGTCGAAGGTTGGCATACACCTCACTCCACCCGTTGCCGGGATGAATATTGGTGCAGTAGGTCAGGTGAAAGAAATGATCGGGCTCTACATACATGAGCTTTCTCCTCTCCCATATGAGCGGCTCTCACTAGATGCTCTCGGCACTCTCCCCGGTCAAGCGAAACTTTGGTGATTGGCTCAAGAATTCAATCGGGTTCTCGTAGACCACCTTGCGAATCAGGCGGTCGGAGTGACCACGACGGCGCATCTCTAAGACAAAGTGCGGTATGGCGGTGGGCAGGCTGGGACCCCAATCACACGCCGACGCCACGCAGAGACGCTCACTGCCGTACATCTCGATCATGTCCACGGCACGAGCAGCCGAGGTTTTCGTCTGCGGGTAGAGGGTTAGACCTGTCCAAAAACCGCCATCAAGGATCATGCCAATGGTGTGTTCCTCCGCATGATCGACCATGACACGACCAGGCTCAATGCGCCTATTGTCGACGAGCGTGTCAACGATCACCTTGGTCCCCTTATACTTATCTTCCAGGTGAGGCGTATGGATATGAATGAGCTGGTTGTAGCGCAGCGCCAGATCAACGTGGTCGATAAAGGTGGCTATTTCGTTGCGCGTCACCCGGTTGACCCCAATCTCACCGATGCCTAGGACATTGGGTCGATCAAGAAACTGTGGGATCAGCTCCAGGACGTGTCGCGCCAGTTCTCTGTCCTCACCCTCTTTAGGATTGAGGCACAGCCAGCAGTAGTGCTGGATGCCATATTTCGCTGCACGCGTTGGCTCGAAACTGGTTAAGCGGTTGAAGTAGTCGGCGAAGACGATCGGTGACAGGCGGTCAAAGCCCGCCCAAAAAGCCGGTTCCGTCAGCGCAACACAACCTGTGAGCGCCATTTGTTCGTAGTCATCCGTGGTCCTGGAAACCATGTGAGCGTGAAGATCGATGTACTTCATGGCTGCACCTCTCCTCTGTGGTGATCGAACGCACCGAACGCACTCTTGCGATCCAACTGCACCAGCGGTTCAGCGGTCGGGTCGCTGAAGATCATTTGGATGTCGTAGACGCGACCAGGGGTACGTGCACAAAGTGCCTGGAGGGCCTGCCGTATGGCCAGCATCCTGAAGTCATCTTCGGCATTGCGGTCAACCGAGCGATCCATGCGATCCAGGAAGGCCGCTACATCGAGCATTTTGGCCCGCACCTCCATGAAATACGCATCGATGAGTTGCTGTTGTGTTAATGGACAGGTGCCATCTTGTTGTTTCATTGCCATTTCTCCCTCTTATGTAGAAGTCGATTGATACTCTGCAAGGAGTGCAATACTCCTGCTCATCATCTGTTCATCCATCTCGTGTACCTCGATACCTCGTCCGATACGCTCAAGCAAGGGAAGCGTGAGTTGGCCCCCCAGATGTTCCCTGAACTCGTTCAAGCCAGTAAAAATGCAGCGGGTGTCACGCTGATCGTGCAGGTAGAGGCTCAGCTCGCACGTGTAGACGGCAAACCCTAGTGCTGAGAGCAGTCCAAGAATACGCTGCCAGTCCGGCTTGGGCAGCAGTCCAGCAAGGTAGGAATAGGTCGAGTCCAGGGCCATGCCAATCGCCACGGCCTCGCCATGGCGTAAGGTGTAATGGGAGAGTTGCTCCAGCTTATGCGCCGCCCAGTGGCCGAAGTCCAGGGGCCGCGAGGAGCCAAACTCGAAGGGGTCGCCACTCGTCGCGATGTGGTCAAGGTGCAACTGCGCACAGCGGTAGATCAGCCAGAGCATAGCCTGCATATCTCTGTCAACGAGTCGATCTGCCTTTTCCTCGATGAAGTCGAAGAACTCGACATCTTTGAGCAGTGCCACCTTGATAGCCTCAGAGATACCACTGCGCCAGTCACGCGTTGACAGCGTCGTCAAAAAATCGGCATCGTTGAGCACGGCCACTGGGGGCGCAAATGTGCCGAGGAAGTTCTTCTTCCCGAAGGCGTTGACACTATTCTTGACGCCTATCCCTGAATCGTTCTGAGAAAGCACGGTCGTGGGCACACGAATGAAACGAACGCCACGGTGGGTTGTCGCCGCCGCATAGCCCACCATGTCGATCACTGCCCCACCCCCAATTGCCATCACATAGGAGTGCCGACAGATCCCATACTGATGAATGGCTTCTTGGATCGTTGCTACGTTCGTGAGATCGTTTTTGGCACATTCCCCACCAGGCACGACCAGTGGCGGATAGACGAGGCTCATCAACGAACGGTGGTGTTGGCAGTAGGAGGTGATGGCATCCAGCAGGTCAGGGTGGTGCTGCCAGACTCCGCGATCAACGACGCAAAGGATTTTCTTTGGAGGCTGCATGTCGCCGCCACTGATCACGTCGCGCAGGAGGGGATTATCGCAAGCAAAGAGCTGCTGTGTAAAGTGTACGGCATAGTGATAGCTCACCTGGACCGTTTGATGAATGAGTTGCATAACGTGACTCTACACCCCTTTGGAACGAGCAATTCCACCAAGCTGACCAAGCAAACACTCCCCGCCTCAACGAGCAGGGGAGACGTGGCTATTGCCAGTAGACATGATGCGCAAGAGCTTTTTAGGCGCATTCCCTCTCCCAGTGGTTGCACTGGTTGCCATTCGCGCTGATGACCACCATTCTCTGCTTGCTGCGGTAGGTATCGAAGGTGGCTACCCTGTCCACCGAACGATGGTACGCCTCTACGGTCACTCACACGGTGACCGTCAAGAGAGTTCTGCTCAAAGCTACACTATCGACAGCAATCTTTTCTGCTGAAGAAGCATACTCCTGAGCATGCAAAGTGATCAAGTACCGTAGGACTATTGGTTGATAACCAGCAAAGGTAAATCACGAAAGATGCTGGGGATACTGGAATCTTCATAGCATGCAAAAAGATCAGAATGGCAATCCTTTATTGTTTAGGCGTAATCCAGGGACGATCTATTGCAAGCTGGTTATCCAGATCCTAACGAAGTACTTTTCCTGACAACATTCACACTTTTCTCTATAATGTTGTTAGTAAAATAACAACAGGAGATACGTGATGAAACAGGATACCTTGACCGAGACCTTGCAACAGCTTGGATTTTCCCAATATGAAGCGCAGTGCTACCTTGGTCTATTGCGTCAGCATCCCCTCAATGGGTCACAACTCAGTACCGTCTGTGGCGTCCCACGCTCCATGGTCTATCAGACCCTCAACCGCCTGGAGGAGAAGGCAGCGGTCGTGCGCCTGAAAGGCGAAGAGGGGGAACCACAACAGTATGAACCGGTGCCACCTGGACAGGTGATCGCCCACCTCTCAGCACGTTTTCAAGCAACATGTGAGCACCTGGAAGAGAAACTCAACGCGCTCACAGCGAGCCGTCCTGCTGAAGTCGTTCTCAATATCGTTGGCGCGGACGACATTCTCAGGCGCGCCTCTTTCCTGGTACGCCAGGCGCAGCGGCGCATTTCCTTGATAGGGGGAGCACAAGAACTCGCCGCGCTGGAACAGGATCTCAAGGCCGCGGCTGTACGCGGCGTACCCGCGCGCATCGTGAGCCTGGGAAGCCCTCCAGCGGTGCAGGGGCAGGTCGTCACCTATCTTGGGGAGAATGTATCTTCCCCGACACGCTTTCTGATCCTCGTCGCAGATGCAGCGCACGTGCTCATCGCCACCTTCTCCCCTGAAACGCCCCCCACAGCCCTCTGGACGGAGAATCAGACCCTGGCTCAACTGCTCTCCGCCTTTCTCAACACGGAATATTACATCGTCCGTCTGTCAAACACGCACCCTGCGCTCGTACGGGAGATGCTCTCCCAGGCCCTTGAACCGGAAGATCGAGATCGCTTTGCCCGCATCTTGCACTTCCTTGAACAACAGGCCGAACAACAGGCCGCAGAGCAAACCAGGAGCAGAGCCGAGAAGGAGATACGCTCATGAAGAGCATCCTCACTGAACAATTCTACTTCTTGCCCGATGATCTCAAAACCTGGCCGGGCAAAGTGCTCATTCTCCAATCGGATGATGATCCCGCCACGAAACCAGAGAGGCGTATGGCTCTACGCAATCTGTATCCGCAGGCCCACATCCACACCTTTCATCAAGCGGGCCACACACCTTTTCTGTCCCAACCGGACGAGTTCTATCCTCGCGTCTGGACATTTTTACGTGAGCCATAACTGGTGCGTCAACCAGGTCATCCGGAGATCCCCATCTCCCCGTCATGTGTGGAGACCTACGAAGTAAGAGAGGAAACCAAAATGATGACACATGTTGTGTCCTTGCCTCGCCTGTATGCAGCAAGCAGGAAAAATATTAACATATAAGGAGAGACGGATGTCTACGTTCAAAACACTCACCACTGATTCCACGCTCAGGCTGCGTGATGGACGAACATTTGGCTATAATGTGTTTGTCTTAACATCTTCTATTATTAAACTATCGTATTTCATGCTGTACCGAAGGTTAGACCCAACTGGCGCAGCCACTTACGGTAAGCAATAGCGGTGCGGTCGGAACGCAGATGTAGCTCGGCTTGCAAGTCCAGCGGCAATAGTTCGGGGCGCTGCGATTCGACAATTGGTACATCTTGCCAGGTAATCTCATCTTCAAATTTGCGAATCTCATCTTCTGGCAAGTGGTTGTAATCCATTGCTACATAGGTCCAGGCAATCGATTGCCGTTCGGAAACGGGCGTCACAGTAAAGTACATAGCAAAACGGGGACCAGATGAAGATTTAATAAAGAAAGCGGTCAAGCAGCGTACAACCTCGTAGGTATACGTGACGTTGGCTCCTTTTCCTGAACCATCGGGATCAGGCTGCCAGACCGTGATGTCGCGTGCCGTCACTCCATCGGGGTGTATTTCGGCTTCATAATCGTTAATTTCGGGATGTTCTGGATCACCCAGGTAGCCAGGGTGTACAAAAGGAAAATGGGTCACATCCAGAAAATTCTCGATGGCACGCGGTCCACTGGCATTATAGTGATAAGGTCCGCAGTGGATTTTACGAAACGACGTATCATCCCACTGAGCAAAGGGCGGAATATCCTGTGTTGGATTACCCAGACAAACCCAGATCCAGTTATATTTCTCACGCACTTGGTAGGTTTTGACACAGGCTGTGGCAGGTGGTTTTTGTGTTGGGTGAGCAGGAAAACGAATGCACTGTCCTGCTTCATTATAGGTCCAGCCGTGATACGGACACATCAAGGTCTCTCCCTGGATTTTTCCGAGCGATAGCCGTGTACCCCTATGCACGCACAGATCGCGCCAGGCGTGGATCTTATCACCCACACGCCACAATACAAGGTCTTCCTCGAGCAAGCGTACAGCCATCGGCTCATTCGCCTTAAGGCCAGGTGCGTATGCGACCACATGCCAATCATTCATGAGAACAGGATCATTCAACATAATGGTTCCTTGAACGCAACAGGTAATAGTTGGATTACCCCTTAACCCCCAACCTCTGGAAAATTTCCCTCGCACGCTCAAGCAGCTTCCGGCCTCTCTCCTCGTCTCCCGCCTGTTTCCGTTCCTGGAAGAACAAACCATAGGCTTCCTGGGTGCGAGCGTACTCAACCTGGTCATCAAGGGCCTCTAGCTCCGCGAGGGAACGTTCAAACCATGGCTGCGCTTCCTCGAAGTGCCCTTGAGCCTGCCAGATACGGCCTTGCAGGCGCTGACCGATCGCGGGCAGTTGGCGATAATGACGGCTTTGAGCATACTGCATGGCCTGGTCAAGATACTGCTGAGCCTCTTCAATCTTGCCTGCATACAGGTGTGACTTTGCCGCCTGCACGAGCAGGTGAGGAAATACCATGGAGGTCTCGCCATCTTTTTGCGCCATCACTATCGCTTCTTTGATATCGGCTATGGCGCACTGCCAGTCGTCTCGCCATCCATCGCAGACGCTGCGGCTCCACAGAACGCGCGCCTGCATATCCGCGTCGTGTAGCATCGTAGCAATGGCATATGCGCTATCGCCACGTTTCTCTGCTTCCTCCCACTGACCTGCCTGTATGGCAAGAAAAGCCTGCATAAGATTGGCCCAGCCTTGCGCTCCTACCACGCCGTGTTGCTGCGCCTTGACGAGGGCTTCGTGCGCCAGGCGCTGTCCCTCTTCAATCTGTCCGAGCAGCATACAGGCCCAGGCAGCGGAATAGTTCATCATCGGCTCCCACTCGGGCTTATTTGAACTGCGGCAGACCTCTGCTCCACGTAATGCATAGTCCAGCATCCGCCGGGGCGATTCCGTCAGAAATGCACACCAGCTGAGCGACCAGATAGAGACAACCAGGATAAACGCATCGTTGCCGCCCACTTTCTCGTGCAGTGCATCCGCTTGCTGGAGCTTCTCACGAGCCAGCAGCGGCTCTCCCATTACGGTCGCGGCCAACCCCCACTGAGCGTAGGCCTTAGCATGCAATGCCGTTTCTTCTGGCCTGTTTTCGATGCACTTTAAGGCGCGCTGGATATGCTGCACGGCGTCTATCTCTTTACCCTGCCAGTGGCAACAGAAGGAGACATGCAAATAAGCCTCCGCCTGATTCACATCGTTGCCCAGATCTCGCCAGAGCGCCGCCGATGCCATACCCGTTTCAATGGCCTTATCTAGCCGGCCGGTGTAAATGTAAATCTCAGATAACTGGCGTAACAACCCGGCTCGCCGGGGGCGTTCCTCGTCACTGATCAGCAGGTCAAGCGCAGCCTTCATGTGCTCAGACGCGTTAACAAAGGCGTAGACACTACCGGCATGAGCTGCAGCTTTCAACAGGTAATATACCGCCCGTGTCGGGTTCTCTGCCATCTGGTAATGGTAGGCAAGCGTGCTGAAGTATGGTTGCAAACGTGCAGTGTATCGCGTCTCGATGGCATGGGCTACCTGGCTATGCAGCGTCCTCCGCCGTAAAGGGTTGAGCCATTGATAGAGCACTTCGCGGATTTTGTCGTGGGTAAAGGCAAGGTCCAGGTCCTGCTCTTGTGCGCCGCTTTTTGACGAATCGGAAAATACAGAGAGTATCTGCGCCCGGATAGCATCGTCTATGTGTTCCGCCACCGCGTCTTCGGAGAGATTGCGTGCCTGACAGAGTAGTGCGGAGCTGAACTGTCTTCCCAGCACCGCCGCTAAAGTCATTGACGTGCGACACTCGGGTGAGAGATGTACCAGCCGCCGCTCGATCAATAAACGCACGCTGTGCGGCAGCTCAAGCTGACTGATATCTACCGTTGCCTGCCAGCGTTCTCCCACCTTTTTGATTTTACCTTCGAGAATAAGCGTGCGAATAGCTTCACCGATAAAGAAAGGATTGCCCTCTGTCTGGCGGAAAATCTCAGCCGCGAAGATGGGGCGCATAGAGTGTCCCGCGATATTCACCAGCAGTTGGTGAACTTCGGCTTCGGTAAGGCGGTGCAGTCGCACATCTTCGCTGATGCCAGCGCGCGCCAGTGTCCCCATCAGTCCGCGCAGGGGATGGGTATCATGTACAGAATCCGCACGATAAAGCATGAGATACAATGGTACAGCATGGCGATTTCCTGCTTCTCTTGTGCTGTTAGCGGGGGGTAAGCCTACGCTCTGCACCAGTAAGAAATTGAGCAATTGCATGGTGGCTGCGTCCGCCCATTGTAAGTCGTCCAGAATAATGATCACTGGTCGCTGCTCTGCTAGTGCATTGAAAAAGCGGGCTACGGCGCTGTAGAGGTTGCGCCGTTCCAGTTCCGGGCCAATCGGCTCTGGTTGAGGCAGTTCCGGCAGTTTGAAGCGCACTTCAGGCGCGATTTTTGCCAGGTCAACTGCGCTATCGCCCAGCATAGCGCGTAATTCAGCAGGGCTGCACGTGCGCACATATGCACTGATAGCGTCCGCGATGGGTTGATAGGGAAAAGATCCGCTCATTTCGTAGCAATATCCCCAGAGGACCGCTGCCTGTTGTGTTTCCTCGGACCACTCTGTGAACTCGCGTGCCAGGCGTGTTTTGCCTATGCCAGGCTCGCCAAAAATAAAGACGGCTTTGCGCTGCCCGTTACGCGTCTGTTGATAAACCCGCTGCATTGTCAGAGTTTCTTCTTCGCGCCCGACCAGTTCGGCTTTCAAAATACGCTCAGGGCTCATCTGGACCTGCTCCTCAGCCGCTTCTGTCCCTACTTCCTGGAGCGTAGGGGCCCGATTTATCGCGCCCTGCCTCATTTCCGCATCTCTACTGTTAGCAGCTGCCGAAGGGATAGAACTGCTCTGTGCCTTTCCCTCTCTATAACCAGCCTGACTGGGCGCTAGCCATTCTATCTCACCGTCAACCTTTAGGGGTACATCATCTGTGTGTTGTAGCTCAAACAGGTCGACGGCAATGCTCCCTGCTTGGATCCTATTGTAGAGGTCAACCGTCTCTGGGAGCGGGTTTGCGTCAAGTTCCTCCCTCAGGGCGGCACGTAAAAGCTGGTACTGATTGAGTGCATCGCTGCGGCGTCCCATGCGAGCAAAAACCAGCATAAGTTGGCGATGGGTCTGCTCGTCGGCAGAGTTCCGTTCTAACAACGCCTGCAGATATTCACCTGCTCGCTGACCCTGCGCGTTTGCCAGTGCCAGTTTAGCGGCATTCTCCAGCAGCCATGAATAGAGGCGCCGCAAGCGATCGCGCCGCCGCTGTGCCCAGTCCTCATATAAATCGTCCTGCAGGTAATCGCCCTTGTACAGAGCTAAAATATGATCGAACTCGTTGAGCAGTTGTAGGTCGCTCGCTGCATTCTGCCCCTTTTGAGATCGACTGCGCATCCTCGCCTGTAATGGTTTTACTGAAGATTCAAAACTGTCGGCATCGATCTCCATACTATCTGGAGTCAGCATCAGGGTGTCGCGCTCAAGCAGCACATAAATCGAGGCGCTGCCTTTGCCGGCGACTAAATCGGGCTCGAGCGCTCTGCGCAATAAATAAAGGGTTTTCCCGAAGGAGTTGGCCGCCTGCTCGCTGGTTGAATTGGGCCAGAGGATTTCCTGAATTTGCTCTCGGTGAAGACGGTGCTGCTCTGCCGATAAGAGCAACTTAAAGAGGTCGTTGACTTTGCGCCTGCTCCAGTTACCTCCAGAGAGAGGGACGTGGTCACGGCGTACCTCAAATCGACCGAGCGTCGAAACTTCGAGGAGCGTGGTTGCGTCAATCATCATTGACCTCCCGTAAGGGTCCTGGTCTCCCAGATCTCTTCTACCAGTGAGGGGATATCCCTTATGGGTACCCCGTTGTGGCGCACGTCTACATATTTCAAGTTCTATTATCTTTCCCTATGGAATGACCTGTCAATAGTTAGAAAATGTTTAGCCAGGTTCATTTTGTGGTGTCGAATTGGCTGCCGCTGGCAGCCAATTCGACACCACAAATTATTATTTTTCTCGCTGCCGGAGGCAGCGAACCGCTGGGGAAAAGCCCGGTAATACAGCGGTAATCCACAGGCAATGTTCGGGTAATGACCCACAAGTACACTTCAATTAACAAGAAAAGAGGGTTATGTTAGCGGCACTCACAAGGAGTGCCAGTAACAGAGGGAGACACCAGACATGACAACCCTGGCACTATCAGCGCCGGCATGCATCTTTGCCGAATCGTCGTTAAAGACCGGATCATCAACATCCGAGGTTCAAAAGGTTCAACAACCAACAATCTCCACCCGACCAGAACCGCCAGATGAAGAACTCATCTCGGCTATCTGCCTCGGCGCCGAGTGGGCGCTGGAGACACTCTACCAGCGCTATTACCGCTATGCTTATGCTCTGGCATATCGTATCCTACGTGAAAATACCGCAGCCGAAGACATCGTACAGGATGCATTTCTCTCCATATGGCGCAAAGCGTCCTCTTATCAGAAGCAACACGGTAGTGTCTATAGCTGGTTACAGGCCATCGTCCATCATCGTGCCATCGATAAAGTCAGGTCCGCCGCCAATCGAGACCGCAATTGGACGCCGTTACAAACAGAAGGTGAACAGGACCCTCCCAGCGAGCAACCTGAAGTATGGGAGGAAGCCTGGCGCAAGGAACGCGCTCAACTGATCCGTACCATCCTTGAGCAACTCCCCGCCGAGCAGCGCCTCGTCATCGAACAAGCATATTTTGCTGGCCTGACTCATGTAGAAATCGCGGAAAGGAACAATATGCCTCTGGGCACAGTAAAAGGACGTATGCGGCTTGGTCTGCAAAAAATGCATCGTCTCCTTGAAGAGCATGGCCTGGACAATACCTGGTAACGGTAGCCCAAATGGTGGTATTATAAAGTTGATTGGGTATACTGGAAGTTAATGACCATAAAATGGCAATACCCTTATGGAACATCTGATCACATTGAAACATTTTGATACGTAGATATACATATTGACATATGTATACCATGCTAGTATGATGGTATCATGCTAGAATTACATAAGAATAACGTATTGTAAGCATTGCTTCTGGATAAGCGTAAAAAATGCGTCGATTTCAATAGGAGACGGTAGAGAAAGGGAAGGCGAATGGCGCGCAGCGCTGATCAGCCGCAGAAGCGCAACACGGGCTCAACCAGGGTCAATTCAGGCTCGGCATCATATTCAGATACGACTGGACGCGACTACCGGGCAACTGAGGATGATTTGCAGATAGAGGATGAACTGATCTCTGACTCGCCTCGTTTCAATACAACTGCAATTCGCCGAACGAACTTCCCTTCACCTCGTCCTCCTACTGCTGGTTTGCCAAAATCTGCTTCACCGATTCCGCAGCGTCGTACAGGACAGGGTCAACCAAGGCCGTCAACTTCCCTGAGTGACCCGGTTCTTATCCAAACAAAACCGGCGACGCGTGGCACAACAAAGCTGCGGCTGGCGCCGAAAAAGAATGTGCTCGAAGGAAACGTGCACTGGCTTCTCCCTTTAGGCATTGGCATGATCGCTATGCTCGTGTTGTGGGTAGTAGGTTCATTGCTACTGGCGTGGGGATTAGCCCGCTATGATGACGTTCGCTATGGCAATCCTCGTACCTACCAGGCCGATGCAGTCGTTGGACACGGCGGTGACAGCCCGGCGCATCCCAGTCATTTTATCGCCGTCAATCTGAATCGCCAGGCTATCGTGGTGGAATTTCCGGCTGGCAGCCAGTCCGGCGCCCTGAGCTACGTCGTCCCCTACTATATATTAGGCCCTGGTGGTGATCTGACGCCGATTACTTTAGAGTTTCGCGATGTCACCGGGGATAGCAAACCTGATATGGTCATTCATATTCACCTGCAATCGCAAGATCAGACCTTCGTCTTTGTCAACGATGGCAAAAAATTCAGGCCGCCGAATGCCAATGACCACATTCACTTTTGACGAATGATCAAAAGAAGAGCAGGGGCGGGAGGTTACGCAACCTCCCGCCCCTGCTCTTCTTCTTATGTCTATCTACCTCCTTGCAGCTTGCCTGACCGTAGGTACTTCCTTTCATCGCTGCTGACCGTAGGTAGAAGAGCTAGCGTGTATAGTAGGGTTGACCCTAGCGGTCAACCTAGCGTCGTTGGCAAGCTGGACAAGATACTTACCCGAATATACGCCTGTAATGTTCTGCCAATAGTTCAGCCGGGAAAAACCTGAACAGGTTCAGCGCTACCAGGGCAAAAGCCACCCAGTCGAAACCCGCATCGAGAGGCACACCCGCTAACGTACCTATTATAGGGAAAACTGTACTTAAAACAGTCTCGCTGAAGAGATCTGGAAAAAAGAGTAGTACCAGTAGTCCGACAATCGAACCGGCAAAAAGCAACTTGCGCCATAGAGCGACACGCCCGTCAAACATCATCGCACTGATGAGCTTGAAGGTTTTACCAACGTGTAAAAAAATCTCCCAACGACTGGGTTGCGCACGTTGTGCAGAATATGTTTGTGCTTGCATTGGTGCATTTCTCCTCTTGAATTGCATATATGTAATACGACCAGGAGATCTGCAAGTTGTACACTTCTTTGTATCCGCGAATACTGGCCTGCTTTCCGGTATAACGATCAAGACCAGGAGGTCTGCAAGTTGTACACTTCTTTGTATCTGAGGCGATGTGCACGTTTTTTCGCCGCAGGCGGCACACGGCTATGTTGTGGCGTTGCGGGTTTGGCAGACGCAGTCTGCCAAACCCGCAACGCCACAACAATGAAAAAAAACGAGCCACCGGAGGTGGCGAGGAGTTCTGTAAAGTCACGAATGCAGCGTAATAAGCCCTTTTTGGGCTGCCAGAGAGACCGCCTCAGTACGATTCGTAGCACCTAATTTCCCCATGATAGAACTCACATGAAACTTGGCAGTTCGTTCGCTAATAATAAGTTGCGCCGCAATCTCTTTATTCGGCATACCCTGGGCGAGAAGATTCAATACCTCAAGCTCACGTTCGGTGAGAGGCTCATAGGGCAGGGAATGCTCCAGGCTATGGCTATATGTCCCTGCATGAGAGCCTGCAGTGGGCTGCTGTCCCATGTGTCCCATATGGCGCAGCAACTTTGAAGCAACGACCGGTTGCAGGAGCGACCCACCGGCCATCGTGATGCGAATAGCGCTGAAAAGTTCATCCCGCGGCGCCTCTTTTAAGAGGTACCCATTCGCTCCCGCCTGGACCGCGTGTATAATGCGCTCGTCGTTATCAAAGGCGGTGAAGACAATAATGCGGGAATGAGGCTGCTGCTGGCGTAAGCGTCGAATCGTCTCAACGCCATCGAGCACAGGCATTTCGAGATCAAGGAGGAGAATATCTGGTTGCAGCGCCAGTGCAAGGCGCATTGCTTCTTGCCCGTTGGCCGCCTCGGCGATCACCTCAAAATCAGGCTGAGTCTCCAGCACAGCGCGTAAACCCTCGCGCAAAATAGGATGATCATCTGCCAACAGAATGCGAATCTTTTCCATATCTTCCCCGCGTACTTGTCATCTGTCGTACTTGTCGTACCTACTGATCTTTCTCTCGCTGATCTTTCTCTCGATATGGGACGCGGGCAGCAATACGGGTACCTGCCCCCAATGCACTCTGAATACAGATGATACCGCCAAGCAGCTTCGCGCGCTCGTTCATCCCTGTCAATCCAAAGTGTTGCCCTTCGCCAATCTGCGCCACCATGTCGGGATCGAAACCGCACCCGTCATCCAGCACAACAAGCTCTACATACTCATCATTGCCCAAAAGAGTCACTTCAATATGTTGTGCCCTGGCATGTTTGCAAGCATTTGCCAACGCCTCCTGGGCAATGCGATAAATGCCCACCTCCAGGCGTGTAGAAAGCTGTGGAAAGGCCCTCTCGGGTGAGCACGAAAATTGTATTGGCAGCGCATGCTCCTCACAACCCCGCTGTGCCAGCGCCGCCAATGCTTCAGGCAGCGTGCGATTTTGTAATGGCGCAGCTCGCAAGTCCATCACCGAGCGACGTGCCTCTTTCAGATTGCCGCGAGCCAGGGCCAGTGCGCGCCTGATGGCCTCCTGGGCGCGTTCTGGCCGCGTCGTCCCCAGCGCATCGGCCGTTTCCAACTGCAAGGTGATAGCCGCCAATCCCTGCGCCAGGGTATCGTGAATCTCGCGCGCTAACCTGTTGCGCTCCTCGATGGTGGCCAGGCGCGCGGCCGCAAGTGTGTGTTCGGCGGAGAGTCGTGCTCGTTGTATCGCCAGCCCGATCTGGTCTCCAATGATATGCAGCAGTTGCAGTTCTTCCGGCAGCAGCTCACGCCAGTCTTCGCTGGCAACGTTCAGCACGCCAAGCGGTATGGCGCCCGCATAGATAGGCACACTGGCGTGAAAGCGCAGACCCCAGGAGGTAGGGTCACTGTCGCGCTCAGCATTCTTCAGCCGGCTACAGCGGAATACATCGATGTTGGATGCCCCTTCGAGGCTGCCTTCCAGGAAGGTATCCAGGCAGAGACAGTAGCCGGTCATGCGTTCCCGGTGGTCGGCAAGGTACGGCGGCAGCGACTGTGCCGCTGCCAGGTATGGCTCTCCCTGCTGATCGAGCAGCCAGACCCAACCGGTCTGCATACCAAGCAGATTCGTGACCTGCGCCAGGACCTCCTGTAACGCCTCGTGCACGTCTACCTTGCGGTTCAGATGTCCCGCAATCGTGTAGAGTACCGCCAATTCGCGATTACTACGCAAAAGCGCCGCGGTTTCCTGATTGCCAGGTGAGTTTCCAGGTTGCGTGTCCATAAAGTGAGTATACCACTGCGCAAACAACAGTGTCGAGGCAGTTCAAATTGCAGCTTAGCGCTCTTTCCAATTCCACCACTTCAATAGTTCCGGATCATGTTCTTCATTAGAAGCGTAATAGACCGCGCAGCGAAAAACATACAGCATACAGCGATCGACCTGTGTACCCTCTTGCAGGTAGAGCCTTGTATAAAGCTCTTCAGGGTCCTGGTTTTGCAGTTCCTCTACATTGCGAAAACCCATGTTCCACAAATCCAATGAGATGGATTTTCCCACGCCGGGGATACGCTGGAACTCTTTCAATGCAACGCTCTTATCAGGTTCATCCATAGTTAACTCGCCTCTTTTTCTGCCTGCGCAAACGTCAGAACATACCCGTTGCAATCCTGGATGGTAAATTCCCGCGTTCCATAGAATGTCGTCGTCATTTCATGAAGAATCGTCACCCTGTTTTGCACTTGTCCATAGAGTCCCTTGATATCTTCTACATCAATATACAGCGTGAGCGACCCACCAATTGCTTTGTCCTTGAAGAGGGGCACATCCTCAGTCAAGCTTGCCCTGCTCTGAAACATAATCTCTACCGCATCATGCTGCATCATCGCCCAGTTGAACTGCCCCTCCTCGGGAACGGATGCCACCAATGCAAAGCCCAGAACATCTTGATAGAAGTTCACAGTCTCATTCGCATCCTCAACCATCAAGTTGGGTGTCAGCTTCTTCAATGCCACAGTCATTGTTGCTTGCTCCTTATCACATGTATGTCACGATTCCTACCAGCTACCAGTATTGTACACCCACCTTGTGACAACTATATGTCAGTAGCTTAATTTACCAAAATGATTCCAATATTCCATCCCATCAGGTGAAACACATTGCACCTACACCTGTATAGGCTCCTCTACAACTTCCACCACTTTCCTACGAGACTCAGAAATTCTTACCATAATCCCACCCACAATAACGCAGAACCCAAAGAGCACACCCATTGTAAAGAGCGGTAGGTGGTAGTTGATTGTATAGAGTGGGCTGAACAGGTTGGCTCCGAAAAAGGCGCCCACCAGGCCAAAAGTTGAGTACATACCCTGCACCCTGGCACGCATAGTGCTGTGCGACGATGTGGCGATATGGGCATCCACCGCGGGCTGGATAAAGGCATAGAGGCAACCATGAATAATGAAGAGGACAACAACGACACTTGCCATAGTGGCCAAACCTAAGAGGAGATAGATCGGGACCTGTGCCAGGCCAAAAATAGCG
>WNGH01000170.1_pt1 | contig 48954 bp, 34 predicted proteins | sample 5400631 | NCBI WGS metagenome assembly WNGH01 (sample SAMN13153373, study PRJNA577476) | soil metagenome | isolation source: 115 cm soil or saprolite under Garry oak tree replicate 1 | place: USA:California | collected 2016-06-15 | reverse complement strand
CGGTCAGGTCGCCTGGCTCTCACTTGATGAGCAGGACAACGATCCGACACGCTTCTGGACCTCTGTGATTGCCGCCCTCCGGCACAGCGGCACACCTGTCGGAGAGGCGGCGGAAGCGCTGCTGCACTCCCCACAACCTTCTCCGCTGGCAGGCGCGCTGATGTCCTTTCTTAACGACCTGGCGGCGCTTGCGCAGGACACCGCCCTGATTCTCGAGGACTATCAGGTAATCAGCGAACCAGCGATTCATGCCTCGCTGCAGTTCGTGCTCGATCGTTTGCCCTCCAGCTTGCACTTGCTCCTCTCTAGTCGCGTCGATCCCCAGCTGCCTCTGGCTCGTCTGCGGGCCAAAGGACAGGTGGTCGAGATCCGCGAGCCAGAGCTGCGCTTGAACGGCGAAGAAGCTACCGGGTTTCTGACAGAGGTCATGGGTCTCTCTCTCTCAGCGGAAGAGATCGCTCGCCTGGAGCAACGCACGGAAGGCTGGATCGCCGGACTCCAACTGGCGGCCCTCTCCCTGCGCAGACATCCCGATGCCTCCGCCTTTCTCCAGGCGTTTACCGGCGGTCATCGCTTGATCCTGGATTATGTGCAGGAGGAGATCCTTGACCCCTTGCCTGAGACACAGCACCGTTTCTTGCTGCACACGTCAGTGCTGGACTGCATGAATGCCGAGATCTGCCAGGCACTGACTGGAGAACAAGCCAGCCAACAGATGCTGGAATCCCTGGAGCGCGCCCACCTCTTTCTGGTTCCCCTCGACGAGGAGCGGCGCTGGTATCGCTTTCATACCCTCTTCCGCGAGGTGCTGCTGGCGCGTTTACAGGCGAGGGAGCCAGAGCAAGCAGCACACCTGCACCGGGAGGCGACAAGCTGGTATGCGGCACATGGCTTGCTGCATGAGGCGATCCCGCATGCGCTCGAGGCCGGCGACTTCGCGTCGGCTGCCGATCTGCTGGAGCGCTGGATCGTCCCGCAGCACTGGCGCAACGAGTTTCATCTGCTGCACCGCTGGGCCGCGCGGCTCCCCGAAGCGGTGCTGCATGCGCGCCCCAGGCTCAGTTTCATCTATGTCCATGCGGTGGTCCTCACCTCACCGCGTGGACCCAGGACCTTGGAGCACGTAGAAGCCCCTCTGCGCCAGGCGGAAGAGGGCTTTCGCGCCAGTGGTGATCGGGCTGGGCTTGGGTCGGCGCTGATCGTGCGGGCCGTCCTCACCAGCCATCAGGGAGCCTTTGCCCAGGCGTTCGGGCTAGGCAAGCAAGCGCTGGCCTTGCTACCCGAGGACGAGATCCACTGGCGCGGACACGCGCTGTGCCTGGTTGGATGGGAGGCCGCCCTCGCAGGAGAGCTGACGCACGCCCGGGCGCTCTTGCGGCAAGGGCTGGCCCTGTATGAACGCGCGGAAATCTTGCCCGGCACGCAGTTCGCCCTGGCCGAACTCGGCGATGTCTGCCTGGAACAGGGCGAGCTACACCTGGCCACCCGCTACTTGCGCCAGGCGCTGGCCAGCTCGCAGGAAAACCGCGTCCTCGCGCAACTCCAGCTCACACTTGTGACGGGAGAGCGGGAGACGTACTATGAGCGCATGGCCCGCTACGGGCTGGCGAGTCTTGCCTACGAGTGGAATGACCTCGACGCGGCAGAGCGGGAGCTGGGCGAGGCCCTCTTGGGTCCGGCGGAATGGCGACATGTGCTGACCGGTGGAGTCCTCTTGCAGGTGCGCCTGCTGCTCGCCCGCGGAGCCGCCGAACAGGCCCGCGAGGTGCTCGCTGACCTGGCGGTGCAGGCGTCGCGACCAGAGGTGCTGCGAGAGCTTGAGATGTGCCAGGCCTCCCTGGCGCTCGCGGTCGGCGATCTCGTCACCGCGCAGCGCTGGGCGGCCTCCACTGCGCCAGAACCCGCGTCCCTCACACTCACCAGGCGCGAGGAGGAAGCCCTCCTCCGCGCGCGCGTGCGCCTGGCCGAGGGCCAGGCCGAAGCAGCGCTCGACGTGCTCGCCCACTGGCGGCAGGAGGCCAGAACGGGGGAGCGCCAGCGCAGCGCCCTGCACCTCTTGGTCCTGGAGGCGCTCGCGCAGCAGGCCAGTGGCGCAGGGCCGCAAGCGAGGGCAACGCTGCTCCAGGCGCTCACGCTGGCGCGGCCCCAAGGCTACCAACGGCTCTTTCTGGACGAAGGCCAGGCTATCGCCTCCCTGCTGCAAACCCTCGTGCCAGCCCTGCGCGAGGAGGCCCTGGCTGCCTATGCTCGGACCCTGCTGCGCGCCAGCCGCTCGGCGCAGGCGAAGCTGGAGGCTCTCCCCGCAGGCCTCGCGTCCCTGACTCCCCGGGAACGCCGCGTCTTAAAGCTGCTGGCCGAGGGCGCCTCCAACCAGGAGATTGCCAGGCAACTGGTGGTCTCGCTCGCCACCGCCAAGAAACATGTCGCCAGTATCTTGAGCAAGCTGGGAGCAGCGAATCGCACGCAGGCCATTGCACGGGCACGCGCGCTCTCGTTGCTCTGAGCGCCCTCCTCGAGCATCACCCAGAGGCGCGGCATGGCCAGGATCGCGCCGATGCAGGCCGTCATGCATGGTATCCTTTTGGCTACCCTCTCCTGGCTGCTCCTCTCCGCTCTCGAAAGTATCCTTTTGGTAGCCTTTTGGCGACTGTGTTCCACCTGCTCGGAGGGTATCCTTCTTCTTAGAAGACGAAACGTCATCCGAAGGGAGCACCAGTGTATGAGATATGTCATTCGGGTGAAGGGACACCTGGACCCCTTCTGGCAGGAGTGGTTTGAGCACCTCGCGATCACGCACCAGAGCGATGGCACGACCCTGCTTTCCGGTCCCATCCGTGACCAGGCGGCGCTCTACGGCCTCCTTATCAAAATGCGCGATCTGGGGCTGACGCTCCTCGAGCTGTCGGCGAGTGCGCCGATCTCGCCTCCAGAGGAGTGAGCAGTGCCTTTCCGGTTGCTCTTCATCGCTGCTCTTGTGCGGACGACACGCAACGCTTCCTGATTGATTGAAGACATACACAAAGGAGGAACAGAAATGAACACATCACTACATCATCCCAACGACGATGCAACTACACCAGTGCTGATTGGCGAAAGGTTCGCCACACCAGCCACGCAGGCTTCGCCGGAAGCGACCCGGTGGCTCGCGCTTGGTGCCGTCGTCGGCCCGGTCCTGTTCACCCTCGCCTGGCTCATCCTCGGCGAGCTCAGCCCGGGCTACACAGCCTGGGGCATCCGAATCGCGCCCTACTCACCCATCAGCCAGCCCATCAGCGGCCTGGGCCTGGGCATCACCGCCCCATTCATGAACACGGCCTTCGTCCTCTGTGGGCTCCTGACCCTGGTCGGCGTCGTCGGCATCTTCCAGGGCATCAGGGAGATGGGCGCCCTGGCGCGTTGGAGCTGCACGGTGCTGCTCGCGCTTTCGCCACTGGGCATGGCGATGGACGGCATCTTCACCCTGGAGTCGTTCCTGCCTCATACGGCGGGCTTCCTCCTGGCCACTGCGAGCCCGGTGCTGACCTTCGTGGTCATCGGGCTCTTGCTTCGCCGCGTCAAGAGCTTTCGGCGGTTCAGCACCTGGCTGCTGCTGGGCAGTCCGCTGACGCTGGCGCTGGTGGTCCTGTACTTCCTGACCTTCTCGCCCACCGTGGCGGGGATTCAAACCGGGGTGGCAGGCCTGACGGAGCGCATCCTGGTGGTCGAGGTCCACGCCTGGTTCGTGGCCCTGGGCTGGCTGGCTTTCCGCAGGGCGTCTCAGTCGGTCGCTTTGCGTGGCTGATGCCCTTGGTAAACACTTGTCCCGGAACGAGATGATGAGAAAGGAATCCTTATGAACAGACCTGGAAGAAAAGCGCTGATTATTGGCTTTGGGATCGCCGGACCTATCGTCGCCTTGTTCCTGCAACGGGCAGGCATCGAGGCCGAGATCTATGAAGCCAGGGCCTCCTCGACCGATTATGGTGGGCTCTTCTTGAACACGGCCTGTAATGGGCTCGGCGTACTCAAGACGCTCGGGCTCGACGAGCAGGTGTCACGCCAGGGATCGCCGATTCCGCGCATGGTGATCTGGAGTGGGAACGGCAAGCGTCTTGGCGAGGTCCGCAACGGTGCCAGGGCGGAAGTGGGAGCCCCAAGCATCAATATCCTGCGCTCCCGCTTGCACCAGGTGCTGCGTGAGGAAGCCGAGCGAAGGCGGATCAAGATCGCCTTTGGCAAGAAGCTTGTCGGCCTCTCGACAGGTGCGCAAGGCGTGGCCGCCACCTTCGAGGACAGCACCACAGCCGAAGCCGATTTCCTGGTCGGTTGTGACGGTATGCACTCTCGCGCCCGCCAGCTCATCAATCCCGACGCTCCAGCCCCCCACTACACGGGCCTGATGAGTACAGGCGGCTTCGCGCAGCACTCGAGCTTTCCTCCCACCCCGGACACGATGCACTTCGTTTTTGGCAAACGGGCCTTCTTCGGCTATCACGTCAGCTCCTCTGGAGAGATGTACTGGTTTGTCAATTTCTCGCAAAAAGAAGCGCCTGCCAGGGGAGAGGTAGACATGATCGTGAGTGACGCGTGGCAAGAGCGGATGCTCGATCTCTTCCGAGAGGATCTGCCACGCGTGTCCGAGATGATCGGGGCAACGCAGAGCACAATCATCGGCTATCCGATCTATGATATTGTCACGCAGCCCATCTGGCATCAAGGTTCGGTGGTCCTGCTAGGTGATGCGATCCACGCGGTTTCACCCCAAGCTGGACAAGGCGCATCACTAGCCATGGAGGATGCGATGGTGCTGGCCAAGTGCCTGCGTGACCGAAAGGATCACGCGCTCGCCTTTGCGACCTATGAGCGCCTCCGGCGAGCGCGCGGCGAGCGCATGGTCCGCTATGGGCGCAGCCTGAGCCGACAAAAGGTCCTGACCAATCCGATTCAGGTGGCGTTTCGGGACCGGCTCATGCCGTTTTTCCTCAAGCTTTTCGCCAACCCTGCTGCACTCGATTGGGTCTACTCCTACAAGATCGATTGGGATGAGCCGGTGGCGGGAACGACAAAGGCCGTGGAACAAGGCTCCCGGCTGGCACGGTGAGCCACCTGACAAAAGGAAGCCGTGTCTCCTTGCCATCCAACCGTTCACGAGTCAAGAGAGGAGGAGTCCCTTCATGACAGACAACAATCCGTTGCCATCCCCCGATTTACACGAAGAAACGCGCCAGATCTGGGACCAGAATGCCGCATTCTGGGACGATACCATGCGCGAGGGCAACGCCTTCCAGAATATGCTCATTGCCCCCGCCTGTGAACGCCTGCTCGCTTTGCAAGCTGGTGAAACGGTCCTGGAGATCGGCTGTGGCAACGGCGTCTTCGCGCGTCGGATGGCGCAGGCTGGCGTTCACATCGTCGCGACAGACTTTAGCGCACAACTCCTGGAGCGCGCTCGCGCCCGCACCACCGAACACACGGAGCGCATTGAATACTGCCTTGTCGACGCCACACGCGAGGACCAGATTCTCGCGCTGGGTCGGCAGCGCTTCCATGCTGCCGTCTGCAACCAGGCCATCATGGACATGACCGAGATTGATCCCTTGATGCGGGGCATCCGCCAGGTGGTGAAACCCGGTGGCCGCTTTGTCTTCTTGATCTGTCACCCCTGCTTCGATCATTCTGGCATCAGCCTGAGCGCCGAGGAGACCGTCGTCAACGGCGAAATCGTCACCAGCTACGCGGTCAAGGTCACGACCTATCTGAGCTATCGTCCCCGCAAAGGCGTTGCTCTGCTGGGACAACCTGTTTGGCAGTACTACTTCGATCGTCCGCTCCATGTCCTCTTCAACGCCTGCTTTCGCACCGGCATGGTCCTGGACGGATTAGAAGAGCCCGCTTTCTCTCCGCCTCCGGACGATCCGCAGAGACAGTCCGCCTTCAGTTGGGCGCAGTATGATATCCCGCCCATTCTGGTCGCCCGCCTGCGCATTCTGCACGAACAGCATTCCCAGTGACGCGTGCTCCAGTTTTGGAGCGTCTCCAAGCCTGGGAAACGAGACTGCTTGAAATGCTCTCAGCCGAGCTTCCGAATGGCTCCGTACGAGTCTGCCATGCCTGGCCGAGCCGTGCTCTAGAAAAGGAGAAATACTACTCGCGCGTCGGCTCGAAGAGGAACCGTCTCTGCTGGGAGCCGGCGCGCATCTGTTAGTTGTTGCACGCAAAGCGTAGTCAGCATATCCATCTACACTGGAAGCACTTCGCCTTTCTTGAGCCGATATGCCTCTTACATCGGCACTTCCACGTTCGTCTTGGCTGGCCTCCCAGAGGTCGATGTCGCTCGCTCATCAGCCAGAGTTGGCGGCTTCCGTAGTCGAGGCACCGGAGAGAACACCACCCACAGCTAGGTCGACAGCAGACCCACTGCGCCTACCAGAAGCGTCAATTGCAGTCCGATCCACGCGCCCAGAAAACCACCCAGGAGAGCTCCCACGGGAGCAGCACCGGAGACGAGTAAGCGATAGCTGGCATTGGCCCGTCCCTGCAAGTGATCTGGAATGAGCGCCTGGCGAATGCTATCCACGTGGACATTGCAGCCGGTGATCCCAAGGCCTTGCAGGAAAAACGCGCACAACAGCAGGACCAAAGCCCCCAGTGTTGAGCTGGTAATGAATGGGAGCACGAGGAGGGGAACGTCACTCATGGCCGCTGTCCCCACGATCGTGAGGCCGACGCCGATGCGACGAGCTATGGAGCCGGTGAGGAGGGCTCCACACAGCGCACCGGCGCTGCCGACGGCGAAGAGCAGGCCGAGGATCCCTGAACTGTAGTGCAGCTGGCGAACGGCGTAGGGGATGAACACCGTCAGGATCACCAGCCAGAACAGGTTGTAGGTTGCCGCTTCTCCAGCGAAGGCACGCAGGTAGCGATTACTGAACGTCACGCGAAAGCCTTCGCCAATTTCGTGCAGCAGGCGATGCACATTCGTCGCGGATGCTGGCCTGGACTCAGGTGTGCGCATCAGCACGAGGCTTGCAGCTGCCACAAAAAAGGAGAGCGCATCGACAACAATCGCGATGGGTGCGGAAACGCTCTGCACCAGCAGCCCGGCCAGGCCTGGGCCACCAATCTCCGCTATGGACTGGCTCGCACTGAGCTTACTGTTCCCCTCAACGAGCTGATCCCGCTGCAGCAGGATCGGCAGAAATGCCTGGAAGGCCAGATAGAATATCACCGTCAGACACCCGACCACCAGGGTAATGCCATACAGATACTCGATGCGGAGCCAGCCCAACACGGCCAGCACCGGTATCAAACCCAGGAGGACTCCACGCCCGATATTCGTCACCAGGAGGATCGGGCGGCGACGGTGGTGATCGACCCAGACGCCTGCAAACAGGGTGAAAAACAGAAATGGAGCGAATCCAGCCGCATAGAGGAACCCCAACTGCACGGAGGTGGCCTTGAACAGGATGACAGCAGTTAATGGCAAGGCGAGGGTGGTCACCTGTGACCCGACCAGGGAAACTGTTTCTCCTGCCCACAACTTGAGAAAATCGGCATGGTGCCAAAGCGTACCGAAACGCCTGGAAGGATGACCGTCCTGGTGGGTGTGTGCTCTCTCGTTCGACATCATTGCTCTTCCTTTCTCCTCGCTGGGAGATGCTCCAAAACTGGAGCAAGGTCAATATTCAACAAACGACAACGATCGAGCGGAGAGAAGTGAGTCACGTCCGCTCAATCGCTTTCCTTGCTCACCAGATGGTTTTCCTCGGACCCGCCTTTCCCGGCTGGTCTTCGATTCCCCAACTCCAGGTCATCTTCGGAGTAATCACGAGATAGAGTCCTGGGCCAAAGTGGGCCTGGCTTTCAGCGACCTCGGCCTCGCCGTGGACCCTGATTCCCAGCGCCTGCCAGGGTCGAACCGACTTGAGCTCGTCAATGACCAGCGAGACTTTCTTATTGCCTGCCACCACATTTTTGTACTTGCGCGTGTTCTGGATGTTATACCCGCCCACATAGAAGTGTGACCCATCAAACGAGAAGCCAACCGCGTCCACCGTGGGTTGTCCATCAGGAGCGACGGTGGCGATCCGGGCAATACGTTGCGTCTGGAGGAACGCCAACTCTTGTTCAGAAAACATCGGGTATCTCCTTATATGTTACTATTTTTCCAGACCCTTTCGACCAAGGGTCAGCAGGATACATCCCTGCTCGATAACCACTGCCGGGGAAAGACTTGTTTCTCCACACGGCTCGACCGGTACGGAAAGATCGTTCTTCCCCTGGCAGCGCACCTTCGCCAATCGATGATTGGAGGGACGTTGCTTCGAGCACCCGCTATAGAAGGACCCGACACTCCCAGGAGTTTCTCCAGAAAGGAAGCGCGAGGATGTGGTACGTTGGATTGGATTGGGCGGACACCCATCATGACGTGGACGTGCTGGATGAAGCCGGCAAGCGCGTGGGAGCGCGGCTCTTTGCCCACAGCCACGACGGGCTGAACGAGTTGAAACAGTTTGTGTTGAGCATTGCGGCTTCGCCCGACCAGCTGGCCTGCATTGTCGAAACGAACCATGGATTGCTCATCACCTTCCTGCTGGAAGCTGGGTTCCCCGTGTATCCCGTGAACCCGAAGACCGCCAATCAGTTGCGCAAAGCGGCAGGTGCCAAGACCGATCAGATTGACGCCCATTTGCTGGCGAAAATAGGTCGTCTTGACCTGGCTGAGCTGCGCCGCCTGGAGCCGGATAGCGCCACCGTGGCTGAGTTGAAAACGCTGACGCGTGATCAAGATGCCTTGATCCAGACCCAAACCCGTCTGGTGAACCAGTTGACGGCCTGCCTCAAGGAGTACTATCCCGCTGCCTTGCACCTGTTTGCCAAAGTGCAACAGCGCTCCACCCTGCTGTTTTTGCAGGCGTATCCCACACCGCAAGCGGCTCAGGCGGCCTCGGTGGAAGAGATCAGCGCGACCTTGCGCACGGGCAAGCATACCAGATCGACGCAAGTTGCGCCCAAGATCTTCGAGGAGCTGCACCGTCCCCACTTGGTTGGAAGTCCAGTCATCGTGCGGGCCAAGTCGCGTCTGATGCTCTCGTTGGTCAAGCAACTGCTGGTGGTGATCGAGGAGATTGCCAGCTACGATGAGGCGATCAGCACCCTTTTTTTGACCCATGCTGACCAGCAGATGTGGCGTTCGCTGCCTCGTGCCGGCAAGCGTCTGGCCCCGCGTAGGCTTCCAGAATGGGGCGATGATCGCAGCCGCTACGCCGATGCCACCAGTATCCAGACGCTGGCCGGGACGGCTCCCGTGCCGTTCCAAAGTGGCAATTACGCCAAAGCGCACAAACGCTTCGCGTGCTCCAAGCCCCTGCGCAACGCCCTGCACCAGTTCGCCTGGCAATCGACGAGGAAAGAGGCCTGGGCGCTTGCCTATTATCAACGCAAGCGTGCTGAGGGCAAAACGCACAGTATGGCTGTCCGAGCCTTGGCCAACGTCTGGGTGAGAATCATCTATGGCATGTGGGAGCACAAGACCTGCTATCAGACCGCGACGTTTGAAGCGGCGAAGCTGGCTCATGCTCCCCGCCAACACGTCGCCTGAGTCGCGGCCACGCCTGCCGGTCGCGCCCCCTTGATGGCTCTGGGCGCTGCAAGGTCCCTCCGAAGGCGTGGGAGAGGCTGCCCCAACGGAGTCGCCCAAACGGTTCCCGTCTCGTCTGCTCTGCCGACCGTGCGCCGCTGCCTCTGCTGTACCTGCCTGTCCAACGTCTGCCGCAGCCCGCCACCGCGTTCCCGACTCCCGGTGTGGGTTGCTTCCAACAGACCACGCCGAGTCAAGGCCGCGCAGGAGGTGGGGCGGTCGGGTGCGGGCGCGGTCGGGTGCGGGCGCGCTCGTCTTGGCCTTGACCGGCGTGGTACACTTGCTTCCCCACACGGGAGGCAGCTTCACTCACGTTCACCTTGCTTCCTCCTTTCCCGGTTTTGACTCTTGACATAGAGGGTCTTTTTCTCTGCAGAACTGCTTTCAGGGAGGGGTCTTCCCTGGCCGTTTTGCTGCCAGCACGCCCTTTTCCTTCAGCTTGAGGTAGAGCGAGAGGGCAAGACCGAGTTCCGCCCCCCCAATGAGGTAGGCCCCCAACACATCACTCGCCCAGTGGTCGCCCAGGTAGATACGAGAGGGGCCAACCAGCACGACAAACAGCGCTGGCACGAGTAACAAAGCCAGACGCCACCAGCGATTCCCTTTGAAGAGGATGATGCCAAAACAGAACAGCAAGCCCCAAAAGGCGATATAACTCATCACATGCCCGCTGGGAAAGCTCGCTCCTGTCGCATGCTGGAGCACCTCCACCAACCTCGTTGTTGGGCGTGGGCGATGTACGATCACCTTGATCAGCTCGTTCAAAAGCTCAGACGTTCCGGAAAGACCGACGATCATGACGGCTTCTAACCGCAGGCGTATCATCCAGAAGATGATGGCAGCCAGAACGACGAGAGCTGCGAGGAGCGGCGTACTCCCAATGTAACTCACGGCAAGCATGGTCGCACGCAGCCACGGAGCCTGGTTAGCCTGCAACTCACGCGTAATGGCGATGTCAAGGCTGAGGACGAGATGAACGGAGACGAACCAGGCCAGGAGTCCAAAGAGGCACAGCAGGAGCGCGTACACCCCGAGCAAGAGGTGGCCACGCCTGACGGCACGATACCACGGGACACGGGCGGCTGCTCCTTTGTGGTGTGCCCCTGTGACCAACTCTGACGTCCTATCCTCAGGGTGTTCGTCGCTGGGTTGCTGCTCCATAGCTGCTCCTCACGGCCTTGACTGCTCCTGAGAGAGACGATGAGCACGCGGCTCGTCATTCACAGGTCATCGACTCCGGCCAGGTGCGAAGCCCTGTGCTTCGCACGCCGCTGTGCCAGCACAGCAGCGATCCAGGAAGATGAACAAAAAGCGTGCGCTCTCAGGGTACCTCTCCAGGAGACGTGCCTTCTGTTCAGAACTATAGCAACCGCACATGAGACGAAGATGAAAAGAGGTGGAGCCGAGAGCAGCGCGTGTTTCTCATCGTCATTTCATCTGTCTGGTGTAGAGTAAGAGCAGTGGGAATGGACTGCGTCCGTGCGACCGGTTCACTCCGCGTTGGCGTCTTCCAGGCAAGCCAGTGCAGAAAGGAACGAGGAAGAGGAAGCCGTTGACTCCTGGCAGGTATGTGCGCGTCTTTGACCAGGGAATGGCGCATTGGGTGAAGATCCTGCGTGCGTGCCCCGTTGGACATGGCAAGTGGCCGTGCTGGTACGAGGTGGAATTTCTCGGTGGTCGCGATGATGGCAGACAGGACCGCATTTCGGTCGCCTACATCGAATGGCCCTATGGTCACGCCATTCTTGATGAGCAGACCAACGTAGAGGGATGTAGTCAACCGCCAGGCGCTTCGACATAACCTCCTGGCTCTCTATTCTTTGGTGAAGTGATCAGGGGCTTGCGGTAAAGAAAGACTAGCTACGCATTTGGAAAGCACCCATCATCGTATGCTCAATCGCGATCAGACGCTCCTTCATGTGAGCGGGTCAATGAGGCTTCTCCTCGCTTGCCTGATGGGCGTGTTCTCCATGTTACGATGGGTGCCCCCGTTGCATTCGCGCCTCGCGCAGAAGCACCGCAACATACCGTGACTCCCTGATGATACCCGAGGCGCTCGCCTCGGGTACCTGTCTGTTTTTGCTTTATCCCTCAGAGTTGGGTACAATAGGGCAAATGGTTGCTACGGTTTGCCAGTTACGTATGGAACTCCAGGAATATTCCTATCCCGCGCTTACATAACGGCAAAGGGGGTGCAGCATGAGGCGTAGAAAAGCTCCGCTCAATAGATCAGGTCGGCGGCGCGAGGCAAAGTACCAGCAACGACGAATGAACGAGCCAGCGCCCGAAAAGACAGCGACTCGCACCATACAGTGGTTCGCCATTGCCTTGCTGTGCATTGCGGTGGTGGTGCTTCTCGCACGCGTTTTCCGCCTCATTCATCCATAGATGAACAGACCTCCACCTGGCCCACTCTAGCCCACGGGATGCGTGTATGGCTTACCCACCTCGTGGCTCTTCCAAGCTTTTGATGATGGGGAGAATAAATGGAGCCGGGAAAGGCAGAGCCGAGATAATCCCACTCACCTCACGAACTTCACCACGCCGGAAAGAGCAACGTGAGAGCCTGCTCTGGAAGCACTACCTCTCGGAGCCCAGCCGTCTCGCGTTCCCTTGCATGAGCTGGTCAGGCCGCATGGAGCACCCGCAAACGTAACAGATCGATATGGGCTCGCCCATACATCTGACGCTTGAGCAATTTGAGCCTGGTAATCTGCCCTTCGACCTGCCCAGTACTCCAGGGTTCAGTGAGAGCAGCTTGAACCGCTGGGAACTCTCTCTCCAGCCCCTGAGCAAAGCGCCGCAGTTCCTCATAGGGGCACCCTTTGGCCCTCTCCAGCCAAGGAAGGAGTGCCTTGCTTTTCCGCTCACGGACTAGGCGAACAAAATCCTGGCCGAGCGCGGAAAGAGACGAAAGGCGCGGAGAAAGACGAAACAATGTCTGCCGATAGGCCACATCCTGTGCCCTCAGTTCCTCTGGCTTGCGCAATAACAACCATTTCACCTGCCACGGCGTTCGAGTGACAGGAGCGCCCCGACGAGTCGAGGCTGCCCCAGAGGAAGATGAAGACGTAGGAGTCATCCCTGCCGGAAGGGGCCAGTTGCGCACGAACATCCAGACACTTTTATAACTGCCTGTAAAACCTTGCCCTTGTAACTCTTGCCAGAGAGTTTTGATCATGATCTCTCCTTGTTGCCAACGCGCTTGCAGATAGGTCCGGTACGGTTCGACAGGAGAGGGATGAGGATGGCAGTAGTGGGCCACAAACGTTGGCATCCGCAGGTATTTGTGCACCGTGTTGGGGTGCAGATGCAGGCTCCTGACGATTTCTGCCTGGGTTTTCCCTGCGGCGGCAAGCTCATGTACCTGCTGATGCATCGCCATCTGCCAGGCCCGTCGAGGACTAGGAGGAGGGGGCTTCCGTCGCGGGGGCTTCCGCCGCCGATCATCAGGTGGAGCGGACGCAGGTGGAGTCAAGGACGTCTGCCGGATGTTCTTTGTCATCTGTTCGCCTGCCTGGCGGATCACGTCGATCTGCTGTGCCAGCGTTTTCTGAATCACTTCTCCCAGATTTTTGAGGAGATGCCACCGATCTAATACCTGTTGGGCCTGAGGTGCTCCCTTGATCGCCCCTTTGAGATAGCTAACCCCGCGATCTCGCACGATGACCTCGACGCCTAGGTGAGCCAGCAGCCAGTCGGTCAGCACGTGCTCGTCACTCCCCAAAAGAACCTCGACGGGGCAGTGGTGCTCCAAATCCACCAGCAGTGTGCCCGACGAACGGGCTTGAAACGACCAATCATCGACGCCCAGCACGCGCGGGGTGCGCTTGGCAACGGATCCCCATCGCCGCAAGAGCGACAACAACGTCGTCCCAGAGATGGGCATGGCATGGGCCGCACAGTGCCGGGCTCCTGCTTGTCCACCCAACGCCCATCCTGTGACCAGCAGCGCTTCGCGCAGTCGTGTGGTGCGTCGGGCGGAACATTCGGCGAACCCCGAGAGCGGCTCGCTAAAGATCTTGCGAGGACAGCTGGGATTCTGGCAAAAAAATCGATGAACCCGGATGCGCAACAGGACGCGCAACGGACCCCAGGGCAGATCCTGAAGCGTGCGGGTGTAGTGGCTATGCACCCTGGCACTGGGCTCTTCACACAGCGGACAGCACGCCGCTGATTGGCCGGAAACAAGCACCAGCGTTACCTCTTGGGCTGTCACCACCAGTTCCTGCAGCCGCCATGAGAAGCAGACGGGCAACAATCGCTTGACGAGTTCTTCCAGGTGATCGGTTGAAAACAACCGTGATGAGGTTTTCATCCTTCATTCTATCATCTAGCCTCTTGTTGAGCTTTTCGTCATCAAAAGCTTGGAAGAGCCACGAGGTAGGTAAACCATACACGCATCGCGTGGGCTTTGCGAGGAAACCAACTCGATGAAGTTCGAACTAGCCTCTACCTAAGAGATTGCACCATTGACTTTGACGATGGAGTGTTTCTCGGAGTCCAAAAGCATTATAGGACAAATGTCCTATTTTATTGATATGAGGATATTCTCAGCATAGAACTTCAAATGAGCACACAGGTATGTCTGGAACTGCATTGAAACAAGTGATGGGTAATTACATTGACAAACCTCTCTCCTATCAGTATGCTCAATATGGAACTTATGTTCGATTATATGCTTGAATATACGAGTATTTTTGACTTTTTATAGGAAAACGTTCTCAACATGCAGAACTGGAAAGGATAGTGTGTCTCGAGTAAATACGTATACGCGAACAGTGATGGACAGCCCTGAGGCGAGAAAAAGGAGGCAGAACAATCGTATGACAAGACACTGTACAAAGCACAGGATCTCCAGTAATTGACAGTGTGCAGCAGTGCCATTGCTCTACCAATCATGGTAGAACTGAAGCTGAGAGCACATGCAGCATGCCTCTACCAGTTTCGACTTAGTAGATAGCGCTTGCCAACAGACTATCTTATTCTCACTCTGCTTCTGTGTTTCACCTCGCGTTTACCTGCTCCATTGCTCCTTTTCTGAGCCCACAACATGCATCTTTCAGTCAGCCCGCCGTTGGCAATCGATCCGACTCGAACTTATTCAGACAGAGAGGAGACTCGGCGTTTCATCTCCCTACAGCAGAGCAAGGGTACACTCGCCACATCGTTTCATGAACAAAGGTGATTCTGGATTAGAAAGTAAAGGGGAGCATGATGAAGGGCTCCTGCATTTTTCCTTACCTAGGCTACTCCCTGATGATTCTACCTTGGTGGTGAATCCAGCGATGGGCACGGTCATCCTTTTCTCCAATGAAGCCGGTGGTAGAGCGCGCATCGTGACGCAGCAATTTTCACCCAATGGGATACGTGTCCTCGTCCCGCTCTTACAAGCCTATCCTGACTACTGTCCCTACGATGTGTTGCTAACCAGCCTCTTCCCTCTTTCTCTCGAAGAAGGTCGCAAGCACCTGCAAGAAGCATGGGCAGCGACCATACGGCCTGTGCGGAGAGCCATTGGCAGTATTATGGCCGGGTTAGAGGCCTTTGGCTTGAAGCCATACTCGCTACGAGGATTAGGATACATTCTTAAACCACTCTAGCTTCTGTGACACTCCGCAGACGTTACAGCCAAGGAACTCCTTGGCGCTACGGTTGAGTCTAAACGCCTGCCTATCCTGTCATTCTCCCGCCAGAACACATGTGAAGCATCCCATCTTGCGAACGAGACAATGTCGCGCAAAAACCGGGTAGATGTCACTGATAAAGTCGGTTCATGTAACGCGCCAAATCGGTCAATAAGTGAGGAATTTTATTCTGTTTTTATGGTACATTTGTTCTATAATCACATGGTGATCTTTTGTCTCAATCAGGCGCGCTGCCGAGACAGTAGCTCTGTTGCTGTTGCGCTCATCACGAAACGGTGCTGCAAAAGCTGCTGGCCCACGAACGGGTGCTTGCCACACCCCATCTCGGGGCCTGGACGAGAGAGGCGCAAGCACGGGTCGCTGTGGAGGTCGCCCGGCAGATTGTCTCGGTGCTACGCGGCGACCGCTTACACGACTCCACGACCATGCTGCTCCCAGCTCCATCATGATCGCGGAGTGGGTGATGAGTGAGTCGCTGGTCGAGCCCCGGAGGAACACGGGACGTTCTCCAGTGTGTTCGACGAGCAACGAGAGCAAGTGTACTGCTTGCATTGACTCTGTGTCGAGAGGGTCGATGGTACTATCATCGCAGAAGGAACCACAGCAACATGCATACGACTAATCCTGGTGTTACTGCTGCAACTAGACCCTGGAGCAACACGCCTTCGCCGCTGGCCATGGATCCCGGCACCTTTTATGCCCTGGGGATGCTGGCCCTGGAAATCGCGACCGAGTACCTCGCAGAGCTGCCCAGGCAGCCCATCTTTCAGCCCATGACTGACGCTGAACGCGAGGTGTTGCTCCGCCAGCCGCTCCCAGAACATGGCATGCCGCTCGAAGGTATTCTCGATTTCTTTGAGTGCCATGTCTTGCCATATGCGATGGGCAATCAGCATTCGCGCTTCGCCGCCTGGGTGAATCCAGCGGGTGCCCCAATCGGCATGCTGGCCGAGTTTCTGGCAGCGGTGATGAATCCGAGCATGGCCAGTGGGGATCATGCGGCGATCTACCTGGAACGCTGCACGGTGCGCTGGCTGATGGAACTCATTGGCTTTCCGGTTGAAGGCAGCGCGGGATTGCTCGTGGACGGTGGATTGTTCGCCTCGCTGTACTGCCTGGCAACAGCGCGTCACTGGGCAGCTACTGCCGATGGCTGGAACTTGCGCGAGGAAGGCTTGCAGGGTGACCATGCACCACTCATGCTGTATATTTCCGAGGAGGGGCATAGTTGCCTGCGCAAGGCGTCGCACTTGCTCGGCTTGAGTGAGCCCCGCCGCATTCCCGTTGATGCGCGGTTCAAAATGGACGTGTCTGCCCTGCGCGCGGCGATCGCAGCTGACCAGAAGGCAGGCTTGCGCCCTTTCTGTGTAGTGGCCAGCGCAGGGACCGTCAATACCGGTGCCGTAGATCCGCTCGACGACCTGGCCGATTTCTGCGCTGCAGAGGGGCTCTGGCTGCATGTCGACGGAGCCTATGGCGCCTTTGGCATCCTCGATCCGAGCGTGGCTCATCTCTATACCGGCCTCGACCGTGCCGACTCAGTGGTGCTGGATCCGCATACGTGGCTGGCGGTCCCCAGTGAGTGCAGTTGCGCTATCGTACAGCAGGAAAGACTCTCGCGCGAGACGTTCAGCCTGGTGCCCCCGTACTTGCGCACGGAACCGGATAAGGGGTTCGGCGGCCTGCCGTGGTTTTCGGAATACGGCTTTCAACAGACACGGCGCTTCAACGGGCTCAAGCTGGCCTGGGTTATCCAACAGGCGGGGCGTGCAGGACTGGTCGCGCACGTGGTACGCCATAACGCCCTGGCGCAGTACATGGCATCGCTGATCGATGCCGCGCCTGATCTGGAGCGGCTGGCTCCAGTAGAACTATCCATCGTCTGTTTTCGCTACGTCCCGGATGGGCTGCACGACGATGAAGAGCGACTCGATGCTGTGAACAAAGCGATCATGGAGGAACTGCAGATCGGTGGGAAAGCCTTTTTGAACGGGACACTGCTAGATGGCCGGTTTGTCCTGCGCTCCTGTGCCCTGCATTACGCTCTGAACGAGGCGGACGTGGTTGCCATGCTGGAGGAGGTGCGCCAGGTAGGCGCTCGCTGTGCCACCTGAAGTGAGGCATATGCCTCTTCTCACAAGTAGGGCAGGCGAGACGTGCTTGCCTCCCCTGTAGCTACCTTTGCTACTAAGTAGCCAACCTGACAATGTCGAGCGGCTGTCGTTGCGCTTGTGCTCTCGTCTGCTGGACGACAAGAGGTAGCTACTATAGGAGCGTTACTGCACAATGAATGGAACTCGACAACGTAAGACAGATGACAGTGCCGAGCTATCGCTGGCAACTGCACGCCGGAAGCATACCGGAGGTGACCAGTTCCTGTTACCTGCGGGCATGATGATAGAGGGCAGTGAAGTCCTTGCCAATGCTGCGGCGCATGTCATTGTCATCGGCCAGCTCGTCATCGAATTGACTCCCACGGAGTATGCACTCCTCAGACTCCTGCTGCTGCAGGCTGGGACACCTGTGTCCTCCGAGGCGTTGATTCAGGCAGCTTTTCCTGACGACTCCGCTGACAGTGATACAGGCACAAGGCGACTGGCCAGACATATCACGAATATCCGCCCGAAGTTGTGGCAGACTCCTCTTCTGATCCACGCCGTGAACAACTTTGGGTATGTGCTGCAATTCTCTACCGGGCCTGCTCGATTCCCGCAGAGAAAACGCAAGGACATGTGACGATTCCCGCGTCAAAAGGCGCGGGGCTTCTACGGGTTGGCTACCGAGGATGTGTTGTCTCACAGGCGAAATATTCACACTCGCATGCAGATCACCAACGATTACGAACTTGCAGCACGGACAACAGAATATTCTTTCCCTGAGCGGCTTGCGTTGCAGGTGTCCGCACTTGCTGCATGCTTAAATTACACTCTAAATCGGAGGAACCGACGGGCGTCCGATGCTCTGCAAGATGAGCAGCGTGACAGGCAGACACGATCGGCCAGTTCGTCGTCAGAGCGCATGGCTGGCCCCTTGTTTTGCGTCGTTTCTATAAAGATAAACCAGGGAACCAGCACTGCTGGAAAGCCGCAAGGTCGATGAGACGTTCTGATATGCCTTCAAAAACTCTTCCCTTGGTATGCCTGCTTGGGTACAGATGGTTCTCAGAGTAGATCCCTTGATTGTGCTATGGTTGGGCAGCGTGACTGGAGTTTTTGTTCCATCAGCGTCCTCGCGGATCAGAGCAATATGCTCTCGTTCTCGTACCAGGGAAAATCCGAGCATTTCACATGTCTTGATGACTTTTATTTTAGGAGCATCAACAGGGAAATGGGTCACGAGAGAGCTACTCCTGCTTCAGCTACAAATGCTTCTAGGACAGGAGAATCTGTATCGAAGATATCAGGGCCAAAGGTCTCAAGATGAAAGCGTATGGCTGATTTCACATTGGCAAGCGCCTCCTCATAGCTATCCCCTTCTCCGACACAACGCCTTTCAATCCCAATGGATAAGCCACGTACCCATCCACATGTTTTTCTACAATGATTTTCATTGGTTGCATGATCTGCTCCTTTTCCTTGTATCAGATAGGCATGGGTTGAAACAAGAACGTCTAGCTTCGCAGGCTCCTCAGAAAAACCTTAGCAGGCAATGTCAAAGATGTCAAGTGCAGTCCAACTGACATCTTCAGGTGCTCTGCTTCTGAGCCGAAGTGCTCCGTGTGCTTGAACCACGTCTAGGAGAAAAAGAACGGCTCCTCCCGAATAGCCGCCAAACATTCATCTAATGATAGGCCAGTAGACAGCTCCACCCATTGTCCAGTGTGTCGCATAAACGAGAGGTGAAATCGATGGTTGCCCGCGTACTCCATCCGGGCAAACTTCGCCTCGAAACTCGGCATTATTGCATTGGGACCTGGGACACGATAGGTAGCGCAGAAGTAGAAATAGCGCTGGTACCATTTCCCATAGATGTCTATAATGTAATTGAATTGCGGATTCTCAGGAGGCGGCTTGATGTGTAGAGGCTTCAGAACAGACTCGATAAGCTCGTTGGCCTTCGTAGTTACTTCCGTTTTCACGGCTTCTGGAACCCCAGGTCGGGTTGATCGGGATGGGATAGACATTCCTCGTTTTTGCTTCTTTGCCATGGTTTCCACTGCTCTTCTGCTCACATCTCATGTGGCTGTTGCCCTCGCCTACGCTCTTGGCGTATGCGCTTACGCGTCGCTTTCAACGCTCCACTGGCTTCCCAGCAAGCCAGTAGCCAGACGTGCTCTGGGTGGCTCAGCGTAAGTTCCGCTACCTTCCCATCCACGACGTCATATGGATATTCCCATCCGGCGTCACCCATGTAGAGCGTCCCACATTCCTGCTCATAATCGTAGAGAAAGATTGCCTGCTCGCCGTACTGGTTCTCGAAGTAGCTCCGATAGACGTTGAGAAAGGTTTGCTCATCAATCTGTGGCGGTATGCCATGAGATTTTCCATGATGATTGGTGACCTGAAAAAGGAGTTGATTACTCATCCATCCTTTGGCGCTTCACCCACTTCCTTCAAGAAGTCAGGTGGAACCCCCCCTCCTTTCGGTATGCGCTGACTCTTATGGATCTATTCTTTTTCCTGTACCTCTCGTTGCTGCGTGGAGCCAGGTTCGTGTAAGAAACGGTTGATCACGGAAGATCCCCAGGTTCCAGCTCGTCATACACACTGTCTACCATCATAAAGGCAACCTTACCCTGTCCCTCATCAGCGAATCGTTCCGCGTCTCTCAAGTACTCTGCCCACTCTTTACCGCGTATTTCCTGCTTACTCAGCGGCTGAAGACCGCTGGCTTGCAACAGGCATTTCACTTGCTCTTGGTGCAACAGCAAGAGATGCATGCTCTCGTCTTCACAAGCCAGCGCTCGCCAGTTCCTCTTTCAGCGCACGCAGGTTGCGATTTTGCTCACGCAAGGCGCTCAGGTAGCTCATCCAGGTCTCTCCCTCTCCAAGCTTCTCGTACAAGGCGCGCATCTTTGCGAGGAACGTGCATGTGTCCTGGTAGTTCTGGCGGCCTCGCTGGGCGATCAGTCGTTCAGCCCGCTGCCGGTACAGCTCGATGGCCTCACGTGGACGCGACTCTTCGGCGGCCCTGGCGACCTGAAGGGCGATGTCGCCGAAGCCGTAATACCCATAGCCCTCGTTGTAGGTGTAGCCGTAGCTATCCTTCTTCGCTATCCCTTTCAACAGGTGCAAGGCGCGGTCAATATCCCCTTCATCCAGGGCGATCTCGATCAAGAGCGTGGTGTTCCTGGTCGTTCCGGCTTGCTCCAGGAACGCGAGAAGCTCCAGTTGAAGCGTCTGCCAGCGATCGAGACGTTTGGCAAGATCTCGCAGTTCCTGGTAGCGCCTGAGAGAAGGCTGCATGCGGAATGACGTTGCGGCTACCTCCAATTCGGCGGCGAGGTTGCCCCTGTCCCGGTAGTATTGTTGGAGCCATTCCAGCAGGTGTAGAGCTGGTTTCTCCTTGATGCGGTTGCTCACCAGGCGCTCGGCCACACCATCCTGCCCGTGCTGAACGAAGAGATCGGCCAGCTTGAGGAGGGCAAGGTCATCAACCCGTTGCGTTTCTCGGACCGCTTGGTCGATGCGTCCAAGGGCGAGGAGCCGATCAACCAGGTCAGCCGTGCGACCGGTCTCTCGGCAGATGCGCAGGTAGGCATCATCGTCGAGGCGCTCTTTCTCCAGATTCAGTAAGAGCCCACCATAAGCCTGGCGCGGGGAGCCAGTAATCACTTCCTCTTTGTCAGCCAGTAGCTTGCGAATCCACTCCGCGATCGTCTGTCGTTCCAGTGGCGTTGCGTATCGCACGAGCTGCTCCGCCGCGCGTTCAGCGAACCCATGGCTGTCGTCAGCATGCAGGTCACGCCGGTAGATGGCAAATAAGACCGCGATGCTCTTCTCACGTGCAACCCGATCAGTCTGCTCGTCAGCCAGATAGCTCCCCAACGCTGCAATACCCTCCCCGACGAATGCTTCCAATCCCTCTTCTTCCGGATAGTATCCCTCTTCTTCGTAGGAATCATCGTACCCGGCTTCCTCGTCATAATAGAGGTGGGACTGCTCGAAGATCACCGTCACCAGCGTTTCATAGATCGTGGCTGCGCCCAGGACGTCTCCCTGCTGCGCCAGCTGATCAGCCGTCTGTTTCACGGTGAGTAGTTCCTGGGTAATGCGCGGTGTATCGCGTCGAAACGCGTCGGCGACCTGGCGGCGATAGGTCGCCGGGTTCACGGACAGGATTCGCTGCGCCGGGCGGATGAGGTAGCCATCGGGGTGGCGCACCCAGAACTGCCGCATGTGCCAGGAGTAATCGGCGAGGGGGCGCACAATGTCTGCCCGGGCCTGTTGAGCCTGGCGATAGACAGCCTCGACGTCCTCGACGAGGAGGATAATCTCCACACCACTGCCACGCTGTTCCGGTGGGAGCAGGCGTGAACGCTCGGCTTCCCAGTATGGTGCATCGTCTGCCGCCAATTGAAGAGCGGTTTCCCCACGCGACAATTCAGCATACTCGTTTGCGTCGCGAGCCACGACTCGAAAGCCCAGGACGTGCTCAAACCAGGTGATGGATTGCTCGAAGTCGCTCACACACAGCTCGACCCAGCTTGTTTTGGTCATATCGGCCCCTTTCAAATTGACGTGAGAGCCCGGACGCAAAGAGAACGTTCTGGAATGCTTTGAGACTCCGGTGGCGCTCACGGAGTCGCGTGATGTAGCACGTCCAGATGTCGTGCTTCCCGAGCTTTTCGTAGAGAGCGTGCATCCGTATGTGTATCTGTGTTGCCTGCTCGTAGGCTTGCCGATTGCGCTGGCTGATAAGGAAGGCAACATACCTCGGATAGAAATGCAGCGCAGTGATGGGTGGAATAGCGCTCATCAATGCCTCTTTTGCCTACACCTATGCTCACTGCAATGGGCTCACTTCCTTGAAAGAAATCACGCAGATGCTCAACCATTTCTTATTTTCTCTCATGGGTAGGTTTGATATGATGGATCTATCTTACCATAGATAGGGAGAGAGGGCAGCAGGGCGTTACTTCATTACTTGATAGATGGGGACTGGTCCATGTACATCACCCAGCACCTGCTCCAGAGTCTTGCCCTCGATGAACTCCATCGTCAGGCAAGCCTTGCGGCCCTTCCATGGGCAGGACCGCCAAGACCTTGAAAGTGGACGTATAGAAGTTAGATGTGTAATGGTATGCGGTCATGACCGCGTTACCTTCCGGCTACTAGACACGAGGTGAACTTCATGAGCAGAGGATTGAGTACTTCCCACATGCCACTGGCCGTAGCCGTGTACTTACCAGAACAATACCCCAGGCTACTGGCGACAGCAGAAGACGCACGTGATTTGGAGGCTACTTGGCAGGAGTGGCATCAGGTGTTGCAGGAAACCAAGCAAAAAATGGCGGCACTGGGCATGCATCTGATAGAGGTGATTGTCGATCTGGACGCGTTGGAGCAGTACTGCCAGGAACAGTAGAGTCGTTGGCTATCCACTCACTATATTCAGCAATAAGTATCTCATGCACTGAGATTGCTTTCATCATGCTTCCGCTTGTATAATTGAGAAAAACCTGCGAGGAGGTCAGCTATGAGACGCCTGGTTAAATTCCCGTTAGCAGATGGCACCGTCATCGTAGTAGAGGTAGACGAACCGGAGACGAGTGGCACTGTTCGTGCCTCCCGCTCTGATGACATGATAGATGAAGCAAAGCAGACCTTCGAGCAGTCTCTCAACACCATTAGAACTTCAACTGAGAGCGTCATTAATAAACTGCAAGCCCTGACCCATCGACCTGACGAGATCGAAATGGAGTTCGGATTTAACATGAGCGGGGAGTTCGGTGCGGTCATTGCTAAAGTTACGGCCGAGGCCAACTACAAAGTAACCTTAAGATGGCAACCAGCGAAACAGTAATGTATCACGTACCTGATATGAGTAGGCCTTCCTTCGCTGCCTCTAAACGCTGAGGAGAGCGCTACAAAGCCCCGAGGTGCGCCTTGTCTGAAGATATAAATGCTGGCATTGTCCGTATCCTTAGCGGTAGGTCCGTTGGAACTGGCTTTGCAGTTTCCGACGATGGCTTGTTAGTTACATGCGCTCACGTCCTCGGCAGGCCTTGTCCTGAGAGGGTAAGCATTATCTTCCTCACCACTAACGAGCGACAAGAGGCCACGGTAGAAATGCAGTGGCTGCGTGATGTAGGTGACGAGGATATGGCTATCCTGCGGGTGCAAGGTGGTCTACCTCAAGGGGTGAGATCACTTCCCCTGGGTTCCTCTACAGGAGTAAGCGGTCACAAGATCAGCACTTTTGGATTCCCCAGTGCAGGCGAAGTGGAAGGTATAGCTGGGTACGGCAAGATACTTGGGCGAGGGTCACAAACCAAAGCCGGTCAACCGCTCCTCCAGATACGCTCAAGTGAAATCACCCAAGGCTTTAGTGGTGCTCCTGTGTGGGACCAGTTGCGACAGCGGGTCATCGGCATGGTCGTGATGGTTGCCACACCCGACGCCAGCGGCAAAATGGGAGAGACGGCCTTTGCTACCCCTACGGAAACCTTGCAGAGAGTTTGCACTGATCTGCAAATCCCCGATATTAATCCCTATCGTGGTCTGAATCCATTTACCGAGGCCCAGGCAAAGTTCTTCTTTGGTCGCAAGCAGGAAGTGGACAAGCTAGTGAATAAACTTCGACTCGATCCTCGCTTCCTGCTGATACAGGGGTCATCGGGTAGTGGTAAGTCATCTCTCGTGCTAGCCGGACTTATTCCCCAGCTACGCAGTGGGGCACTGCCGGGTAGTGATCGCTGGCACATCATGCTCACTCGCCCGGCTGATCATCCTTTCCAGCAGCTTACAGCGCAGGGATTGGCAAGCGAATCAAACAATCTGACCCAGGCCATACGCGTTTGGCTCAACCAGCATCCAGAGCACGCACAGATCGTCCTCATCCTCGATCAGTTCGAGGAACTGCTGGTGAATTGTCCCGAAGAAATGAGCCAGGATTTTCTGGCGCAGTTGACGGCGTTACTGGATGCCAATTTGCCTGTCACAGTGATCGCGATCATGCGGGACGATTTCTACACTCACTTCGCACAGCATGTGAAGTTAGCGCAACGCCTGGAGCAGCATGATGGCCTCGTACATCTATCTCCGGCACTCCAATGGGATGAACTGGTTGCCATCGTGCAGGAACCTGCCAGAGTTGTTGGCCTGCGTTTTGAGGAAGGCCTGGCCGAGGAGATTGTTGAAGATTCGCTAGAAAGCGAGGCCTCTGAAGAGGGAGGACGAGTCGCACGTTGCGCCATTCTGCCCCTGCTTGAGTTTGCCCTGACCGAGCTTTGCGAGCGGCGGGAAGATGGAGTATTGACCTTTAAAGCTTACGAGAAAGTCGGCGGTGTGACAGGCGGGCTCAGACAATGGGCCGATCAAACCTTCAATAGCCTGGAAGATGAGAGCAAAAAGCAGCTCGCATCCCGCATTTTTAGCGACCTGGTCTACCTGGGCAATGTGAACGAAGACCTTCCCGATACTCGGAGACGCAGGACGTTGAAGTCACTCTACCGCAATGAAGACGAACGGGAGGACACGTATAAGCTGGTACGACGACTGGTGAATGCCCGTTTGCTTGTGACGAGTTACGACCCCTCGAGCAACGAAGTGGCTGTAGAGATCATCCATGATGCGCTGCTGCGCGAATGGGGATTGCTGAAGTGGTGGTTGAAAAGAGATCGACCTTTCCTGCGCTGGCATCAGGAGCTTGAGAGACGCGCCCAGGCATGGGTAGAGACGAATCCGAATGAAACCCGTTATAGCGATAGATTACTGCGGGGCAGCAATTTATCAGAATCTGAAGGCTGGATGGATCTGCGAGCCGCCGATTTGAGCGAGGTGGAGCAACAATTCATCAAAGTGAGCCGAGAGCAGCAGAACCGAGAGGACTTGCGCTGGAAAGCGCTCTACGAAAAGGTGGAACAACAGCGCCAGGAAGCCGTTCGCCAACGTGAAGAAGCTGAGAAGCAACGACAGGAGGCCATACGACAGCGTGAAGAAGCCGAGAAACAGCGTGCAGAGGCTGAGCGACAGCGTCAAGAGGCCGAGCGGCAGCGGCGTATTGCTTTAGCTCGCCAGTTGACCGCGCAAGCAGAGTTGCTGCGAGGCCAGCAGGGCCATCTGCTCCAGAGAAGTGTACTGCTCGCCATAGAAGCTCTACAACGATCACCTTCCCTGGAAGCGGACCAGGCTCTGCGTTACGGTTTAAGTCTGTTGCCTCGTCCCATCACCCGCCTGGCTCCGAGGGGAGATCTGACTGCTAGCGCTCTTAGCTCGGATGGATGCTCCCTGGTGAGAGCAACGAGAGACAACAATCTAGAGGTATGGGACGTGGGTAGCGGCCGCCAACTGCTCCGCCTGATTGCTGAGGCTGGCGTGAAAGACGTGGTTTTCAGCCAGGATGCTCGCTGCTTCGCCACGGTTGGGACGGATTCTACCGTTCGCGTATGGGAAACCGGTAGTGGCCGCCAGGTCGCTCGCCTGTTCAATGGCAGTAACGTGAAGAGCGTTCTGCTCAGTCGAGACGCACGTTATCTCGTTGCGACGAGTGGTGAGGGGATCGCGTGGGCCTGGGAAGTAGCCACGAATCGCCCCCTTGGTCAGCTGGCTCACGAAGGCCCGATACGAGCCGTTACCTTCAGTTCAGATGGCCGTTACCTTGCCACGGCAAGTGTGGATGGTACTGCTCGCGTGTGGGAAACGATAGGCGCGCGCCAGGTCGCCCGCTTGAATCACGAGAGAAGTCTATCTGCTCTGGCCTTCAGTCCAGATGGATATTACCTGGCTACGGCTAGCGAAGACTGTTGCGTGCGACTATGGCTATGGGGGCCAGACAGTAGCTCACAGCCCGCTTTGCTCTCTCACGAGTCCCAAGTGAATGCTCTGACCTTTCATCCAGGTGGGAACTATATTGCTACCGCAAGCCAGGATCATACTGCTCGCGTATGGGAGACAGGCAGTGGTCGGCAGGTCACACGTATGAATCACCAGGGCAGCGTCAATGTCCTTGTCTTCGCTCCAGATGGGCGCTACCTGGCAACAACCAGCGCTGACCGAACGGTAGGCGTCTGGGAGACAGAGAGCGGTTACCAGCTCATTTGCCTGCCCCATAAAGACGTCGATTACAAGGATGGGGACTACATAGGTAATATCGCGTTCAGTCCTGATGGGCGCTACCTGGCAACCGCAAGCGAGCATGGCAGCGCTGGTATGTGGGAGATCATTACTGGCCGACTGACCCACAAGAGGAGAGTAAGCGCAGTCGCCTTCAGCTCCGACGGGCGCTACCTGGCTACGGGAAGTGAGGATGGGACCGCAAGCATCTGGGAGGTGAAGAGTGGTTATCGCCATCTTCAGCTCTCCTGCGGGAGTAAGGTATGGGCAGTCGCCTTCAGCCCTGATGGGCGCTACCTGGCTACAGGAAGCGGGGACGGCATGGTAGGACTCTGGGAGATAGTAGCCGGTCGCCAAGCCGGTCGCATGGCTCATAAAAGGAATGTGAATGACCTGGCCTTCAGTCCCGATGGCCGCTACCTCGCTACGGCCAGCGACGACGAGACCGCACAGGTCTGGGAAACTGCAAGCGGCCGATTACTTTTCAGCCTGTCTCACAACGATACGGTGAATGCTGTGGCCTTCAGTCCTGATGGGCGCTACCTCGCTACGGCTAGCAGCGATACGAATGCCTGTGTGTGGGAGACGGCCACCGGTCGCCACATGGCTTATCTGCCCCACAGGCTGATCGTGAACAAGGTCGTCTTCAGTCCGGATGGGCACTACCTTGCCACCGCAAGCTGGGATCATACTGCCAAAATATGGGAGACGAGCAGCGGTCGCGAACTCTTCCGCCTGCTCCATAGGAGTAAGGTGTGGTCCGTAGCATTCAGCCCCGCAGGGGTATCGCTTACGAATATCCTCGTAGCCACAGCAAGCAAAGACTATACTGCCGGGGTCTGGGAGACGAGCAGCGGGAAACAAATTGCTCGCTTCACTCATGATGATAGTGTAAGTGCTATTGCATTCAGCCCCGACGGCAAATATCTAGCCACAGCAAGTGATGATCACACTACAGGAGTATGGGAGATTGCCAGTGGTCGTCAATGCGCATACCTGCCTCACGAGGATAGCGTGAATGGCGTGGTCTTCAGTCCCGATGGAAAATACCTGGCTACAGCAAGCATGGATGGCATCGCACGATTATGGCTCTGGCGGTCGGAAGACTTGCTCATAGAGGCTCAAGCGCGCCTAACCCGCAACCTCACCCAGGCAGAATGGCAGCAGTACCTTGGCGAGGAGCCATATCGCAAGACCTGCCCGGACTTACCAGAAGAGGCCTATACAGAGGGTGTACGTGTGTAGTTACTCGTGGTGTCTGATATCAAATCCGTTTATAGAGCTATCATTCGAGTCAGCGCAAATTGGTCAGAAATTCACACCCTGAAAATGCATATCCTGATCGTTTTGCTACTGATGAACCGGAATTGATCTGAAACAAAGGGAAGGTGGCAAAAGATGCGTTTAGAGGGAAAGCAAATTGGCCGCTATCGTTTTGAACAACGCATTGGAAGAGGCGCGATGGGTGAAGTGTACCTTGCTGTAGATCCACGCATCCACCAGCAAGTGGCTGTGAAGGTCTTGCAAGCTGAAACGCCAGTGTATCCTGCTACGAATGTGGCTCGTGAAGCGGAACGCTTCCGGCGCGAGGCCAGTGCTATTGCAAATTTGAGACACCCACACATCGTCCCTCTGTATGACTACGACGAGACAAGCATTGATGAAACGGCCATTACCTACCTGGTCATACCCTATTACAAAGAGGGGTCATTTGCCAGCTGGCTGCGGAGGCGTGGTTCCGACTTATTGCCAATGGAGGACGTGGTGTATTTTGTGCAGCAAGCTGCTGATGCTCTCCAATACGCGCATAACCACCAGGTCATTCACCGGGATGTCAAGCCCTCTAATTTTCTCATCGATCCCGGTGAAAACCCGAACCGGCCGAACTTGCTGCTGGCTGATTTTGGCATTTCGAAGTTCGGCATGGTGAGTACTGCCAGTGGCACCCAAAGCCTGGGGACCCTGACATACATGCCACCCGAACAGTTGCATGGGCGGCCTACCTATGCCAGCGACCAGTATGCGCTTGCCATCACGGCTTATGAACTCCTGGTGGGCCATCCGCCATTTGAGGGCCCTCCACCTGTAGTGATACGCCAGCATGTGGAAGACCAACCCCAGCCACCAAGCATGCTCAACCCAGGTCTTCCTAGAGCCGTTGATCGCGTGCTCCTGCGTGCTCTGGAGAAAAAACCCGAAAATCGTTATCCGACTATCTCTGAGTTTGCCCGAGCATTCCAGCAGGCTTTACCAGGAACAAGCGATATTCCTCAAAGACAGCCGGAGAGCAGAAGTGGTGAACTACAAAGGAGCAGCGAGGTGCGCGAAGCACAAAAAGGTAGCGATATCCGTGCAACCTTGCGTATCAGTCCAGCGGAGGCGCAGAGGGGCACCGATCGCTTGGTGTATCTCCCCGAAGGGCGGCAGGTGACAGTGACGGTGCCGGCAAATGCTTATAATGGCCAAGTACTCGATTTCCCGGGTCTTGGTGAGTCATCACCTTCTGGAGGACCAGCAGGCGATTTGATTGTCACTCTCACCATTACATCACCGGATGTTCCTCCACCTTTAAGAGCGACTGAGGCCGCAACGGTACTCTCGGGAAGACCAATAAAGCAGTATCTGTTCGCTTTGCTCGTTGGGGCTTTCGCTGGTATTTTCAGCGTTTTCTTAACCAGTGTGATATTCAGTGTGAACCACTCCAATTTCGTGCTACTCCCGCTCCCCCCCTTGGTGATGTCACTGATCACAGGCTTTATTACTGGCAAACGTGTGGTGGTACATACGGCGGGTCTGTTCGCAGGCCTTGTGGTTGGCGTCTCCTGGTCCGTTTATATACTCTCTGTGCGCGTGAATAATCCCATCATGTCTCCAGATGAGTGGGTTACGGAGTCGGTTACTGTTGTCGCCTGTGCGACAACTTGTGGGCTGCTCTCCTGGCTGGTAGCCTGGCTTACGATAGGAACGACCGGGGCCGCAACAGTACTCCCGGGAAGACCAAGAGAGCGATATCTGTTCACTTTGCTCGTTGGGGTTCTCGCTGGTATTTTCAGCGTTTTCTTAACCAGTGTGCTATACAGTGTGCTATACACTGTGAACTTCTTCTCTGATGAGCGTGTCGGCTTCGCGCTGCTCCCCCCCTTGGTGATGTCGCTGATCACAGGCTTTATTATTGGCAAACGTGTGGTGGTACGTACGGCGGGTTTGTTCGCAGGTCTTGTGGTTGGCGTCTCCTGGTTCATTTATGTACTCTATATGATGCTCGCACATGCCGGCTTCACCCCGTATTATCAACAGGAGTGGGTTTTTATGGTCGCCTGTGCGGCAACGTGTGGGCCGCTCTCCTGGCTGGTAGCTTGGCTTACGACTCGTACACACCCGTATTATCTGTCATCCGGCAGCCGAAATCAGGGGAGATGAAGGTGAGATTGGGGGTTCCTGCATAACCCGAGAGGGTAGTGGCTCACTTGAGCAGAGTGGCCCGCTCGCGATTGTAGCGATGGAGAAAGAGGAGCAAAGAGGCGGGCGTAGGATCACCACCGACTTTGAAAACGATAACGTCATGCGCACAAAACGGGCAAGACGCTGCCGCAGTGTGTTATTCCAGCGCTCCACATGGACGGTTTCTCCCGTCTCTTTGCCCACTGCTGTGTGCTGCTCATCAGGAATTACCGCCTGGTAGGCTGCCCAGAAGTCCGTAAAGCAATGCCCCTTGCGGTAGGCGGATGGAATGGCCTCCCACAGCCGTTGACACGTGTGTTTGCTCCGGTCACCCAGTGCATAGGCGACCACCTGTCGCGTCTTGCGACACAGGGCAATCCACACCCAGATCTGGTTGGCTTTTTTGAGCACAAAGGACCACAGTTCATCCAGTTCCAGCGTGGTAGAAGCCGCATCCTCTGGATCGGGGGCGACCAAGGTGGTGCTGAAGGGGGGAAGTTGGGCGACTTTTTTTTGATCCAACTCGACACGGTCGTGCGAGAGATGCCGAAGGTGCGTGTCAGGCCGCGCAGACTGCTGCGTTCTTGATACATGTGCAGGATCTCGTCGCGGCGAGCCTGCGGATAGGCGTTGGGAGTCGGGTTCTCGCGGCTTTGACGTCCGCAGGCACGGCAGCGATACAACTGTTTGCCATTGGGGGCATGACCATTGCGGACCAGCGCATCACTCTGACAGCCAGGGCAGTGAAGGGTGATCGTCACCATTGAAGGCTCCTCTTTTGGAGCGTTGATTGCTCTTCTGAGTCTACCATATCCTGCTTCTTTGTACCACTACCCAGAAAACGCACTGCGAAGGTGTGTCGAAAGATGCGCGTGCTTCTGCTCGACACCAAGAACTACGTCACCACTATTCCCCCTTTGAGGTCAGCCAGGTGTACATGGTCATTTTTCACGACATCGTCGCTTCCCACCATGGGAAGCGTAAAATCAGGAGATTGTTGTTGCTCCTTAATGACCGCATCGCTCACAACGATCTCCTTTTAACAGTTCAAAGAGGAGGCAGGTGGCCACGTGTATAGTCACCACAACAGGCACACCAGGGATGAATTGCTCGTTTTCTGCTTCCATCTGTGAAAACACGCCGTCTTTGCAACCTATTCTATAAGACAGACGGCGGCTTGCTGCTATCAACCTACTACACAGTATTACTGAACTAATGGGAGAAGCTCTTTACCTCACCTGTATCCAGCACTGACGGTCATCTGCTTCTAGAAAAACCTGGACACATTCTCATTCCTTTTTCGTATGGGGCCTGGTTACACTCTATCCACAGCATAGGGGCCTTCCATGTCTACGGAAGGAAAGGAGAGCTGAAGGTGAGACATGAGCCGGGTGGAAGCTGTATTGTTCTCTGTTTCCACAGGCAATGCCAACTTTACAGGCGGCCTACCTGCGGGATCAGCGGTGAATGACACTGCGGCAGCTCTACCCCAGCGTTAGCGAGCAGGTGCAACGCTTCAAACAGTGCTGCTAAACCGAAAGGAGCATGGCTGTGGAGGGACTCCGTTTTCTGAGGGAGCGTGTCGCTTCACTCATCCGGGACTCCTCTAGAGGAATAGGTGATACGCAGTTCGATAGTAGGCCTGCAAAGCAACGGCATACTATCCTGCACGGCTCTCGACGTTTCCTGGCGATCGCCGCTATCCTGGTCGTGGTCTATTTGCTGACCCTGGCAAGCCGTGGTATCACGGTCATGAGCGGTTCAACGCAGGCAACTGTGCGTATCTCCGTCCCAGCAGCGACCGCGCCTGCTCCTCATTCGCAGCAGAATGGGACTGGAGGGATCGGGATGATATCCACCACATCACGAGAACCCGCCGCTACATGCACCTCGCCGGTTCCGAACCCTTTTGATCCTGCGTGCTGGGCACAAGAGACGGCGAAGTCTCTGGCACAGTGGCTGGCCCAGGCCATCTTGTCTGCCCTCCGGCCTACCATCGATAGCATCGCCCATAATTCGCTCAATATCATTACCCAGACGCCTTTGCTCGGACAGAATGGGGCAGGCTCCCCTCTGGATACGACCATCATGACGCTCTGGCGCTGGGCAATCGGCGTGGTCGATGCTGCGCTCGCGATCTTCCTCATCCTTGGGGGCTATACCGTCATGATGAGGGGCCGCACCCAGGAGATCATTGACGTTGGTCTGCACCTGCTCTTTGCTGTTGTGGCAGCCAACTTCAGCCTGTTGTTCATGCAGTTGTTCGTCCAGATCGAAAACGGGCTCTGTGATGGCGTCATCCATCTCCAACAATTGACGATTCTCACGAACACGATCACCGCTGTCTTGCAAGGGAACCTGCTCGGTAGCAGCCTCTTGTTGTTTGTGCTGGGCCTTGTGTTGGGCATCATGGTCCTGCTCATCGCCTGGCAGATGCTGGTGCGCATGGCGCTGCTTTCTGCACTGGTGGTGCTGGCTGGACCAGCGATGCTCTGTTTTGCCTCGCGCTTTACCTACGCCTGGGGACGGCTGTGGGCCGGGCTCTTCGCCGGGACGCTCTTCATACAATTTTTCCAGGTGGTGGTCCTGGCCCTGGGCAGCATGCTCGTTGCCAGCCTGGGTACGGGCGACCTTTTTCACATCGACAAAACGCTCTTGACCCTGCTGGTGAGCATCGCCGTCTTCTCGCTGGTGCTGCAAATCCCTGGCCTCATGCGCCAGTGGGCCATCCGACCCATTGCCCAGGCCGCTACATCCACTGCCGAAGGTATCTCGGGCAGGGCAGAGTTCCTTTCCCGCTCTGCGACGACGATTGCGCTCAGGATGGCCCTGTTGTAAGGGAAGGAAAGGAAGCGTTCATGGGCAATTCAATGCAGAAACTGCTCGCAGGGCTGGCCGGGGCAATTCTGATCGCTGTTGTGGCCCTGATGCTCATCTCTTCGCTCATCGCGGGTGCGTCAGCCTTCCTCTCTGGCATTGGTGCTGGCAGTGGGTGTACTGGGTCTTCATCCCAGACATCTACTGCTACTCCTACGGCGTGCTCTCCGCCCTCCGCCAGCGCGGCAGCAGTCGTCCATGTGGCGCTGGATATGGCGGCTCACCTGCATCTCAATCCCGCCTGCTCTGGGGTCCCAAGCTGGCCGAATTGCTATGACACCTGGTATGATGGAGGATTCCCCCAGGCAGTCATTGCCTATGGGCAGCACGTCTGTCCAGGGTGCTACGCCTGGCAAAATGGGCACTTCCAGTGCGTCAGCTTCGTGCTCGGCGCCTACTCACAGGTCGAACCACTGCCCGCCAGCGGCAACGCCATTGACTTCTGGGGGCTGTATCGCCACCGCCCCGGCTGGCTGGAGATCTCGGCAGACTCCGCACCTGCCTCACAGCGCGGTCTACCTGAGCCTGGTGATATTCTTGTGTGGCAACATCCTCCGGATGGACACGTGGCCATTGTCACGGGGGTCAGCGCGCCTACTGCCACCGCTAATGGAACCATCACCTTTGCGCAGGCGAATGCACCTACCGCTCTCGATCGCATGACGCTGCATCCCGACCTCTCGGTCACGACGTGGCCGGGCTATACGGTCCTGGGCTACATTCGACCGCTCAATGTTCTCTCGAACGCCTCCGAGCGCCTGGTGCGCATCAGCCAGCTCGATCCGAGCCAATATGGCCCGCCATCGCCCGCCGAGTATGCTACCTGGGCGTTCTCTGCCTGCTCTGCAGCAGCGATGACGGAAGTGCTCAACGCCTACGGAGGGCATTACCGCATTCACGATATTCTGACGGTTGAGGAACAGCGGGGCGATATCACCCCTGCACTGGGATTGGTACGCCCCGGCGGCATTGCGGATACGGTCGCACAATTTGGGTTCCAGACATCCTGGGGTTTCCAGTTCTCACTCGACCAGGTCATTGGCCTGGCAAATCAAGGCACTCCTGTCATCGTGGACTTCCCGCCGGATCGCTATGCTGGCGGGCACCTGTTGGTGGTGATTGGCGGCACGAGCACCCAGGTGCATCTCGCCGACTCATCAGCCCACAACTACACCTGGATAGCGCGTGGACAGTTTCTCGCCTGGTGGGGCGGCTTTTCGGCAGTGGTGACTCCACGTTCATCTGTGGCGGCATCCTCCGCGGCTCCTGCATCACCCTATGTCGCGCTGGCAGCGCAGGATGCGCTCTCAGCAGGCATTTCACCCACCCTCTTTGTGCGGCAGATCAACGTTGAGAGCGGCTTCAACGCGCAGGCGTTGTCGCCCACTGGGGCGGAAGGCATTGCACAGTTGATGCCGGAAACGGCGGCAGCGCTGGGCATCGATCCATGGAACCCGGTTGCAGCATTGCGCGCTGCCGCTCGTCTCATGGCGAGCTATATCTCTCGATACGGTGGCAATGTTGCCCAGGCGCTGGCGGCCTACAATGCTGGCTCTGGCTCACTGCAAGGAGTGCTCAATCGCTGCGGCGTACACTGGCTCTCCTGCATGCCATTCGAAACGCAGCGCTATATTCATCTCATCCTGGACACAGAGGCCCGGCCCTATCCTGCCGGGCCGAAATCCGGGCTGTTATTATAGAGCACGGCAAGGGAAACAGCAGTCTGGCTAGAAAGAAGGACTCTCATGGTAGCACACGTGGTCGCTCTCGGCGAGCGGATATGGTGGGGAATGCCGCCCCTCCTCGTGCTGGCTGATATTAACCAGACGCTCACTAATTTTGCGAATATCCTCATCGCCTTCGTGGGTGGTGCCACCATCATCATGCTGGTGACCGGTGGTTACCTGTTCATGACCTCGGAAGGCAACCCCCGGCGGAGAGAATATGCGTTTGGGGCGCTGGCAGGAGCGGCCATCGGAGCCATGATCGTGATTCTGGCCCCAGAGCTAGCAAGCGCCTTTGTCAAAGCCGTGGCCAAATGACTATTGTGCAATACTGTGCAATTTGAGGTACGTTCAGACGCGCCTCTCAACTGGAAAGAGGAAAGGAACATGCCGCAACACTACCATACCAACCCAACGCAGCTCAATACGCCGGAGAAAATCATTTGGGGGCTGACGGCAAGACAGCTGCTCATCCTGGCACTGGGGTGCAGTCTCGGCTACAAGCTGTGGGCGAACCTTGTCTTCCTGCTCACCTATGGCGTCGCGGGCTTCGCGCTCCGCTTGCTACTGGCCGCTATCCCGGTCCTCTTTACCCTGGCGCTTGCCATGATCCAACTGGGAGGGCGCTACCTTGAGATCTGGGCGATCCTGCTGCTGCGCTACTGGGGCCGGTCGAAACACGCCGTGTGGTGGAGTGTGCAGGTCAAAGACCGCTATGCCCTGAGCCTGGCCAAACCGCAGAGAGCAGGCGGCGAGACGACAGAGGCTGAGCGGGAAAGGGAGTGAGCCTATGGCAAGAGCAGCACGCAAAAAGCAAGCCGGTTCCGTCTACGGCAGTGTCCAGGAATGTTTCGTCCATGTGCGGGAGGTGCGTGACGAGATGCTCTGTCTGGCATCCGATCGTTCCTCGACCAAGCGAGAGTATGTGACCGTGCTCGAGGTCGAAGGGATTAACTACACCCTCAAAAGCCCGGAGGAGCAGAGCGCCATCATCGCCAACTACCGTGCCCTGCTGGCTGGCCTCTCCTACCCCTTGCAGATCCTGGTGCGAGTCCTGCCGCTCAACCTGGCCTCGTATTTAGTGCATCTGGCCGACGCTCCACAACGAGAGCAGCAAGGCATCTGGGAAGCGCTTGCCGGGTCTCATGAGCAGCTGATGCAGCAACTCTCGCGCGATCGCACCCTGCTGGAGCGACACTGCTACATCATCCTACCGGCCAACCTTGATGATGATGCCCCGGCCACGCTGGGCCAGCTGTTCTGGCAGGCGCTGTGGCCCTTTGGCCGCAGGCGGCGCATGCAGCGTGCGCAGGAGGAAGCCGTCGAGCAAGCTCGGGTGCTACTCGCGACGCGGACGCGAGAAATCACGCGGCAACTGGGCAAGATGGGGCTGCACGTCCACCGCTTGCACGAGCAGGAACTCATAGCCCTCTACCATAGCTGCCTGCTGTCTCGGCAAGCGATGCACGCTCCCCTGCCAGATGAGGTGCTTGCCGGCATCGGCCGACCGGTGCAAGCGCAAGGGGCCACCAGGATGGGACGCACCAGGGGAGGCATCCCTCCTGCTCGCCTGGTTGACGCAGCACGAGAAGATGAGCAGCGCGAGCTGCTGACACAACGTAAGAAGCCCACGCCAGCCACGCTCTCGTCATTTTCTCAGCTGGCGGATCGGTTGGCACCAGCCAGTGTCACGCTCTCCGAGACGATGCTCTGTCTTGGACATACCGAGCGAGACTATATGAACACGCTCATCGTCGATAGCTTGCCCCGCGAACTGGCGTATGGCTTTTTGAAACCTCTGTTGGAGGTGAGCGAGCCAATGGAACTGAGCTTCCACCTGCGCCCGCTCGACCGGGGGGCTATGGTGCGCAAACTGCGCTGGGCCAGAACCGGGCAGGATGCCTCGCGCAGGTATGCCGAGCGCAAAGGGCAGTTGCCTGACCCGGCACTCGAGGTGTCCGAAGAGGATACCGTGCAGCTCATGAGAAAACTGGTCAGCGGCGAGGAAAGCATGCTCGATTTCTCACTCTACGTCCTGGTGCGAGCAGCAACCAGGCGCGCCCTGGGCGAGCGCACCGAGCGTATCCTGGCGGTCCTGCGCAGCATGCAGATCGTTGCGCGCCCTGCGCTGCTCGTGCAGGATGAGGCCTTCACGAGTTGCCTGCCCGAAGCGCGTAACCTACTCGGCAGGTGGGGCAACACGCTCCAGTTCGATGGCAGCTGTGCTTCCACCAGCTTCCCTTTCATGAGCAACGCCCTCTTCATGCCTCGAGGCATTCTGGAAGGCATCACGCCGGCAGGGGAACCGGTGGTCCTTGATCGCTGGGACCCCTCGCTCCCCAACCCACACAAGATCGTCGTGGCCCCCACCGGCTACGGCAAGTCCTATGCCACCAAATGCTATTTGTTGCGGCTCTACCTGCGCAACCGCACCGATCCCCGTCAAATCATCATCATGGACCCTGAGCGCGAGTACCGCCGCATCGGCGAGGCGGTGCAGGGGCAATGGATACGCCTGGCAGCGGGATCAGGCCACCGCATCAATCCCTTCGACCTGTATGGCCCCACTCCCCGTCTTGCCTCAGGAGGAGACAGAGGCCCCGGCGAAGAAGGTGAGCGGGAGGATCGGCTGGCGCTCAAAATTCAGTCGCTGCGAGAACTGCTGCAAATTATGCTCGCCAATCGCGGGCCGGACGGCATTGTTCCGCTTTCCCAGCAAGAAATGGGCCTGTTGGATCACGGCCTCTACGAAACGTACCGCCGGGCGGGCATTACCTCCAAGACGACGTCTCATAACCGGCGGCCTCCCTACCTGCGCGACCTGTACGGCGTGCTGGAGAAGGGGATCTGCGGGCCCGACAACTACGGCCTGCTGCCGCGTCTCTATCCGTACGTGCATGGCTCCCACCGGGCGCTCTTTGACGGGCCGACCAACGTACGGCTCGACAACGACGTGGTGATCTTCGATACGCGCGACCTCGACAGCGAACTCGCCCCCGTCATGCTCTCAGTCATCAGCGAGTACGTCTGGACCGTGGCCTTTGCCTCGGGCGTCTCACGCGAGTTCGTCATCGATGAGGCGGGAGTGCTGGGTGAGTACGAAGCCTGGGCGCGCTTCATGACAGAACTCACCAGCCGGGCGCGCAAACACGGGCTGGCCGTCACGCTGCACATGCAGCATATCGATGTGCTGCACAACCGACGCGCCCGTGCGATCCTGGCCAACTGCGCTATCAAGGTCCTGATGGGTCCCCCGGCGCCGGGCCTGCGGGAGACCTTCGGGCTCTCGGAGAGCGAGGAGGACGAGATGAGCACCTTTGGCATTGGAGATGCCCTGATGATCACGCCCAACAAGCGCATCATTGTCCATTACCAGGCAAGCGAGTTGGAGCACCGCCTCTCGACGACCCACCACCAGGAAGTGGCGCAAATGCGGGGGCAGGGACAAACGCTTCCCTTCGTCGAAGCCGAAGCCGAGGTCGCGACCGACGTAGGTGAAGGCACGCAAGGGAACGCCGCTGCCAATGGTCATGTCAGCAGGAGGCCAGATGGGGGTCGGAGACGCAACAGAACGCACCGGTTCAAAAACGAGGAGAAGGATAGGACGGGCGCATGAGCAAGCTGTATCGCACGCGTGAGCAGGAAGGACGAGAAGCCATCCCTCTGAAGGAAGAAACGCCTCTCGTATGGCAGGTCATCCCGCCGCGCACGGCTCGGCGCGATCTACCTGCGCTGGAGACGGCCATGGCCGCCCTGGCCCTGGATGAGCGGCACCCCATCGCACTGGAGATCGCGGGATCCGCCACGATGCGCATGTTTCTCGTCCGTGCGACCTCGAGGCCCTCGCAGGACCACCTCGCCGATCAGATCTATGCGCGCTATCCGCAGGCGAGCCTCCTTCCGCTCTCCAGGGAGCAGGACCCCTTGCTGCTGCGCAATGGTGAAGCCATCTCGGTCATCGAGCTTGCAGCCGGGGCAGCCAGCTATCTGCCGCTGAAAAGCTGGCGTGAGCGCGAACTCTTGCAGGAGGGGACCGATCCCGTGCTGGGATTACTCGCGGCGCTGGGGAAGCTGCCGCCAGATCTGCGCGTGATCGCACAACTGGCGCTGGTGCCCGCTCCACATGCCTGGTCCAGGTCAAGTCAACGCCTGGCTGTTGAGCACCCGCTGGAGCAAGAGCACATGCGCGAGCGCTACCGGACGGGCGCAGGATATGACGGTGCCTCCGGCGCGGGTTCTTCCCTCGGCCTGCTGGTCATGGCAGTGCTCGGGTTCCTCTTGCTTCGCCTTGTGCCACTGCTGCACCGCATCCTGCCCACCTGGATGGAGCAGGCCGCGCTAGCGGCGCTGCACGGCAAGGCACCCGTATTGACCTTCGCCCAGGAGAGCCTGCTTGCACTGACGTTCACTGGCATCTTGCTCGCCTTCGTCCTGCTGTTCATCCTCGTCGATCAGCTTCGTCGGCGCCTGGGTCTAGGGCGCGCACGCATCTATGATATGCGCCTGGTACAGCAAAAAACGTCGCGCATCGCTTACCACGCACGCCTGCGACTGTACGTGATTGGGCCAGGCGCAAAGGGAGACCTGCTGACCCGGCTCTCACAGGTCCGTACGTGGCGGGATGTCGCAGGGACAGCACAGCACCTCTGGCGGGTGTGGGCTCACCGACGAGCGCAAGCGGGGCAGCGACAAGCGACGCTCTCCCGCCTGGTGGCTGCCTACCGGCAATACCACTTGAGCGCAGGCGGGTATTTTCTGCCTCGCTCGCTTCCTGGAGGTGCCGCACAGCGGCTGGTACGGCAGCCAGAGCAATGGTGGCACATACGCACGGGATGGCAGCGCGGGGTTTCGCGATCGCCACACTACCTCGGTGTCGAGGATGTCGCCCATCTCTGGCACCTGGTCCAGGGGGTAGATTTGCCGGAGGTGCCGCTTTTAGAGCGGGGACGCGCACGCACCCTGCCCGTGCCAGGCATTCTCACGGCAGGGAACGGCTGGAACATCGGCGTCTCGCTGCACGCCGGTCACCGCATGCCGGTGTCCCTCCCCTGGCCGTGCCTGCGCTGCAACTTCTTTGCGGTAGCGAGCACAGGCAAAGGGAAGAGCACGCTCTTCCTGCACCTGGCGGAAGCGGCGCTCGCCACCGGCAGTGAAATCATTGATGGCTTACTGGTGTTAGAGCCCCATCGGGACCTGATCGAGCTGCTGCTCGCACGCATCCCGCGCACCAGGCGAGATGACGTGGTGCTGGTCGACCTGGCCGATCTGGCCCACCCGGTCGGCATCAATGTGCTGGACGCCACACTCGGGCGAGACCGGGACAAGACGATTGCCAACCTGATCGCCATTTTCGCCCATCTCTGGTCCAATTCCTGGGGGCCGCGCACAGAAAATGTGCTGGAGACCTGCCTCAAGACCCTGGCTGAGGCCAACGCGAACATGGTCAAGGCTGATCCGCAGGCCGGGCCAGATCGCCAGTATACGCTGCTGGATATCGTGCCGCTGCTGCGCAATTGGAGCTTCCGCCACAGCGTGTTAGAACAGGTCCGGGACGGCGCACTTACGAGCTGGTGGCAGCTCTACTATGAGCCGATGGACCTGCGCCATCAGACCGAGGTCATTGGCTCGGTCGTCAACAAGATGTCCAAGTATGCCAGTTCCTATACGGCCAGGCGTATCCTGGGCCAGCCCCGCTCGACCATCGATCTCGGCGAGGTGGTGCGGCACGGCAACATCTTGCTCGTGAGCGCTGCGAGCGGTGTGGTGGGCGCGGACATCGCAGCGCTCGTCGGCGCGACGATCCTGGGGCTCTTCCAGATGGCGTTGGCTGAGCAGGTCCGTCTCCCCATCCAGGAGCGGCGGCACTTCCTCGTGCTGGTCGATGAGTTCCAGTTCTTTGGCGGGGCGAACTACCAGGCGGGGCTGGCGGAACTGCGCAAGATGGGCGGCCACTTCGGCCTCGCCACGCAGTCGCTGGAGTACCTCGACAAGCTGGATCGCACGCTGCGTTCGACGGTGCTGGCCAACGTCGATCATCTGTTTGCCTTTGCCATGAGCGGGACCGATGCGCGCCTTCTGGAGCATGAATTCGAGGGCGTTGAGGTCGGTGACATCACCAGCCTCGATGACTTTCAGTGTTATGCTCGGCTCTCGGCAGGCGGGCGACGCCTGCCCGTGTTCTCGCTTTCCCTTGCTCCTCCCAGCATGGGCAACCCTGGATCAGCAGCATACATCCGACAGCGGAGCCAGCAACGTGACGCGCGTCCGGTTGAGGCCGTCGATGCACTGATCGGCCACGTCCTTAAGCGACACGAACTGCGGGCAAGTAAGAAAATCGGTACTGCTCCGAGCACACAGGGATCAACAGAGTGGGAGGAGCAGGGCGCCGGCGGGACGAATGCCACGGCGCGCGAGAAACGGTTTCACGCGCCCAGGACGAAAAAAGGTGGCGATGGCAGTGACGACGGTGACAGAACCGCCACCTCGGCGGGTAGAGAGCCGGACAGCCTGCATATCATTTACGATACCCCTCCACCAGAGGAGGATGAAGATGGTGCCGGTGCGGGCGAAGACGGTGCGGGGGGATAGGAGACAGCAGCAATGAGCACAATGACAGGGATTCTGCCAGAGACGAGCGCAAAGAGACAGGGCCGCACACGTGCCCGGCGCTGGATGCAGGCGATCGCAGAGAGTAGAGAGCGACTCACTCAAGAAGACGTGCAGCTACTGCGTGCGCTGCTGCGCTATCCCTTCTCGCGTGCCGAGGATGTTGCCATCGCCCGTGATAGCAGCGTTGCCACCGTCTACCGTCATCTCGCGCTGCTGCACTCGCTGGGCCTGGTTGAGCGCGTGATCCCCGGTGTGCTGGGGAGGGCGACGGGCTCACTCTACCACCTCAGCAACCTGGGCCTGCACGTGCTGGCAGTCTATGAGCAAGCTGATCCAGAGATGCTCGCTCGGAGCTGGCAGACACACGAACGCGGGTTGCTGCGACTCCTCCCCCGGCTGGCACACCTGGTCACGCTGCAAAACTGTATCAACGGACTCGTCGCACACGCACCGGAGGCGTTGGCGCGACAGGGTCGCAAACCGGTGTGCAGGTGGCACTGGCTGCGGGACTATCGATATCGTTTCTCGTTCCGCGACCAGGACATGTCCTGTGCGGCAGATGCCCTGCTCGTGCTGAGGGTTCGCCCACTTCCAGAGGGAAGTCTACCCCAAGAAACGCTGTGGTACGGCATGCTGCTCTTCCTTGACTCGACTATCAATGAACGGAGCCTGATAACCCAGCGGCTGCGGCGCTTGCTGTACTACCGTGAGTGTCCAGAGCGCAGGCGAATCTACCACCATTTCCCCCTGGTGCTCATCCTGGTCACCAACCCTCACCGGCGTGAGCACTGGCAGCGTGCTGCGGCGGATGCTCTGAAGATGCAAGGGTCGCTGTTCGCGCCCCTGGAAGGGGTGATCGCGCGCTTGCCGGACGAGCATGGGACTGCGCTCACCAACCTGTGGCGGCTCCCGTGGAGCACGCTCTCGGGCAATGCACCCTGCCATGTACAGGAACTCCTTGCCCCAATGCCTCTGGAAGCCATTCCTTCCGGACCGCTGGATGAGGACATAGCAAGCGGTGAGGGTGCGGATGCAACAAGGGAAACGCTTAGAGTACACATCGAAGCGTCTCGCGTGCCCCGCTTCACGCAGGTGATTCGCGGCGATTTTGCCGCGCGTGCGGAACTGGTCGCACGGGATAGGACAAGCGGCCTCGATGCATGCGAAACAATGGCGCTGCTGGGACTCTCTCTCAGTCGTCGCCTGCTCAAACTCCTGACGTGCTGCCTGGATCACCCCCTGCTCACGATGGGTGAAATGGCCGCCTTGTTCACGGTGGAATACGGTTCCATCGAACGCTATCTGCGCGAGTTGCGCCACATGGGCTGCATGGTGCGGGAGGAAACCCCGGTCGGTGAACGCTGGCGGCTCTCTGAACGCGGCCTACGTTTGGTAGCTGCCGCGCACCATATGAGCATCAGCAGGATTGCCACCACCAGCACACCTGCACAGCAGGGAACGGCTCCGATCCTCGTACAGCTCGGCCTTGACGAAGTACGTGGACATATAGAGCACACCGCAGGCATCTATGGCTTTTTTGCGGCCCTGGCCCAGGCTGCACAAGAGCGATGTGAACAAGGCCACCGGTTGTTGTGGTGGGAAACGGGCAGTCTCTGTGAACGCCGCTACCGCGATCATGATCACTGGTATAATCTGCGGCCAGACGGAGCGGGAGAGTACCAGGCGGGAGCACAACGGGTACGGTTCTGGCTGGAATGGGATCGTGGCACGATGGTGTTGCGCGACCTGGCCACCAAATTTTACACCTATGCGCGCTACGTGGCGTATCGCACCTGGGTCAAGGAACATGCCGTGCTCCCGCTCCTGCTGACGGTAGCCGCAGACCTGGGACAGGAGCGGAGAATCAGGCGTGTCGCACAGCAACAGTTAGCCCAAACCTCTGGGCTGTTCATGCGCATGACAACCGCCTCACTGCTTGCCGGATACGGTCCACTTGCCCCTATTTGGTCCCAGGTCGTGCCGCGAGATGACGGTCTCGTTGTCTCCTCACCAATGCCTCCGGTGATGCGCACGACCTTTTTTGCACGGTCACATGGGGAGGGAAATGGTGCTGGACAGCAGGCTGCGTTTTCTTGATCTTTGTAGGGTGTCATGTGAAGAAAGGAGTTTCTGATGCGCTACCGATTATTCCTGGCTCCGTGCGGAGCCTTACTTACCCTTCTGGTGGTGTTGTGTACAGCAGCGCCCGGTTTTGCTGCGGGTAGTGGAAGACAGAGTTCGCTGGTGCAGCCGCGTGTGCTGTCCCTGCCAACACCCACGCCAACTGTCCCAGCTGCCACGGTCGAGGGTATTGTAGTCAATGTCCCGAAGAATATACACACCAATGGCTTTGATGGACAGGCCAATGATGGTCTGGGTGGATTATGGATTAACTGGCGCTATGGAACACAACCCTTGCAGACTAACTTCGACGACGCTGGCAACGCGCATGGCTCCTCGGTGCCACCACGACAAGATCGCCTGGTGGACCTGCGTTACGTACATACTCTGTGGCTGTATAAAAGGCAGCATCTCGACGATGTGCAGTTTGATGGTGAGCTAATGAAATACACCAACATCGTCAAACACGAATTCACCAATCACCCCGATGAGCGAGGCTGGGTCTTTGACACGCTTGTCGACCTCTACCGCCTCTCACACGATGCGTTTTACAAGCATGCCGTGCAAGCCGAAGTGGTCTTCCTGGATACGCAGCACTTCCACCGCTCAGTTGGCGCGTACTATAAGACAAGCCGCACCCATCCACGCGGCTACTATCCTGTGGACCAGGCCCTCGAAGCCGGGTGTGCCTTGCTGCAAGCGGGTTCCCTGTTCCACCACAAGCAGTGGACCAAGGATGGCAAGACCATCCTGGCGTTTGTCTATCAGCATGCGTTTCTCCGTCACTATCACGTCTTTGTCTCGTATATGGATCATGTCCTCCTTCAGAGTGGCAAGCTGAACCCGACGGAAACCTTTTTTCGCGGGAAGGACCTGGGTGGTCATCTCATCAATGGAGGGCGGGTAAGCGTCGGACAGGCCGCTCAGGAAATCCTTTCCCTGCTGCACGCCTACGAGAGTACGCGGGATGAAACGCTGCTGGACAAGGTGCAAGAGCTGCTGGCACCACTCAGGGCCAAGCCTAATGCTCTGGGTCTCTGGGATATGCATCATCTTGGCTACTATGCGGCACTGACCTTCCCCAGCAAGACCATTGCCCATCCGGGCACACCGGTCCTCTCCAAGAAGACGAAAGAAGGTGGGCAGCAACTGCTTATGCTGGAAGCCTTTCAGGTGGCCGACACACTGGCAGGTGGGACCTATTCCAGCATGGTCCTGGCGATGGAGCAGGTGGCCGTGAATAGAGCCTATTATGCAGCGGGGCACGGCTATCTTGACCAGGAGACAGCCGACTGGAAGCCACTAGTGCTGCAAACAGGTGCCAACGCGGGAGAGGCCAAGGACTGGGTGACGACGGAAGCCATGGGTATAGCCCTGGAGGCATTGCTCTCACTACCGCAATAAACCATTGGTGACAACTCTGGCACCCCGATCGTGCTTCCAGCTACTGGAGGGTGAGCGCTGGAGTTGCTTCGTCGACACCAGAGATGCGTCCAGACACCATGTTTATACACATGTACTCTTACCAATCCCGACATGGTACAGGCACAACGCACCTTGATCGCATACCTCGGCGTGCATAGGCTCGCTCTGGTTGCCGATTCCTCATTGGGTGGTGACCCTGCCGAGGACCCGGGCAGTAATGATCCATCAAACTGCGGAATGTGGGTTGGACTATGTATAACAGCCTCAACATTTCTTCTTAATCAGATGTACTTGCCCGCCTGGGTACAAAAATGTTGAAACCAATCGTAACTCTCGAGGCAGAAAGCCTTACCTGCCGTGAGTTTTCTGCCACCAGTTGATCGAGATGGAGTAGCTTCAGTAGAGATAACTCCAGTAGCCACAGTAACTCTACAGCTATGGAAGGGACAAAGGTAACCAAAGTGTCACGTATCGCAATGTAAACAATCAGAAACGTTATTATTAGGGATATGGGTATCATTGGAACCAAAATGCACGTTAGGCACGTCGCCGATCTCAACGTGCATTTCTCAACTTGAATACCCTGTCCTATCGTGCTTTATGAGATACTTGACATATAGCAAATGTAATGGGAGAATAGGCGGATGGAAGGCTCTTCCAGCACATGAGCTTGCAATAGACAAATGCCTGTTGCACGGGGTACCATCGGTTCACTGTTAGGTGAGTTAATATGAGCGAAACATTAGATGACCTTCTGAGACATCTCTCTGATGGTCTTGAACCGGGACAATCGTTACTTGAAAATGCCTACAGTATGCTCTACCTCCTGATGGGTGGCGATCAAGCCGTAACCCGCATGCTCGATTCGCTGGGCATCAGTATTGAGGTATGCGTGTTTGATACGAACATGCTCCTCAACGATATCAAGTATACTTTCAAGAAACAGCACCAGACAGCCTTGCTTCCTGGGGCTAAGCTAGGCGGCGTCAAGGTTTTTGCCTCTGTAAACGTTCGCGATGAGATGCCACGCAAGATAAAAGAACTGATGCCCCAGTGGGGTATCGATCCACAGGAAGCGTTGCGGATGTGGAAGACGGAGTATGCTCCCTGGATTCGCTTCGTGAACCCGTCTGATATGCCCCTTATCAGCGACAGATTAATGGCGCTCGAGCGCAGAGATCCCACCGACCTTCAGACAGGACAGCTTATCGAACTCGTTCACCCGCATGCCGTGATTTCTAATGACCCTGACCTGGCGCCGTTTGGGACTCTCTCACAATATTCTGCAAAGGTGACCTGTGCATATCTAGAGAAGGGGAAGCGCGAGGTCCTGGTCATCTACTTCAACGCAACTGGGCTGCTGGCGCTGCAGTTGACTGCGACCGCACTTTACTCGCTCATGGCATGGTTGCGCAAAGTCGATAAGCTCATCCTTATGGGCATCCTTCTTCCTCTGGCCGTTGCTGGTGGAGCTGTATGGCTCTATAGTCCGTCTCGAACGTGGCTGCAAGAGCGATTTCGCGCTGTAAAACCTGGCATACAGGCAGCTTTCTGGCACGTATTGGATGGCTTGCAGCCAGTAATGGAAGATTACATGCGTCTCAAACGAGAAGCGGAGAAGGCACACGACATACTTGCACAGTCGAGGCGTCTTACCGAGCCGCCAATAACTGTGCGAGATTATGCCAGCAGGATTCTCTCACGCGCTGTTGGGCCGCTAAGTGCTGCCGAGCTTTCCAGGCGCATGCAGAAGCAGGGCTATGTGCCGCGTGGCACTCATCCTGAACTCTACCTGCGCAGGGTGTTTCGCACACATCCCGGCATTTTTGGAATGGACGAAGACAAGCGCTGGTATATCAAGAGGCATCGATCCGCGTGAATACCTTCCTGGCGGTGAGGTTTTTTCCAATAAAAGGCAATGACATTGATAAAAGGTAAGGAACATCAATCCATCCACGAACAAGAAGAGAGAATCCGTGATCTCATTAATGAGCCTAGAAAACAATACACGCTTATAAAAAAGTTGGGCTTATGGCATCAACTTTGCAGTTGCCTTGATGTTATTGGAGACACGGAACTGGCTATAGCCGCCTACACTTCTCAAGAGTTGGTCACAAACACAGGCGCCGCATACTTGGCCGTGTACGGATTGCTTCAAGCTCTTATTCTACAGCAGGATGCAATCTTCAACCTATGCGAATCATTAGGGATAAACGATACCATAAGCAATTACCCAAGGCTTCAAGAAATTAGGGAAATTAGAAATGCCAGTATTGGCCATCCAACGAAAAGGGATAGAAAGCGGCCTTTCTCTTATCATGCGATCTCACGCCTCTCTCTAAGCTCCGAGGGATTTCAGCTTTATACAAGCGATGAAACTGGAACCTCCAAATTTGAGTGGATTTCGACACCTCAACTCATCGCTGACCAGAACAGCTATGCGTCTGCCATATTCACCTCGATTATAGAGAAGTTAGAAAAAGAAGCAGCAGCTCACAAGGAACAGTTTAAAAAGGAGAAATTGGTGGCAATCTTTCCGCCAACTTTAGGCTATCACATCTCGAAAGTCTTTGAGAGTATACAAAGGGGAGAAAGCTATCCCCTCGGAGCTATTAATCTGCATATGGTTCAACAAGCGCTAAAAGACTTCCAATCCGCTCTCACAAAAAGAGGGATTGAGCTTGATACCTATGATGCAGTGAAGGACGTGTACGATCTACTCGCCTTTCCGATGACTGAATTAGAAACATATTTCCAATATATAGAAAAAGGCGAACAGCCTAATATCAACGAGAAAACAGCCTACATATTCGCCTTCTTTATCACGAAGAAAATTGATGAGTTAAAAGAGTTAGCAAGGGAGATTGATGAGGGGTATGCGCAGTAACCTAGCAGAAAAGTTCTCTATTATACGCCGCTCATATTTCTGGGGCGATGCTCTGTCAAGGAATGCCGCATGACACAGGGTGCAAATTATGAAGATCAGTTATCTCCAAATGGCGATAATGAAGGAAGTATCATGCCTTCAAGTGAAGCTTATCAGAAGATGCTAAGAGATCTGGCCCGGAGTAAAGTTGAGATCTGGGCATCTTTAGAGCAGCAGGTCCAAGCGTTGGAGGATATCCTTGCCCAGTATAACCCGCTCGATGTTATAGGAAATATCCTATTTGCCAATGCCGTATTTGATGCGGAAACATATAAAGAATATGCCCATGAAGGTAGCGATGCCTACATAGAATATGTGACACTGCTGTTACTGACCAAACCCTTTGATACCTATTCGGAGCGTACTCTTGAGCCCGTACCCGTCAGTGACATCCATCAGAGAATCATAACCATCTTTAACACTATGAGGCAGTTTCTGATCGTCAAAGATATTGACTCAGAACGACTTGGCACTCCAAGTAATCTCATGCAGTTGCAGGCCCGAGTAGTAACAGAGTCTATTTTTGTCCGGTATCCTTCGTACCATCATCATTTACTTGATATCTTGACAGATCTATTCACTCCTCTTCAAACAGAACTCGAAAACATACTCGGATGCACTATTCAAGATGCCCTAGCTCTCATTGAGGGGATGGAGGCGATCATGGCTCGCCGTTTGGGCGAACGGCGAGCGAAGGCTAGGCAGTCGGAAAAGGAAATAAAAGCCAAGGTTAAACGATATCGAATAGAGCAGCACAAACGAAGAGGACAGAAACTGGGCCAGGTACCAGAAGAAGAGGTCATGTATCAGCAGTGGGGTTCTCTACGGCCGAAAGAGGCTGCGGAAAAAATTCAGAATATGGTGATACTGTGGCTGTTTTATGCAATTGGGGAAACTATTTCATTCACACCGCAAGAACTTGCCGATGAGACCCAGATCAAGGTAGAGAAAATACAGCCATTTCTCGAGAGATTATCTCTTTCATTCGGGGAGGTCGATCCCAAATATTATCGGCTGCCTGCTGCCACGTATCCTCTCATGTTAAAGCCATTCGTTCGGCATGCTGACCGCTTTCTTCGCCCCGTCAAGGATCTCTCCTACTGGAGCCTTCGTCCTGCCATAGAAGCCCTTTTGAAGCCTAACAACGCCAGAGTTGCAAATCGTAATCAAACCCTGTGGGCGCGGTATAACGAAATACGCGCTGACTATGGGAATTTCCGTAGATAACTTGACAAATACGGGGAGGAACTGGTATCCTTGTTGACATGGAAAAGCTAACACTTGAGCAAGAATACCAGCAGATGCGAATGATGTTAAATGAGAAGCAATGGAGACAGTATCTGGCAGG
>WNGH01001985.1_pt1 | contig 49067 bp, 33 predicted proteins | sample 5400631 | NCBI WGS metagenome assembly WNGH01 (sample SAMN13153373, study PRJNA577476) | soil metagenome | isolation source: 115 cm soil or saprolite under Garry oak tree replicate 1 | place: USA:California | collected 2016-06-15 | reverse complement strand
CGTGGTCGCGCCAGACTCTGCCGGCCTTCTCCGCCATACGGCGGTAGGCCGCGAGGTTCTTTCTCGGAACGGGAACTACGAAACCGTCGACGTATCGTGCCATCGGCTCCTCCTCATGAATGTGCGGCGCCAGCGTCGCTCAGCGGATCCTTGCCATGTCCTGATATCCGATTCTACCTCAGACACGGGGACGCGGCCGCCGGTCGAGCATCACCACATAACCGGCGCCGGCGCGCCCGGTGGCTCCCGTCCCGGAGAACCTCGCCCTGCTATTCGAACGCCTCGGCAGACCCAAGGACGCCATCCAGCACATGGCCGCGTACCGCAGGCTGACCGTGACGACCACGTCGGAGTAGTCCCCCCCTCCAGCTACTCGATCGCAAGAATGGAACCGCCTCCGGCCGCCGGACGTATTAACATGTGACTCTTCCCGCGGAGAGATCCATGCGCCGACTCTGCCTCACCCGTTCGCCCGCGAACGGCAGCGGGTCGCCGCTCCTTACGGCGACCGTGACGCGACCGATCATCGCTACGGAACGGCTCGACCCGTTCGACGGCTTCTTCCGAAACCTGGGGCGTCCGCCGGTGGCCCCGGACGGCCTGCTCGATCTCCCCGCTGCCCGGCACTGGTTCTCCCTGCTCTCCTGGGGGGACGAGGAGGGACTCTACACCTACCAGATGCCCCTCGAGGGCCGCACGGGCAGCCGGGTCTCGGTGCTGGGGCGCTCGCGCCTCATGCTCTCCTGCTACGACTACCTGGGCCTCGCGGGCCATCCGTCGATCGAGGACGCCGCCATCACCGCGGTCCGGACCTACGGGACGGGGACGGGGGGCGTGCGGATGCTCACCGGCACGACCGCCCTGCACCGCGACCTCGAGCGCGAAATCGCCGCTTTCAAGGACGTGGAGGCGGCGCTCACATTCGGATCGGGGTACCTCGCGAACCTCGCGGTCGTGGCCGCTCTCGTCGGCCCGCGGGACCGCGTGTTGATCGACGCCCGCGCACACCGGAGCCTGCGCGACGCGTGCGTCCTGGCGCGCGCCCGGGTGACGACCTTCCCCCACAACAACGTCGCCGCCATCGAACGCGAGCTGCGGCGCGCGTCCGCCGGGCGCCGCACCCTGATCGTGGTGGACGGGCTTTATTCCATGGACGGCGACGTCTGCCCGCTGCCCGAGTTGGTGGACCTGAAGCGCCGGTACGGCGCCTTTCTCCTGGTGGATGAGGCGCACGCGCTGGGGGTGCTCGGCGCCACGGGGCGCGGCGTCCACGAGCACTTCGGCATCGCGGCCGGCGCGGTCGACGTGTGGACCGGCTCGCTTTCGAAGGCCGTGCCGTCGAACGGCGGGTTCATCGCCGGTCGACGCGACCTGATCGTGTACTTGCAGCACGCCTCGGCGCCGTTCTGGTTCTCGGCGGCGCTCGGTCCAGCGGCCGCGGGGGCCGCGCTCGAGGCGCTGCGCGTGACGCGGCGTGAGCCGGAGCGGCTCGAGGTCCTGCGGCGCAATGGCGACGCGCTGCGCGCCGGGCTCCGTGCGCGCGGCTACGACACGGGGAATTCCGCGAGCGCCATCGTGCCGGTGCTGGTGGGCGAAGACACCGCGGCCTGGCGGCTCGCGCGGAGGCTGTTCGACGAGGGCGTGCTCGTCTCCGCCGTGGTTCACCCGGCCGTGCGGCGCGGCGCCGCCCGACTGAGACTGTGCGCGACCGCAGCCCAGTCGGCGGCCGATCTCGACGAAGCGCTCGACGCGTTCGACCGGGCAGGCCGCCGGGCCGGCATCGCGTGAGCGCCACCGCGGCGGCTCTGCATCACTCCACCGCCAGCGCGAAGGGACGCTGCGTCGTCCATGCGCACTCCGACATCGCCGATGTGGACCCGCAAGAATGGGATGCCCTGCTGGCGCCGGACGACTTTCACGCGACGCATCGCTTCATCAGCATCTGCCAACGATCGCGGGTGGCGGACGCGGCGTATCGGCACATCACGGTGCACGACGGAAGAGACGTGCTCGCGATCGCGAGCTTCTGCCGGATGCAGGTGGCGCTCGATCTGCTCTCCACCGGCGTCGTGCGCGGCGCGATTCAGGGGGTGCGACGGTGGCGTCGCGACTTCTGCCGTGTCCCGGTCGCGTTCTGCGGGCTGCCGGTGTCGTTCGGGCAGTCGAGCGTGCGGCTTCGCCCCGGGACCGACGCGCCGGCGATCGCGGGCCTGCTGGCGCAGGAGCTGGAGTGCTGGGCGCGGGGCTTCGGCGCGCCCGTGCTGTGCTTCAAGGAATTCGCGCCACGGGAGCAGCCGATCGTGGAGCCGCTGACGAAGCACGGTTACTTCCGGGTGCCCAGCATGCCGTCCTGCACCCTCGCCATCGCGTGGCGCACCTTGCGCATCTTCCCGCTGTACGAACAGGTCATGGACCGTGCTCCGTTCCAGCTCGAGCGGCTGAATCTGGCGTTCTTCCGGCATCTCGCGGCCGACCTCGGCGACCAGACCAGCGCCATTCTCGTCGAGCGCGGCGGCGCGCTGCTCGCTGCCGCAGTCCTGCTCCATACCCCGGGCGCGCTCACGTTCCTGCTCGCGGGTATCGATTACGCCCACCACCGCCAGTGCCAGGCCTACCTCACGCTGGTCACCGAAATCGTCGCCGAGGCGATTCGTCACGGGGCGACGCGGCTCGAGCTGGGACAAACGACCTACGATCTGAAAGGGCGCCTGGGCGCCGAGATGAGCGCGCGCTGGCTCTACATCAAATGCCCGAGTCCGGCCGTGCACTTCACCCTCCGGGCGGCGTCCAAGGCGCTGTTCCCGACGACCTCGCCGCCGCCGCGGCGGGTCTTCAGGGACGACGGCGCCGGGTGATCGCATCCTGAGCAGGCGGCTGCGCAATTGGACCGGCGACCTGCGATGGCGGCCCGCCCGCATCGATCGTCCCACCAGCCACAAGGAACTGGTCGCCGCCGTGCGCAATACGGACCTGCCCATTCGAGTGCTCGGAGCAGGTCACTCGTTCACGCCGCTCGCGGCGACCGACCAGCATGCGATTCAGCTCGACGGCTTGAGCGGTGTCGAGGGTGTGGACCCCGAGCGGCTGGAGGTCACCGTGTGGGCCGGCACCCGGCTTCGGGACCTCGGCCCGCGACTCGCGGAGCATGGCCTGGCGATCGAGAACCAGGGCGACATCGATGCCCAGGCGCTCGCCGGCGCTTTGAGCACGGCGACTCACGGCACCGGCGCGCGCCTCGGGTGCATCGCCAGCCAGGCACTGGGGCTGACCTTGGTCACGGCGACGGGTGACACCTTGGTCCTGACTCGCAGCCACGACGGCGCCCGATTCCTGGCGGCCGCTGTCTCGCTCGGGTGCCTGGGCGTGATTTCACAGGTGCGTCTCAAGGTGCGTGCGGCCTATCGCCTGCGCGACGTGCGGCGGACGCTCCCGCTCGACGAATGTCTGGCGCGGATCGACGCGACTGCCGCCGCCCATCGTCATTTCGAGTTCTTCTGGTTTCCCCACTCGGACCTGGCGCTCACCAAGACGCTCGACATCGCGGATGCGGGCTCGGGCCGCAAGGACAGATCGCGTGCCTGGATCACGAACGTGGTCCGGGACAACTGGGGACTCTGGCTCTCCTGCCACGTCTGTCGCGTGGTTCCGAAATGGACACCCGCCCTCAACGGCTTCTGCGCGCGCACCCTGGATGAATCGGAGTATCTCGGTCCTGCCCATCGCATTTTTCCCACGCCGCGTCTCGTCCGTTTTCAGGAGATGGAATACGCGGTGCCTGCGGAGCGCGGCCCCGACTGTCTGCGCGAGATCCGTGCCTTCATCACCAAGCGCAAACTGCCGGTGAGCCTCCCGCTCGAGTACCGGCTTGTGGCAAAGGACGATCTCCTCCTCTCGCCGTTCTACGAGCGCGACAGCGCCGCCATCTCGGTGCTCATGTTTCATCCGGTCGCGTACCGCGAGCTGTTCGATGGTGTCGAGGCCATTTTCCAGAATCACGCGGGCCGCCCGCATTGGGGCAAGACACATAGCGCGCGGTCGCCCTACCTGCGACCCCTTTATCCGCGCTGGGACGACTTTCTGCAGATCCGCGCCGAGCTCGACCCGACGGGGCGGTTCCTCAATCCGCACCTGCGCGCGGTGCTCCTGGACGCGACGGGTTGAGCTCTTCAGTCCGAGCGGCCGCCGCACGAATCGGGAGCGGCGAAGATTGCGGGGATGGACCGTCAAGATGGTGACGCCGCTCGCATCTCTGCGAAGAAGGCGTCCTCGTCCTCGACGTCTCTTTTTCCTGGACCTATCTTGAGAACGGCCGCGTGGTGCGGCCGGCAGGTCGATGGTGTCTCGCACCAGGGGGAGAGAGATGAGCATGAAGGGGATGAAGTTCCTGTCGGTCGTGGCGCTATTGGCAGCTGTCGCGGTATCAATGCCCGTGTTCGCCAAGTCGGCCCAGGACAAGCGCGACGAGAAGATGGGCGAAATCCCCGTCTGCTCCAAGAAAATTGGCACCGTCGCAGTCGTCGAGCCCGACACGAACTGGTGGCAGCAGGCGGGATTGGGCTCGCCCGAGGCCTTGATCAAGGTCTTCGTGCGCAAGTCGAACTGCTTCACCCTGGTCGATCGCGGCAAGGGAATGCAGGCGATCCAGGGGGAGCGCGCCCTTGCGGCCGGCGGGGACCTGCGCGGCGGGTCGAACGTCGGCCAGGGCCAGATCAAGGCGGCCGATTATGTGATCGTGCCCGACCTGATCTCCTCGAACAACAACGCGGGAGGCCACCATTTCGGCGCCCTGGCCGGCGGATTGATGGGCCACCACGCGGTGGGCGCCGCCGTCGGGGGCATCAATACCAAGAAGAAGACCGCCGACGTCGTCCTGACCGTCACCGACGTCCGTTCCTCCGAAGAGGTGGCCACCGTGGAGGGGCACGCCAAGAAGACCGACATCGGCTGGGGCGGGCGCGGCAGCAGGGCGAGTTGGAGCGGCTTCGGCAGCGCCGGCGCCTCCGGTTATTCGGACACCGAGATCGGACAGGTGATCACGCTGGCCTATCTGCAGGCGTACACCGACCTCGTCACCCAGCTCGGCGGCTTGCCCGATGACGCCTCAGCCGCCGGCGCGCAGCAGGCCGTGACCATGACCAAACCGGGCCGCATGTACGCCACGCCGGACACCAACGGCCAGGTCATCAAAGCCCTTGAACCCGGAACGATGCTCTACCCGACAGGGGAGAAGCGCGACGTGCTCTGGGAGGTCACGGACGAGCTGGGCACGAAGGGCTGGGTCTCCTCCCTGCTCTTCCAGCTGGCCAGGTAGCGTCACTCGTATCGCAGCGCCTGGGTCGGCTCGATCCGGGATGCGCGGCGCGCGGGCACGTAGGCCGCCAGCAGGGTCACCAGGAGCATCGACGGCACGACGATGACATAAGCCAGAATGTCCACGCCGCCGGCATTGAACAGCATGGAATTCATGATCTGCTCGACGGCGACGCCCATCGCGAGTCCGATCATCGTTCCCGTTCCCGCCAGCGTGAGGCCCTTGCCCATCACCAGGCGCAGGATGTCGGACGGTCGCGCGCCGATGGCCATGCGAATTCCGATCTCGCGGGTTCTGCGGCTCACGTTGTACGCCACCACTCCGTACAATCCTGCGATGGCCAGCAGGAGGCCCAGTGCGCCCAGGGTACCGACCAGCTCTACCGCGACTCGCGGCCCCTCCACGGCGTGGTACCGGTACAGGTCCTCATAAGTCCTCGTTTCCAGCATCGGCAGGTTCGGGTCGAGCGCCCGGACGACCTCTTTGACCGGCTGGACCAGCTGCAGCGGATCGCCGCTCGACCGCACCAGCAGGACCATTCGGGCGAGCGGATGCTGGGCCAGTGGCATGTACACGAAATCCGTCGGCCTTTCGGTGGTCGATCGATACTTGATGGTCTGCGCGACGCCGACAATCTCGACCGGCGTGCCGGTGCCGCTGTCGAGGCGGATGTGCTGGCCCAGCGCGTCGGCGCCCGGCCAATAGTGCTTCGCGAACTGCTCGTTCACGACGGCGACGCGCGGCGCATCCGCGGTATCGGACGCCTGGAAGCCGCGGCCGCGCAGGATCGGTATCTCCATCGTCTCGAAGAACCCTTCACCGACCGTGTCCATGGTCGACGTGAAGGTCTCGCGATCGCGCGGCATCGCGAAGCCGTCCGGCACGAAGGCGACGACGCCAAAGTTGTCCAGTCCGAGCGGCGGATTCTCGGTGAGAGCCGCGCTCTGCACTCCCGGCGTTTCCCGCACGCGTTCGGCCAGCAGCGTGTAGAACCGCCGCGTCTGAGCGGCGTTGTACTGCATCAGACGCGGATCGAATCGTGTCATCAGCAGATGATCCTTCGCGAGTCCGATTCCCTCGCGCAGGCTCTGGTGGAAACCCCGGTACATCAGGAAAGACGCCGCCAGCAGCATCAGGGACATGGAGACCTGCGCGACCACCAGCATGTTCCGGCCCCACAGGCGTTTGCGTCCGGGCACGTCCACGTCGGCCGATTTGAGTCCGTTCACGAGATCCACGCTCGTGCTCTGCAGCGCCGGCGCGAGGCCGCAGAGGAGCGCGCTCAGGACCGAGAGCGTGAGGCTTGCCAGCAGCACGCGGGTGTCCATCCGGAACGGGATCGTGACAGGCAGCTCGGTTGGAATTCTGAACGTGCTGAGAAACGTGATGGTGGCGTCTCCGACGACGATCCCGCCCAGTCCACCCAGGCACGCCAGAACCAGGCTTTCGGCCAGGAGCATCCGGATCAGCCGGAAACGCCCCGCACCCAGCGCCAGCCGCACGGCGATTTCGCGGGTTCGCGTGCGGGCACGGCTCAGGAGAAGTCCCGCGACGTTGGTGCACGCCACCAGCAGCACCGTCAGCGCAAGGCCCGTGAAGATCACGCCGAATTTCCAGTTGACGTCGTCATCCCGCGTCCGCATCTCGAACTGGGTGCGTACCGCGGCGCCGCGGTCGCGGTTGAGTTTTGGATACTCGCGTTCGAAGTCCCGCGCGAGCACCGCGAGCTCGCTCTGCGCCTGCCGCTGCGTCGTGCCCGGCTTCAGGCGCGCCTTCAAGGTCAACTCGCGATCGTCCCGGTCCACGAAGAATTCCGCCCGTGCCATCGCCAGCGGCATGTAGAAGTCGGGACGCAGGAATATCTGCATCCCCGGGAACGTCTCCGGCGCGACGCCAATCACGGTGAAGTCCATGCCGTTCAGGCGAATTGTCCGGCCGACGACGGACGGGTCGCTTCCGAACTCGCTCTTCCAGAAGTCCGGCCCGAGCACCACCACGGCGTCGCGGCCGGGCACCACGTCTTCGGCCTCCCGAAAACCGCGCCCCAGACGCGGCTCCACGCCAAGCACCTGGAAGTAGTTGCCGGAGACCATCATTCCGGCCCTGACCCGCGGAGTGGCTCCGGGGTCGGCGCTGAAGCCGACGGCCCCCAGGGCTCCGTTTGCGACCACGCCGTCGTAGCTCTTCGTCTTGTCGCGAATGTCCAGGTATTCGCGATAGGAGAACGAGTCGAAGCTGTTGTCGTGGGACGTGCTGACCAGGCTGACCACGTCGCGCGGATGCGGAACGGGGTACGGCCTGAAGACCAGCGCATCGAGCATGCTGAAGGGCGCCGCGGTCATCCCGATCCCCAGCGCGATCGTGATCACCACGAACGCGGTCAGTCCGGGCGTCCGGCGCAGGCTCCGGATCGCGTAGTGCACATCGGCGAGGAAATCGGTCAACCAGCGAACGCGTCGCACGTCTCTCATCTCCTCTTTCCGTTGCTCCAGTCCGTCCATCGCGCGCATCGCAGCGTAGCGCGCCTCATCCGGGGGAAGCCCCCGGGCGATGCCTTCCTCGATCTTCCGCTCCAGGTGAAACTGGAGCTCCTCGTTCAGCTCCTGCTCGACCCGGCGGGAGCGAAAGAGGGAGCGCAGGCGAAGCGGGATGGTGTACAGCCAGTGTTGTGGGCGCATCGGTTCCCCCCAGGCGCGCGTTGCGCTCAGGCCTCCTCGAGTCGGACGACATGGGAGATGGCGGCGGAGAGGCGGCTCCAGTTGGCGGCCTCTTTTTCCAGATGCCGGCGCCCGAGACGGGTGAGCGAGTAGAACTTTGCGCGGCGGTTGTTTTCGCTGGGCTTCCACTCGGCGGTGATCCAGCCCTCCTGTTCCAGTTTGTGCAAGGCGGGGTAGAGGGAGCCGTCGCTGACTTGCAGGACGTCGCTGGAGATTTGCTTCAGACGCTGGCTGATGGCCCAGCCGTTCATGGGTTGAAGCGCGAGAATTTTCAGCAGAAGAAGGTCGAGTGTGCCTTGGACCAGGTCAGGTGGCTTGCTCATGGGCTCTCCTCGGTTACCGAGGGCATGATACACAGTCTCCCCTCGGTAAGCAAGGGGAAATGTTCCGGCAGGCGTTATTGAAGCGGCGCCGGTTCGGCCCCCGGCGCCTCGGCACAATTCGCTATAATCCCATGGAACAGACCACTACGAGAGAGCGGGGAGGATGCGCGAGATGGGCCATGCGAGCCCTCTGTCGGAGGAGCATTCGAGCGTGCCGTGGTGGCTCACCCGGCCGGGCCGCGCCGGGCTGGCCGTGCTGCTGGCATTCGCCCTCGGCTACGCAGTGAGGCTCACGCGGCCGCTCTTCCTGCCTCTGGCGATTTCATTTCTGCTCGCGGTGGCGCTGGCCCCGATCGTGCGAGTCCTGCGCAGAATCTACCTGCCCTCTCCTGTGGCGGCCGGAGTCGTGGTCGTCGCATTTGCGCTGGCGACCGGGGGCGCGGTTTATGCGCTCGCCGATCCGGTTGCCAAGTGGATCGCCCGCGCTCCCGAGACGATGCGCGACATCGAGCAAAAGCTCCGGAGGGTGAAGAGGTCGGTGGTCGAGGCCCGGGAGGCGACCGAAAAAGTCGAGGAGATCACACGCGTGGACGGCGGTGCCCCTCCGACGGAGGTCACGGTCAAGAACCCCTCGCTCGCGGCGCGCATGGTCGCGACGACGCAGGAGGCTCTCCTCCTCGCCCTGGAAGTCGTCATCCTCCTGTATTGCCTTCTCGCGTTCGGCGAGACGTTCTTGCGCAAGCTCGTGAAAGTCCGGCCCCGCCTGCGGTCGAAGGTGCATCTCGTCGAGATCACGACCGAGATCGAGCGGGAAATTTCCAACTACCTGCTCACCGTGGCCTGCATCAACGCGGGCCTGGGCACGGCGACGGCCATCGCGATGTCCGTCCTGGGCATGCCGAATCCGGTTCTTTGGGGCGTGTCGGCCGCCATCTTGAATTTCATTCCCTACCTCGGGAGCGCCTTCATGCTGGTCGTCCTGACCGTCGTCGCCATCCTGACCTTCGATACTCTGCCGCGGGCGATGCTCGTTCCCGCAGTATTCCTGACCCTGGCCACGCTGGAAGGGCAGCTCGTCACCCCGATCATCGTCGGCCGGAGAATGTCGCTCAATCCTCCGGTCATCGTGATCGCGCTGATGGTGGGGGCGTGGATCTGGGGGGTGGTGGGCCTGCTCATCGCCGTGCCGGTCCTGGCCATGGTGAAAATCTTCTGCGCGCACACCGAGGAGCTGAATCCCGTCGCGGAGCTTCTGGGGAACGACTGAGCCGGCGCTTCCGGTATTCCATTCTCAGTCATATCTGAGCGCCACGATCGGATCGACTTTCGTCGCCCGCCGCGCCGGGATGTAACAGGCGAGCAGCGCAACCAGCATCAGCAGCACGGCGATCGACGCAAATGTCGGCGGATCGGTCGCCCGCACGCCGAACAGGAGCGACTCCATCCACCGCGTCAGGGCGCAGGCGCTCAATAGGCCCAGCGCGACGCCGGCGAGTGCCAGTCCCATGCCCTGACCGATCACCAGCTTCAACACGTCGCTCCGCCTCGCGCCCAGCGCCATGCGAATGCCGATCTCGTGCCTGCGCTGCGCCACCCCGTGCGAGATCACCCCGTAGAGTCCCGTGGCCGCGAGCACCAGCGCTGCGCCCGCAAACACCGTCAGCAGCCAGAGATTGAAACGCCGCGGTGCAACCGAAGCCGCGAGGTATTGGTCCATCGTGCGGATGTCGGAGGTCGGGGCGTCCCGGTCGACCGCCTGGATCTCGCGGCGCACGGCCGCCTGCAGAGTCAGCGGATCAACCGCCGTGCGCAGGAGCCAGTACTGATTGTTCGTCAGCCAGACCACGCCGTCTTCGTGAACTTGATGGACGGGCAGGTAGATGTGAAGCGAGGGCTCGCCGTCCAGGCTGAGGTGCTTGACGTCTCCGACCACGCCCACAATCTCGACGGGTCGCGGGCCCTCATCGTTGTCATCGATGCGCAGATGCGCGCCGAGCGGGCTGCCGTTCGGCCAGTACCGCCGGGCGAGACTCTGGCTGACGAGCATTACCGGCGCGGCCTTCGCGGTGTCGTGTTCGTCGAATTCGCGCCCGGCGATCAGCGGAATCTTCATGGCGCGGAAATAACCGGCGCTCGCTACGCGATAGTCCGCCACCCTCGCTTCATCCGGCGGCGCAGCGCGTCCCTCGATGGTGAAATCAACGCTGGCCAGGGTGCCGCTCAGGGGCAGCACGGAGACGAAGCCGACGGCCTCGACTCCGGGCAGTCTCTCGAGGCGTGGCCGCAGCTCGTCATAGAACGTCGTGACCACGACGCGGCTGGAGTAGCGTGCCTTCGGCAACGAAAGCCGGACGGCCAGCACGTTCTGCGCGTCGAAGCCGGGACTGACCGCTTGCAATCGGAGAAAGCTCTTGACGAGCAGGCCGGCGCCGACCAGCAGCACCAGCGAGATCGAGATTTCCGAGACGACCAGCAGGCTCCGCGCGCGACTCTGCCGCGCCCCGCCGACCGTTCCGCGCCCGTTCTCCTTGAGCTCTTCGCTGGGGTTCACGCGCGTGGCCTGCCAGGCCGGGGCCAGACCGAAGATCAGCCCGGCCATGAGCGAAAGCGCGAGGGTGAACCCCAGCACTCGGAAATCCACGCCGACTTCGCCGGTGCGCGGCAGGGTCGCCGGGCTGAGCGCGAGAAGCAGGGGAATGCCATGGACGGCGAGCAGCAGCCCCGCCGCGCCGCCGAGCAGGGCAAGCAACACGCTCTCGGTTGCGAGCTGCTGAACCAAACGTCGGCGCGTGGCGCCGAGCGCCGTGCGGATGGCCATCTCCCGGTGACGCGCCGAGGCCCGCACGAGCGCCAGGTTCGCCAGATTGACGCAGGTGATCAGGAGCACCGCTCCGACGGCCCCGAGCAATACCCATAACGCGAGACGGAAGTTGCCGACCACCTCTTCATGCAGCGGACTGAGCGTCACGCCCAGTTTCTGCCCATTGGCGACAGGGTATTCTCGCCGGAGCCGGTCGGCCACCGACGTCAGATCCGCTTCGGCCTGCTCGCGCGTGACGCCCGGCTTCAGCCGCGCCAGCGCGCGCAGGAAATTCACCGACGTGCGCACCCCCCGCCACGGATCCGTATCAGGAGCCAGCGGAACCGCCATCTCGGCTTCCCGGATCGGAAAGAAGAACTGCGGCGGCAGGACACCCACGACGGTGTAGCTCGCGCCATTGAGTGTCAGCGTCGTTCCCACCACCTGCGGATCGGCGCCGAAACGCCGCTGCCAGAGGCCATGACCCACGACCACGACCCGCTCCTGCCCCGGCGTGTCATCCGCGGGCAGCAATGTGCGTCCGACGGCGGCCTCCACGCCCAGCATTTGGAAGGCATTGGCGGAGATCCGCACTCCCTGCAATCGCTCGGGATCGCCGCGTTCCGTGAGCGTGACGCTCCAGTTCGCGAAGGCGGCGATCCCGGCCAGTCCTTGATTCTGGTCCCGATAGTCGATGAAGTCCGGAAGGTTGAACGGGCGTTTGACGGAATCAGGACGGCGCGAAGAGACCCACACCAGCTGCTCCGGTTGCCGGAAAGGAAGCTGCCGGAGCAAGATGCCGTTCACCAGGCTGAAAATCGCCGTATTGCCGCCGATGCCAAGCGCGAGCGCCAGGATCGCGACCGCTGTGATGCCAGGTTGCTTGAGCATCGCGCGGATGCCATGACGCAAGTCTTGCCCGAGGTCCATGAGGAAAGTGTGCTTCGTCGAACCCAGAACGACAGGCTCGTATCTGACTTGGTGCTCCACTCGCCGCAGTTCCCGCGCCAGCAATTCACCGTCGCTCAACTCGGCGAGCGTCGCGCGACAGGCTTCCGCCTCGGTCGCGTCACCGGCGCACAACTCGGCGTAACGGTCCTCCAGATGCTGCGACAGCTCCTCGACGATCTCGGCCTCGCGCGCGGGCGCAAGATTCAAGCGCGCCAACCGCCGTCTGATCTCCTCTTTCCACTGAGGCATGCCGACCCTCACGCGCTGTTCAGGCGGACTCGGTTCCGGTGATCCTGTTGATCGCCCCGACGAAGTCCCGCCATTTGTTACGTTGCGCGGCCAGCACCTTCCTGCCGTCGGGGGTCAACCGGTAGTAGCGTCGCCGCCGCTGTCCGGCTTTCTCGACCCAGCGGCCATCGATCCAGCCGCGCTTCTCCAGCCGGTAGAGGAGGGGATAGAGCGAGGCGACGTTGAAGCGCAACGCGCCCTCGGAGCGCGTCTCGATGAGTTTGTTGATTTCGTAGCCGTGCCGGTCTCGTTTCTCGATCAGGGAGAGAATCAACAGCTCGGCACTGCCCTTCTTCAATTCGCGGTCCAGGATGTGCGTATTGATATGTGACATAGCGACATATTACATAGAGACAGGTGATCCGTCAAGAGCGGATCGTGGCGACGGCGATCCTGAGAGTCGCCCCGCAGGACGCTGTCGGTCCGTGCGGGATCTCGCCGGGCAGGCCGATCCAAAATGACTGCCTACACCCGGGCCTGCGACGAGACCTCCTCGGCCCGCTCCTGCTGCTGCAGCCGCCACATCCGCGCATAGTGCCGCCCGGCGGCGAGGAGCTCCTCGTGCGTGCCGCGCTCGACGATCCGGCCGCCGTCCATCACGAGAATCTGGTCGGCCCCCATCACGGTGGACAGGCGGTGCGCGATCACGAGCGTCGTGCGGCCCACCTGGATCCGGTCGAGCTCGGCCTGGATCGCCTTCTCCGACTGCGAGTCGAGCGCCGATGTCGCCTCGTCGAAGATGAGAATCGCGGGGTTCTTCAGTAGGGCCCGGGCGATCGCGACGCGCTGCTTCTCCCCACCCGACAGCTTCAGCCCCCGCTCGCCGACCTGGGTCTCGTAGCCATCGGGCAGAGTCACGATGAAGTCATGGATGTGGGCGGCGCGCGCGGCCGCCTCGACCTCCTCGCGGCCGGCCTCGGGACGACCGTAGTGGATGTTGTAGAGGATCGTGTCGTTGAACAGCACGGTATCTTGAGGCACGATCCCGATGGCGGCGCGCAGCGTCTTCTGCTTGACGTCGCGCAGGTCGCGGCCGTCGACGCGGATGTGGCCGTCGTCGACATCGTAGAAGCGGTACATCAGTCGCGCCAGCGTCGACTTCCCCGAGCCGGAGTGCCCCACCACGGCGACCGTCCCCCCGGGCGGGATCTCGAAATCGACGCCGTGCAGGATCTCGCGCCGCGCGTCGTAGCCGAAGCGGACTCCCTCGAAGCTGACGCGCGGACGGTGCGTGACGAGGGGAACGGCGCCGGGACGGTCCTGCACGTCGGCGCGCTGGTCGAGCAGCCCGAACAGCCGCTCCATGTTGGTGAGCGACTGCTTGACCTCGCGATACATCATGCCGAGGAAGAACAGCGGGGACGACAGCTGCAGCAGATAGGCGTTGACCAGCACGAGATCGCCGACCGTCAGCCGCCCGCCGACGACACCGGCGGCCGCGCGCCACATCATCGCGGTCACGCCGATCGCCACGATCACCGTCTGGCCACAATTGAGCAGCGCCAGCGTCTTCTGCGCCAGGACGTTGGCATCCTCCAGGCGCCGCAGGCTCTCGTCGTAGCGGGCGGTCTCGTGCGCCTCGTTGTTGAAGTACTTGACGGTCTCGTAGTTGAGCAGCGAGTCGACCGCCCGCTCGTTGGCGCGCGTGTCCGCCTCGACCGCGGCCCTGTAATACGACGTGCGCCACTCGGTCACGAGGAAGGACCACGCCGCGTACGCCGCGAGCGTCACCAGGATGATCAGCGCGAACCCCCAGTCGTACTTCCACACCAGGAGGAGCGTGACCAGAATGACCTCCACGGCGGTCGGCACGATGGTGTAGAGCGTCCAGTCGAGGAGATCGGAGACGGCCGTGCTGCCGCGCTCGACGTCGCGCGCCACCCCGCCCGTGCGCCGGTCGAGATGAAACTTTAGGCTCAGATCGTGCAGGTGGCGGAAGACCTTCACGGTGATCTGCCGCGAGGTCCTCGCCATCACCCGCGCGAACACGACCTGGCGCAGCTCGGTGAACAGCGTGACGCCGATCCGCGACGCCCCGTACGCCAGGAGCAGGGCGACCGGGAGCACCAGGAGACTCCGCTCGAGGTTGAGCCGGTCCACGATCTGCTTCAGTGCCAGCGGCACGAGGAGGGTGGCGACCTTGGAGACCAGGATCAGTCCGAGCGACAGGACGATCCGTCCGAGATAGGGGCGCAGGTAGGGGAGGAGCGCGCCGATCACGGCAAAATCCCCGTCCCCGCCGCGGGCGGAGCGCAGAGGAACGGAGCCGTCGGGCTCCTGGGGCGCGGGAGTGGTCATGGTCCAGCCTATTATTCACCGGCACCCGGTCGGCGTTCCAGCCCGACGCTCCTCAGCCGTATGATAAGGCATGCCTCCAATCGTCCGCCTCGAGAAGGTCAGTCGTCGATTCGGCAGGGTTCGCGCGCTGGACGAGCTGTCCCTCGAAGTCGGCGAGGGGGAGATCTATGGTTTCCTCGGCCGCAACGGCGCAGGCAAGACAACGACACTCCGGATCCTGATCGGCATTCTGAAGGCCGACGCGGGCCGCATCGAAATGTTCGGTCATCCCGTGAGACGGGTGACCGTCCCGCTCAAGCAGCGAATCGGCTACGTTTCGCAGGAGCCGAATTTCTACCCCTGGATGACCGCCGAGCAGCTCGGACGCTTCGTGGGCGGGTTCTACCCGACCTGGGACGCGATCGAATTCCGCCGGCTGATCCGGCTTCTCGATGTCCCCGAGCGGCGCCGTGCCGTGGAGCTGTCCGCAGGCACGCGCGCCAAGCTCGGTCTGACGCTGGCGCTCGCGCCCCGACCGGCCCTCCTTCTTCTCGATGAGCCGACCGCAGGGCTGGACCCCGTCGCGCGGCGGGAGTTCAACGATCAGCTCGCGCTGCTTCAGCGCGAGCGCGGCACGACGGTCCTTCTCTCCTCTCACCAGGTGGGCGAGGTGGAGGGGCTCGCCCGGCGCGTGGGCATCATCCAATCCGGTCGGGCCTGCTTCGAGGGGGATGCGGTGACGCTGCGCGCCCAGGTCCGCAGGGTCTCGGCTCCCGATCCGCTCGAAGCCCGGGAGGGGTTCGAAAGAGTGCGCGGAGACGTCTACCGGGCGGACGCCGAGCGCTGGGAGACTTCGGTCTGGCCGGAGGGGACGCAGATTTCCATCCTCTCGCTCGAAGAGATCTTCCTCGCCTTCGCGCGCACCGATGACGGAGCCGAACGGGCGTGAGACGCGGACTCGTCGTGAAGGAATTGCGGGAGCACGGCTGGATCATCCTGCTGCTTTGGCTCGGTTGTGCCCTCGCGCTTATCGTGTTGCTGGAGAAGGCCGAGCGCGAAATCAGCCCACTCGTCGCATTCGGACATCTCATCGTCGCGTTCGGACCGATCCTGGCGCTGGCGGTCACGAACCGGCTCGTGGTCCGCGAGTACGCCGGCTGCACCCAGCTTTTCCTGGAAACCCTGCCCGTGACCCGCGCCCGTGTCGTGGCGACCAAGTGGTTTCTGGGCGCGGGCCTGACTCTGTTCCCCCTCGTCGCGGGGCTGGCCGCCACCGCCGCCTGGAGCTCGTCCCGCGTGCACATCACCACGCGCTTCGTGTCGCTCCTCGCCGTGCGGGGCCTCAGCTTCGTCCTCTGTTTCTACTCACTGTCCTTCGTCATCGGTCTTCTTGGCCGCTTTCGATTCGTCGCGTGGGGCGTGCTCGTCACGGGCCTCGCCGCGCTCGGGTCGCTCACGCAGATCCAGCCGGGGGAGCTGGCGCCCCTGTCGCTTGTTTCGTCAGGATTGGGCCTCGAGCGGATGAGTCTTCCGACGACGGACCTCCTGATCACCTGGTCGTTGACCGTGCTCCTGCTGGCGGCCGCCTTCGCGATGGCGCTCGTGGGCGAGGGTTCCGTGAGCGCCCTGCTCGCGAGGCGGATGACCCGGCGCGAGAAGGTCGTCGTTCTGGTGGCCACTCTCGTGCCCGTGGCGCTCCTCGCCATGCTCGACGCCCGGAAGCGAAAGCCGCCGTTTCATCTCGAGAGCGCGATCGTCGTCGAGCACGGCGGGCAGAGCGTCGGGATCGCCCGCACGGCGAACCTGAGCGCAGCGGCTGCACGGACGCTCGGCGACGCTATCGCCTCGGACCTTCTCGACCTGAAGGACGACCTGGATCTGACCTCCATGCCCCCGGTCTACGTCCTCCCCGATGCGTCCCTCGACGGCGACGTCTTCCTGCGGGCGGTGCTTCCCGCCTCCGACGGAGTGGTGGTGCGCGGGGCCCTCGGCTCGCGCGCCTTCGAGGAAGAGGGATTTCGCGCGTTCGTGATCGGCGAGGTGCTCGACTGGTACTCGCGCGGGCGCGTGGGCCTCGAAGGAGGGAGATGGTTCTTCGACGGGTTCCAGCAGTGGTGGATGGGGCGGCGCATTCCAGCGCTCCAGGAGCGGTTGCGCCGCCGCGCGGCGGCCGCCGGGGCGCGGCTCACGCTCGACCCCGACTCTCTTCGGCGCTGGCTCACGACGCGTGAGCGGCTGGGCGATTGCCTGGGCGACGCGGTCGCATGGCGCGCGGTGTCCGTCCTGGCGCGCGATGCCGGCCCCGAAGAGATACGAAGCATCGCCCGGGAGGCGTGGGGTCGCCGTCCACACAAGGACGCGCGGGTGCTCCTCGAGCCCTCCTTCGAACAGGTGCTTCGACGACGGACTGGTCTCACGGTCCGTGATCTCGCGCAGAGGATCGCGGCGACTCTCGCCCTGGACCGCGCCGACCCCGCCGCCCGAAGCGATCCGATGCGCTCCTGGTCGGCGGAGTTCGAGGCGCGGCATGTCGGAGGGAGGCTCTACGAAATCCACCATCGGCTGGATTCAAAGGGCGGGCCCGTCCCCCCCTACGCCGTGCGCTATACGACCCTGCAGCCCTGGGACGGGGAGATCAGCGCGACGAGTCTGGATCGCGTCGATGCGATTCGCGACGGAGTCCTCCCGCTCACGGTCGAGAGCGGAACGAGGCTGTTCACCGCCGCCGAAATGAGGGACGAGCCGCTGCAGTGCATGGTCCGGATCGGCGCGCGACGATGGGTGGTGCCGTGAACCGCCCGCTTTTGCGCAAGGAGCTCCGGGACCAGCGCCCTTTCGTCCTGATTGGCCTCGCGCTGATCGCCCTCGACCTGTTCGAGGCGTTCACCCGACAGATCGACAGACAGCCGCTCGGTGGCCATTTCCGGGGGCTCGCCGGACCGGCGACCGAGTTCCAGGTCCTGGTGGGATTCGCGGTGGGCACGGGTCTCCTGACGCGGGAGGACGACGAGGGCACCCTCGGCTTCCTCGACGGCCTCCCGGTCACACGCGCGCGCCTGTTCATCGTGAAGGTCTTCGTGGCGCTGGGTGTGCTGCTGATCTATCCGGCGGCGCATCTCCTCCTCCTGGCCGTCCAGCAGATCGTCTCGCGAGACTCGCTCAATGGAAATCTGCACGCTCATCTTCTTCTCGTCGCGCTGGCCTTGACGGCCGTGGCGACCTTCATTGGGCTCTCCGCCGGGCTTCTTCTCGGCTTCCTGCGCACGCTCGCCTGGCTCACGTTCGGGGTGTGCGCCGCGGCGCTTGCGGAGGGCATCGAGCGGTGGCCCTGGCTCTCGGTCTTCGATCCCGTCGCGCTCTTGAACGCCCGTCTTGTGGGATCGCGCTGGCGCCTTCCGATGGGAGCCCTGGCCGTACAGCTCGGCCTCGCCGCCGCCTGCGCCGCCTCCGCCCTGGTCCTCTTCGTGTCGGCGGGCCGCCGCCGGGACTTCGCGCTCGACAAGTGGCTCAAGCGGCCCCTGGTCTCCGCCCTGGTCGGCGCGGCCATGATCGGCGTGGCGATCTGGGTCGGTTCGCTCTACCTGGACGAGACCCCCGAGGAGACCAGGAAACGCGTGCTCTCGGAGTCGCCCGATACGGTGGATTTTCCCGATGCGCCGCCCGGTCACGCGGTGACGCGGCACTACTCATTCAGCTATCCCGCGCTCCGGTCGAGTGAGCTGCGACCGCTCCTGGTCGAGGGGGACCGTACCTTCGAGCGCGTGGAATCCCTCCTGCGCGTCGAGACGACGTCCTCAATCGACGTCGACCTGTCCGGGTCGCTCCGCAATACCGAAGGGACGGCCTACCTGGACCGCATCCGCATGGACGCGGGTGTATTGGATCCTCTGGCCACGCTCGCCCATGAGACGACGCACGTCTTCGCCCTGCGGATGGCGGGGGGGGAACGGGAGCGCGAATTGTCGAAGATGACCGTGTTCGACGAGGGGCTCGCACGCTGGGTCGAGCTGCGGTTTTCGGGAGACGGAACCCTCCCCGGTCGGGATCGTCTCCAGGCGGCCGTCGTCTCGAGACGGTCCCTCGTCCGCCCCGAGATGCTGATGGATCTCGATCGCCTCGCCCGCTCGAACGATGAGAACCTCAAGTATCCCCTCGGCGTCGCATTCGTCGACGCGTTCATCCGGCGCTATGGGAACGGAGCGCCACGCCAGCTGCTCGCGACGTTGGCGCGTCCTGACTTCCCTCGCGATCTCCAGGGTCCCGAGCTGTGGCAGGCGGCCTTCCAGCTTGCGGGGTTCGATCTGGCGGTCATCCTCGATGATTACTCGAGCCGGCTCAAGAGCTGGGAGCGGGAATACGCCGCCATCATCGACACGCTCCCCCGTCCGCGCGGAGTCCTGGTCAGGCGGCATGCGCTCGTCGGCGTGCACGTCCTCCTCGATGGACCGGTGCCCGAGGGATGGAAGGCGGTGGTGCGCTTCAGACCCACTTCCGAGAGTCCGCTGGATTCCTACGTGACCCTTCCGGTCGTCAAGGGAGTCGCCTGGCAGTCGCTCAGACGGATCGCCAATGAGGAGGTCTGCTTCCAGTCGGGCCTCGAGGCCCTTGGCATCACGCTGTTCGAGGGCTGGACCTGCCTGCCTCTCGACTCGGCGGACGTTCAACCGTGAAGCCGGGTGCGTGCCAGGATGACGTAGATCGCTCGTATCCGATTCCTTCCCGGGCGTTGAAGCAGGCGCGGTCGGGCCTGCGAGGAGGGGAGATTCACCGGCCGCCCGGCGCAGCAGGGGAGCGCCGGGCGGCCGGCAGAGCGTGATGCACTAATTTCCGCGCGTGTACCAAGTGCCGCCCGGGCCTGTGTAGCTGATTCCTTCGCCCCAGACGACGTAGTTCCTGCCGTTCGAATCGACATCGATCTCGCCGTAGTCGCCGTACGGGAACACATAGCCGTTGACGCTCTTGTACGGCGCTCCCGAGGTCAGGTCCGAGAGACGGACGTCGGCGGACCAGGTCGAGCCGCCGTTCGTGGTGCGCTTGTACCAGGTGTTCCAGCCGGTCTGGCTCAGGTTCCGGTCGTCCTGCCAGACCACGCGGAAATCACCGGCCGCGGTCGGGTGCGCGGCCGCCATCGGGAAGCCATTGTTCACGCTGGCGGACGCGACGGAGATCTTCTGACGCGCCGTCCAGGTGACCCCATCGGTCGAGGTGCGCACGTACATCTGTTCCGGCACATCCGGCGTGTCGTTGGCGTTGTACACGATCAGGAGCTTTCCCGCGCTGTCGATAGCGAGAGCCGCCTGCGAGCCGAGGAATCCCTGATAACAGCCCGCCGCATAGGCACAGGGGGGCGTCTCGCGTGACGTGTCGATATGAGTGTCGGTCCAGGTCGCACCGCCGTCGCTCGTCTTCAGCACTTCGACGAACACGTCCCCGTTGTAGTTGTTCCCGCTGGTGTAGGTGGTCGTCGCGAAGTAGGCGACCATCGGGTTGGATGGGGACACGGCCGCTCCAGAATGGAACCAGTATCGCGTGTCGGTGTTCGTCTTCACCGGCCCCGAGAACGAGACGCCGAAATCGTGCGACGAGACGATGTAGCTGTCGCTGGAGTTGAACCCGAGATAGACGTGCTGGCCGTCACGGGAGATGCCGAGCCACGGCTTGTCGTTCCACTGCGGCTTCCTCCCCTTGCCCGACCACGAGATGCCCGTGGACCAGGTGACGCCGTGGTCCATCGATCTCACGAACGTGGAGCCGGGTGTGAAGGCGTCGAGCCACACCGCGTAGACCCAGCCGGTCGTCGCAACCACGATCTGCGGGTCGTACTGGGCCTTGCCCGAGGTCGACAGGAACTGCTCCACCCAGGTGGCGCCGCCGTCCGTGGAACGCCGCAGGACGATCGCCGGCAGCTTGCAGTTGCCGCACGGCTTCGGTCCCGTGTAGCGCGTCGTCAGCTGGTACACGTAGTTCGGATTGACCGGGTCGACCGCGTTCGCCGGCTCCCAGTCGTCCTCGCCGCTCATGACCCGCTCCGAGTCCCATCCGCCCGGCGGGGCCGCGGGGGCCAGCGCGACCATCGTCTCCGCGACAAACGATTTCCCGGTCCCGATCTTCTTCGCCTTTTCGTCTCCCGTCTGACGGCTCTTCGTCATCTCCGGGCTGGCCGCAAAGCATCCGGCGACCGTCAGAGCGAGCAGGACCACCGGCAGGTGCGTCCAGACTTGCCACTCGGGGTATCGCTTCCAGATTGATCCCATGTCTCCCCCCACTGAATTACTGCTGGTTTTCTTGAAATGCTCTCTGACGAGGTATCGCCGCGTCATTCAGGAGAGAACGATGGGAGGCGCCCGGGCAGGCACACCTCGCCTGTCGGGCACGAAGCGGGACCGGAGTCCACTCCCCATCGTGTTGCTGCCTATGAAACGGAATCAGTCGGATTACTGAGCGGGCGGACTATACCACGCGCGACGGGCGCTTTTCGCCGGCGGCTTCAGAAAAGAGAGGACTCACCGCTTCAGGTCGGCCGGCCAGTTGACGACCAGGGTGATGGCCGTGCCCGGCTCCCCGGCCTCGAAGGGAACGATGAACCGTTGACCGTCGGGGGTGACATCGAAGCGGCCCCGGGGAAGGGCGCGATGTAGACCCTGTACTCGCCCGACTCGCTCGAGCAGTACGCCACCCATTTGCCGTCGGGCGAGAAGACCGCGTCGCGCGAGCTGTACGGAGCCTTCGAAAACGGATGAGGCTTGCGGTCGCCGGTCAGCGGCAGCACCCAGATCGACCAGCCGCCCTGCGATCCTTCGTGATAGAGGAGAGTCTTCCCGTCCGGGGACCAGTCGGACGCGAACCTGTAGCGATCGACACCTTCGAGGAGGACTTCCGCGTCGCTCGACCCGTCCGAGACCTTCTGACTGAGGAAATATTTTCCGTCATGATAGCTGGTATAGGCGATCCGCCTTCCGTCGGGCGACCAGTTGGGGAAGACATTCCCCTGCGAGGAGGACGACCCGAACGTCTGCGGGCTCTTCACCCCGCGAACCATGTCGTAGGTCCAGATGTCGTAGCCCCCGGAATCGAGATAAAAGAGCAGCCGCTTTCCATCCGGCGATATGCGTGGGCAGGCGTACGCGCCGTTCCCCGGCACCACCCCGACCTGCTTCCCGCTCCGGTCGTACCACACGAGCTGGCGTTCCGCGCCCGCCCGGCCTTCCACGTAGGCGAGCCGGCCGTTCTCAGAAGCCGAGAACAGGCCCCTGCAGAAGATCTCGGCCTCCTGGACCGGGTCCGCCACGGGAAAGGCGTCTCCCGCGAGCTCGAGGCGCCTGAGATCCAGCGGCTGGGCCATCAGAGTGTTCTGACGCAGGAAGAGGATCTGCCCCGAGGCGTAGAGGGCGCCGGCGTGTGTGCGCATCAGGGGCCGGGTTTCGCGCGAATCGAGCGAGCCCAGCAGGATCGTGTTGGTGGGATTCTCCGTGGAGGTGAAGACGCTTCCGGCCAGGAAGAGGAAATGACGGCCGTCGGGCAGGAAGCATGGCCAGCGGTGCGAGATCTCGTTGTTCGACGACTCGAGAGTGGTCACCGGAACGGCCTTCCCGCCCGAAGCGGAGACGCGATGGATGGCGGAGTTGACGCCTGGAGCAAAGAGGATCACCCCGTCGCGATTCCAGGTGCCGCCGCGCCCGTCGGCGGCATCGCAAAGCGTCAGCGAGGGACCGCCCGAGGGTTCGATGATCTTGAGCTTGCCTCCGGCGAAGAAGCCCACGAATCGGCCGTCGGGAGACCAGAAGGGGTACTTGGCGCCGCTCGTGCCCGCGAGGGGCTGCGCGCGCAGCGATTCGATCGGGCGGATCCACAGGACGGATTTCCTGTCGGGCGTCGAGGCCACGTAGGCGAGGGTGCGGCCGTCGGGGGAGAGGCTGAAGCCCGAAGCGTCGGAGACGAGCAGGCTCGAGCCCGCCATCGGCTTGATGTAGCTCCGGATGACGTTCTCCTCGACCGGCGTCCGCCTCGCCTCCCGGACCCCGAGGACGAGAAGCGCCACGGTCGTGACAGCCAAGGCGGCGAAGAGCCATCGCTCGCGTGCCTTGTGGCGGCCGGCCCGCGGCTCGAACGCGCCCGCCCGCGCGCCGCCCTGGCCGATCCATGTCAGGACGTGCGCCAGATCCTGCACCGTCTGCCATCGCTTGTCCGGATCCTTCGCCAGGCAGGTTCGTATCGCGTAATCCAACACCTGGGGCGTCATCGGCTTCGCTTCGCTGATCGAAGCGGGCTCCTTCTCCAGGATCGCCGAGGCCACGCTCAGCTGGCTCTTTCCCTCGAAGGCGCGCCTGCCGGTCAGCATCTCGTAGAGCACCGCGCCGAGCGAGAAGATGTCGCTCCGCCCGTCGACGTCCTTTCCTTCGACCTGCTCCGGCGACATGTACTGGAACGTTCCCACCCAGGACCCTTCGGCCGTCAGCGACCGGGACATGGTCTGGAGCCTGGAGCCCCCCGAATCTGCGGCGACGGACGGCTTCGCCAGGCCGAAGTCCAGCAGCTTGGCTCCCGCCTTCGTCAGCATGATGTTTCCGGGCTTGAGATCGCGATGCACGACGCCGCCGCGATGCGCCGCTCCCAGCCCCTCGCACAGCTCGAGAGCGCACTTCAGGAATTGATCCAGCGGCAGCGGCCCCTTGCCCAGCCGGTCGGCCAGCGTCTCCCCCTCCAGGTACTCCATGACGAGAAAGCGCAGGCCATCCTGCGAGCCGACGTCGTAAAGGCTGCAGATGTTCGGGTGGTTCAGGGCGGAGATGGCACGCGCCTCCCGCTCGAACCTCTCCCCGGCCATCGGTTTGTCCGACAGGTGGGCCGGGAGGATCTTGATGGCGACGATCCTGTCCAGCCGGGTGTCGCGGGTGCGATACACTTCTCCCATGCCCCCGGCGCCGAGCGGTGCGAGGATTTCGTACGGCCCCAGACGGGAGCCAGGCGACAGCGTCACGCGCCGGCTCCATTCGGCGAGAAAGCGCGAAGGACCCTGCTCCGTTCGTGAGTGAGACTGTCCGGCCTGTCGATGGGTCTCTCCTGACGGAGTGATCCTACCTCAAGGGGATGCTGCGGGCGCGTGGGTCGGCGGACCGGGGGTGGTCTACAATCATCCGGCCTTCGAGGCTGACGATGAGCATCTTTCGCCCCACCCCAGGCAAGCGGTGGGTCGGCCTGTACGCCCTGCTCGTCCTCATGGGCGCGACGGTCGCCGGATGGCTGTGGACCCGCGAGCCGGCCGGCGGTCCGTCGCCGGCGACCACGGCCCGCGGGACCGCGGCCCCGGCGCCTCTCGTCGATCAGTCGCCGCTCAAGACCGCCCAGACGCTGTCGGCCTTCGCCGCAAACCCGGAGGAGCAGCGGCTGGCGCAGGAAGCGGTCCGCCTCGCCGATCACGAGGTCGACCTGGCCTTCGCCGAGGCCCTGCGGCGGGCCGCGGAGAACCCGCGGACCGCCGACCCCCGCACGCGGGACATCCAGGCACGCATCGACAAGGCGCAGCAGCGGCTGAAGGACGACGAAGCGCGCGTCGCCCGTCTTACCGTCGAGGCGGGGAGAGTCGCGGCCTCCCGCAAGCAGGCGCTCGAGGGGGACCTTGAGCTGGCCCGGGCGCAGGTCGAGCTCGATCGGGACGCCCTGGACGACGCCGGGCAGGATCTCATCCGCGCGGGCGGCGACCCCCAGGCCCGGATCCGTCGCCTGGTCCAGGAGCACGAGGCCGCTTCGCATGACGAGAGCGGTCAAGCCGCGTCGGCCCGACCTGCCTCCGCCGGAGCATCCTCCTCCTCGTCCGGCCCCGCCGGAGCGGGACCGGCGGCCGGAGGCCTCGTCGGCGAGCGCAGTCTCGTCGGCCTGTGCAGGCAGTGGCTCGCGCTGGGTCGGGTCCGCGCCGCCTTGAGGCAGGCCGGACGGGAGGCAGAAGCGGCCGACGCCCGGTTGTCCGCCTCCCACGAGTCGCTCGAGGCACAGGCCGAGACGCGAGCCGCTGCGTCGACCGATCTCGACCGCGACGCAGGCGCCGTCGTCCCCTCTCCATCGAAATCAGCGGCCCTGCTTTCGACGACGAAACGTCTCGCCTCCGACCGGAAGTCTCTCGCCGACTTCGACAAGCGCATCGGCGATCAGAAGGAGCTGGCATCGATCTACGCTCGCTGGAGCGCGGCGGTGGCGATCCGCCAGCGCGCTGGGGCACACTCAATCCTGCTCGGCGTCCTCGTGATCCTGTCGATCGGTCTCGTCGGTCTGTTCCTCGATACGTGGCTCGAGCGCGTGGTCCGCAAGGTCGCCCTCGAGAGGAGACGCGCGGAGCAGCTCCGCACCCTGGCGCGCGTCGCCGTGCGCGTCGTCGGGGTGGTGCTCGTTCTCCTGGTCGCCGTGGGCCCGCCCGGCCAGGTCGGAACCTTCCTCGGCCTGGCGGGGGCGGGGCTCACGGTCGCCTTGAAGGATTTCATCGTCGGATTCTTCGGCTGGTTCATTCTGATGGGGAGGAACGGCATCCGTCTGGGAGACTGGGTGGAGATCAACGGCGTCAGCGGGGAGGTCGTGGAGCTGGGGCCGTTGCACACGGTCCTTCTCGAGACGGGCAACTGGGCGGAAACGGGGCACCCCACCGGCCGCCGCGTGACGCTCGTCAACAGCTTCGCCATCGAGGGACACTACTTCAATTTTTCGACCTCGGGCCAGTGGCTCTGGGACGAGCTGCAGGTCCATCTGCCGCCGGACCAGGACGCCTACCCGATGGTGGAGGCGATCTCGGTGATCGTCTCGAAGGAAACGCAGGCCGACGCCCGGCTCGCCGAAGAGGAGTGGCAGCGCGTGGCCCAGTCGAAGGAGCTGAAGGGGTTCTCCGCCGGGCCCGCGGTCAGCATCCGCCCGGCCCGAAACGGCGTCGATGTCGTCGTGCGCTACATGACCCGCGCGAACGAGCGTCACCAGGTGCGTTCCCGCGTCTACAAGGCCGTGTTCGATCTCCTGGGACACCGGAGCATTCCGCCCTCCCCCTCGGCGCTCGGAGCGCCCCGGCCGGCGCGCGACGCGGAGTAGACCAGACGGCGGACGCCCACGTTTCATGGTTCCGTGAACCCGCCGACGATCTCCATCCACGCCACCAGCCTCTCCAGCATTCGGCTGAAGACCTCTTCGTGGCTGCGTCCGGTTCGGGCGGGAGCGTGGAAGGAGTGATCCGCGTCGGCTATGAGCTCGAGCGTCGCGCCCGCGCCGAGCCGCTCGATCAGGGGGCGCAGCAGAAGCAGGCTCGCGAGATCGTCGCGCGTTCCCTGCAGGAAGAGCATCGGGACCTGCACGTCGAAGAGATGCCGGCCGCGCTCGTCCGATGGACGTCCGGGTGGATGCAACGGAAATCCCAGGAAGACGAGACCGCGGACGCCGGGCAGCGGCGATTCGGCCTGTGCCTGGGAGGTCATGCGGCCGCCGAACGACTTGCCCCCCGCGAACAGCGGGATCCGCGGGACAAGGCGCCGTGTCAGGACGAGGGCGGCGCGCACGGTCGCCTGGGCGAGCCTGGGCGGATCCGGCCGCCTCGAGCCTCGCTCCATGGAGGGAAACTGATAACGCAGCGTGGCGATCCTTCGCGCGGCAAGCCCGGCGGCGACGGCCGAGAGGAACGGGTGGGTCATGCCGGCGCCGGCTCCATGGGCGAGCGCCAGGCAGGCGAGCGACTGGCGCGGCATCTGCAGAAGTCCGGAGACGGTCCGGCCGTCCTCGAGATCGATCATCAGGCTTTCGGCATCGTCGGAAGGCATGCTTACAGTGTCACACCATTCATGCCAGATTGTGAATGCACTTGGGGGCTGGACACGCGGCGCCGAATCCTGCTCTACTTCCTCCGTTCCTGACCCAGGAGCGCCCATGTCCCGGATTGAAGAACGGCTCGCCCGGCTCGGGCTCGTGCTTCCCGCGCCGATCAAGGTCCCTCCGGGAATCGTCCTGCCGTTCCAGTTCGTCAGGATCGCCGGCTCGCGCGCGTTCCTCTCGGGACACGGTCCGCAGAACGCCGACGGTTCGATCGCCGAGCCGCTCGGGAAGGTCGGCCGGGACCTCACGGTCGAGCAGGGATACACCGCGGCCCGGCTCACCGCCCTGTCGATCCTCGGCAGCCTCAAGCGCGCCCTCGGCGACCTCGATCGCATCGCCCACTGGCAGCGCGTGCTCGGCATGGTGAACTCGGCGCCCGGATTCAACCGGCAGCCGGGCGTCATCAACGGGTTCTCGGATCTCATCCTCGAGCTGTTCGGCCCCGAAGTCGGAAGCCATGCGCGCAGCGCCGTCGGCATGGCCGAGCTCCCCTTCGATTTCCCGGTCGAGATCGAGGGGGAGGTCGAGATCCGACCGTGACGGACGTAGAATGAGCGGACATGCCGATCGCTGAAGTCCGTCCCATCACGCTCGACGAGATCCGGCAGGCGCGCGAGCGCATCGCCGGGACGATCGTCCGCACTCCGCTTCTACGCCTGGATCTGGGGGAAGGGCTGCCCGACATCCGGCTGAAGCTCGAGAACCTCCAGCCGATCAACGCCTACAAGCTGCGCGGGGCCGCCAACGCCGTGGCGCTGCTTCCGGAGTCCGAGCGGAGGAAGGGGGTCTGGACCATCAGCGCCGGCAACGCCGGGCAGGGGGTCGCCTATGCGGCGCGGCAGGCCGGCGTGCCGTGCACGGTCGTCGCCATCGAAACCGCTCCCGCCGCGAAGATCGAGCGAATGAAGGCGCTCGGCGCGCGCCTCGTCCTGGTGCCGTTCGATGTCGCATGGAAGGCGCTCGACGAGCGGGCTTACCCCGGAGTCGAGGGGACCTTCGTGCATCCCTTCGACGACCACGATTTCATCGCCGGGCACGCGACCATGGGTCTGGAGATCCTCGAGGACGCCCCGGACACGGCGGCGGTGATCGCCGCCATCGGCGGGGGCGGGCTCATCACAGGCATCGCCAGCGCCGTCAAGGCGCTCAAGCCGGAGGTGCGGATCTGGGGCGCCGAGCCGGAGACAGCCGCACCCGCGGCCGCGTCGTTCGAGGCCGGCTCTCCCCAGGTGTTCAAGGGTTGGGAGCCGTCGTTCGTGGACGGCGCCGGCGGCAAGAGCCTGTTCCCGCGCATGTGGCGGCGGATGTCGTCGCTCGTCGACGGCTCCATCGTGGTCAGCCTCGAGCAGACGCGCCGCGCCATGCGCCTGATGGCCGAGAAGACGCGGGTCATCTCCGAAGGAGCCGGCGCCCTGCCTCTCGCGGCCGCGCTGACCGGGAAGGCCGGGCGGGGGCCGATCGTCGCCATCGTCTCCGGCGGCAACATCGACCTGGGCAAGTTCGCGGAGCTGATTGGGGTCAACGAGAAGGCGCCGGCGGCCTGATCGCGCAGGCGACGAGCGCCGTCAGCATCAGGCCCGCGGGGCATGCCCCAGCCGGTCTTCAAAATCGAATTGAGCCGTCTGACGGTGAAATCCCGCTACACGGTGATGTCCGACGGCAGGCAGTTTCTGGTTGCCGATCCGATCGGCCCGGCGGGAAGCGCGGCCTCCATGACGGTCGTCCTCAACTGGACCGCCGGCCTGGCCCGGAAATGAAGGCCAGAGCTTCTACATCATCGTCGGATCGTCCGGTGCGGCGCTGATTGGCGTCCAGCTCGTCGTCATCGCGCTCGTCGCTGACATGCGCCCGTCACGTCCGCACCACCGCTTCCACCGCGGAACCTTCGCTGGCACCCCTCAGCATGGTGTCTCCAAAGATCACGGACAGGCCGTGCTTGCCCGCTGCGCTCCGGACAAGCCCTGAACCCCCTGATTCCCGTACGTTCCAGCGCAATGGAGTTTCTCCTCTGATCTCTGTCGCCTATCAGCCTAGGCTTCGGGGATCATTCTGGGCTGTGGTGCGCCAGCCAAGTTGGTTGGCGGATTGGAGCAGCGGCATCATGCCCGGCTGAAGGTACCGCCTGAACCTGAGAGGCGACCGCGGCCATCGCCAGAAGACCTAACCTTACTAATAGCCCCCCCTTTTCGGATGTCCCCCGCTGGGCCGCCCGACGAAGTCCGGAAGTGTCGCCCCATGGCGAGAGAGCCTGTGTCCTAACTCTTAATCACGGAACTGCGAGCGGAACTAGCCCAGGAAATCTTCAGAATCTCGACGCCGCGCTCGTGACGCCCGAGCTTGCGGGGGGTGATTGACTCCGTGGCTTCTATCACTCTAGGATCGGAACAACCTTTCTATTCGCAAACCCTCGAGGCTCTTGACCGTGGACAGGAAAGAACCGGCGTCGCGGGAGCGGGTGACCGAGTTGCTCACGTCATGGGTGAAGGGAGACGCACGCTCCGGCGACCGCCTCTCTTCGACGTTTTACCAGGAGCTCCGGCGCCTGGCGAGATATCAGCTTCGCCGCCGCCCTGGCGGACAGACTCTGGATACCACCGACCTGATCCACGATGCCTACCTGAGGCTGGTCGACGGCTCCAAGACGAAGGTTCGCGACCACGGTCACTTTCTCGCGCTCTGCGCGCGAATCATGCGCCAGGTCGTGGTGGACCACGTCCGCCGGAGGAGTGCCACCAAGAGGGGAGCCCGTGACCGAGGCGGCCCCCTGGTTGAATTTCCCGCCCCGTTGAGCATGAGTGCCGAGGGTCTGCTCGCGCTGGACGAGGCTCTGGGGAAACTGAAGGCTCTTGACCCGCGCGGGGCCCAGCTGGTCGACCTGCGCTATTTCGGAGGCGCGTCCATCGAAGAAGCGTCGGAGTTGCTGGAGGTCTCGGTCACCACCGTCAAGCGGGACTGGGAGAGGACTCGGGCGTTCCTCTACAAGGAGCTGAGGCGCCAGCCGCTCGCCTGAAGCGGGCGTGCCGGCGTACTGACTCGGCGCAGAATCCCAAGGGACTCACGCAATGACCACGGAGACCCCAGAGCGCTGGCGTCAGGTCGCATCTTCGATGAGGCGGTGAAGCTGGCGCCGGAGCGCCGCGGCGAATACCTGGCGTCGGCCTGCGGCGGCGATGCCGACTTGCATCGCCGGGTGATCGAGCTGCTCGAGGCCTCGGGCCAGGCGGCGGATTTCCTGGAGCACCCGGTAGTGTCGCGGCCCGCCGAAGTCCTTGGGCGGATCGCGGAGGGGCTGGACCCAAACTCGCGAAGGCGCGAAGGCATGATGAATCACGTGCTCGCACCGGGCGCCAGGTTGGGCCACTTCACGATCGTCGGCCGCCTCGGGGCGGGCGGCATGGGCGAGGTCTATCGGGCGCACGATGACCGCCTGAAGCGCGAGGTCGCGCTCAAAGTGCTGCCCCAACAGGCCATGGCCGAGCCCGAGGCGCGTGCGCGTCTGCTGCGCGAGGCGCGCAGCGCCGCCGCCCTGAATCATCCCCATATCTGCACCATCTACGAGGTCGGCGAGGAGCAGGGCCAGGATTATATCGCCATGGAGCTGGTCGATGGCCGACCGCTCAGCGAGCTTGGAGGCGTCGCCGGCTTCGCGCCCACGGCGATCGTGCGCCTCGGCATCGAGATCGCCGAAGCCCTGGCGCATGCGCACGAGCGCGGCATCGTGCACCGCGATTTGAAGAGCGCGAACGTGATGATGACGTCCGACGCCCGCGTTAAAGTGATGGACTTCGGCCTGGCACGCCTGGTGCCCACTCCGGACGCCAATACGGTCACATCGGCGAGCCTGTCGCTCACCGGACGCGGGATGATCATGGGCACCCTGCACTATCTGCCGCCCGAGGTGCTGTCGGGCGCCGAGGCCGACGCGCGCGGCGACATCTGGGCGCTGGGGGTGATGCTGCACGAGCTGGCCGCGAGAGAGATGCCGTTCGACGGGCACACGCGCTTCGAGGTCGCGGCGGCGATCATGCATTCGCCGCCACGACCGCTCCCGGGATCGGTGCCGCTGGGGCTCCGAACCATCATCGCGCGCTGCCTCGAGAAAGAGCCGGCGCGGCGCTACCAGCGGGCAGGCGAGGTGCGGGCAGCCCTCGAGGCCGTGGGCTCGGATCCCTGGACGGGCGCGGCGCAGGAGGGCGCTCAGACGCCCAAGGCCGGCCCGCGCCCGCGACCTGCGCGCGTGCCGGTGTGGCCGATCGCGGGCATCGGTCTCGGGCTGCTCGTCGTCGCCGCTCTCGTCATGAGCCGCGACGCGTGGATGCGGGACACGCGCGGAACCGCGGGGGCGGACTCGAGACGTTCGCTGGCGGTGCTGCCGTTGGACAACCTGTCGCATGACCCCGAGCAGGCCTATTTCGCCGACGGGATGACGGAGGAAATCTCGACGCGACTGGCGCAGATCTCGGCACTACGCGTCATCGGCCAGAGTTCGGTGACGGATCTTGTCACGAAGCGGAAATCCCTCCCGGAGATCGGGCTGGCGCTCGGGGTCCCTGTGCTCCTGCGCGGATCGGTCTTCAGGGCAGCCGACCAGGTGAAGATCACGGTGCAGCTCGTCAAGGCCGCGACAGGCGAGCTCATGTGGGCCGAGAGCTACGAGCGCAGCCTGATGGACGTGCTGTCGCTCCAGAGTGAGGTGGCGCTGGCTATCGCCAGGGAAATCCAGGTCCACCTGACGCCACAGGAGCACACGCGGCTTGCGGCGTCGCGCCAGATCGACCCGGAGGCCTACGAGGCTTACCTCAAGGGACGTACCGTATGGAACGAGTACAAGCTCGAGGGATTCCAGGAGGCGGAGCTTCAGTTCAAGCGCGCGATCGAGATCGCACCGGACTATGCGCCGGCCTGGGCAGGCCTCGCCGATGCGGCCTATGGACCCTCGAGCATCTTCGTGGCGCCGAACATCGCCATCCCCAAGGCGCGAGCGGCGGCCGAGAAAGCGCTCGCCCTCGACGGGTCCCTGGCCGAGGCTCACACTTCGCTTGGAATCATCAAGGTGGTCTACGACTGGGACTGGGCGGGGGCGGAGCGCGAGTTTGACCTGGCCATCGCGCTGAGTCCGGGCAACTCGAATGCACACTTCTGGCGCGGGAAGCTGCTGGTGATGCAGGGCCGTTTTGACGACGGCATCGCTTCCATTCGCGAGGCATTGGATCTGGACCCGCTAAATTCGTGGTTCAGCGCGAGTTTGGGCTGGCACCTGTACTTCGCGCGCCGCTATGACGAGGCGCTCGCACATCTTCAGAAGGCGATCGCGATCTACCCCGACTACTACTTCCAGGTGTTCCTCGGGCTAGTTCTCGAACAGAAGGGCGACCACGCCGGAGCCGTCGCCGCCCTGGAGAAGGCGGTCGCCGTCAACACCAACAACGACGACCTCGCGCAACTGGCGCACGTCTATGCCACCGCGGGCAGACGGCAGGACGCCGAGCGGACGATTGCGAAGCTGTTGGAACGCCGCAAGAACAGCTTCGTGCCGGCCGGCAACATCGCCTTCGCATACGTTGGACTCGGTGACCATGATGAGGCCAGCCGTTGGCTGGATCTCGCCATTCAGGACCACTCGGAGTTCTTGGACTACTTGAAGGTGGAGCCGGGGTTAGATCCTATTCGTTCCGATCCGCGGTTCGCTCAGGTGCTCCGCCGGATTCATCTCCTGGACTGACCGATGCGCCCTGTCAATTCCAGCCCTACCATGTATCATCCGGTGCCATGATCCGAACAAGAGTCCTGCTCGCGTGGGCGACCGTTGCGGCGCTGTGCACATTGCCTATTGAGGCGTCAGCGGCAACGACCGCAATCCGCTTCGGCACTCTGATCGATGGCAAGGGTGGCGTCTTGAAGGGGGCCGTCGTCGTGTTGGAGGGCGAGCGCATCCTCAGCATCGGTACGAGCGTCCCCACGGGCGCCAGGCTGATCGACCTGTCGCGCTTCACCGGCATCCCGGGGCTCATCGACGTTCACACCCACCTCACCTACAACTGGGACCCGGAATCGGGCGTGAAGCCGTTCGATGACAGCATGTTCGACGAACATCCCGCGGTCACGGTGTTCCGCGCGCGCAAGAACGCCGCACGGACCCTCGAAGCGGGCGTGACCACGGTGCGCGACCTCGGGGCGATGCAGAACAACGACATCGCCATGCGCGACCTCATCAACGACGGCTCGATCGTCGGCCCGAGGATGTTCGTGAGCGGAATCCCGCTGCAGGTGACGTATGCGACGTCACGCCCGCACATGGACATTCCCAATCCGGGCGTCGTGAATGGCGTCGCCGAGGCCCTGCGGGTCGTGCGCCAGGAAGTCTACGGTGCCGGCGCCGATTGGGTGAAGATGTTCGGTTCCTCCGGTTCCGGCGGAGATGTCTCGACGCGGCAGACGTTCACGTACGAAGAGATGAAGGCGGCGGCCGATGCCGCGCACTCGCTTGGGGTCCGGATTGCGATTCACGCGTATGGCCTGGAGAGCGCGCGTGATGCCGTGCGCGCCGGCGCGGACTCGGTGGAGCATGCCGTGGAATTGGATGACTCGACGCTGGCCGAGATGCGGCGGCGCGGCACGTACTATGTGTGGACGTCCCGTCCCCGTCGCTGCGCCTCCTCGGCGTGGCGGCGAGCCTCGGCGGGTCGTTTGGCGGCCAGGAGCGCCTCCGCCATCTCCTCGTGCGCCTCCCCCCGCTCCGACTGCAGGCGCAGCGCGCGCTCCTATCGGGACATGCCGCATCTGCTCGCGGCTCTGGACGCCATCAACGGAACTGGCGAACTCCAGGCCAGACCCGGAGCATCCTGACGAGACCGGCGAGCGTACCCAGCCCATAGCTCACGTGGACCAGCGGGAACAAGACGAGCAGGTACGGCAGCGATCCCAACCCCAGATAGGCTCCCACACCCGCCACCAGTGCCCCGCGGCTTGTTGTGCGAACCGAGGGCTCGCCCAACATTCCGAATACGAGAAGCACGATGGCCAGGGCCACGGTGGTGCCTGGCACCAGATGTCGGAGCGCCAGCGCACGCCTGTTACGGACGATGGTGCGTGGGATCTCGGTGCCGGTGAGGTAACACTGGAGCGCGAGGGCGCGCAGCGTGGGGCGGCACAGGTAGCGCGCGCGGATCCTGGAAGAGACCCAGAGGCGGCCTTCGGCGCGCCGGACCCGCTGGAAGAAATCGTTGTCCTCGGTGCGGAACAGCGCTTCGTCAAAACCGCCGACCTTCTCCAGGAGCTCGCGCCACCGGAGTACCGGCGCCGGGGGAGGCGACCTGGATTCCGCCAACCGCGTCGGCGCCGGTCGCCCGCAGCACCGCCACGCACTGCTGAACATAGTCACTCTCGTAGATGGCGTGCGCATCCATGCGAACGATATGCCTGCCACGTGAGGCGCGCATTCCGATGTTCAGACCGTACGACACACGCTGGAATGGATTCTCCAGGATTCGAAGACGCGGTTCCGTCTCCATCCGACGGCGCAGGAGCTCTCGAGTCCCATCGTCTGAGACTCCGTCCACCACCAAGACCTCCATGGTGATGCCGTCCAACCGTTGCTGGAAAATGGAGTCCAGACAGGCTTCGATATGACGCGCCTCGTTGCGCACTGCCATGACGACGGACACGTCGACAGACGGCTTGGATTGCTCGAAGGCAAATTTCGGGACGGACTCGGCCTTGTTCGGTCCGTGGTTCGCGGGGCCGTGCTCTGCGGATGTGTCGGTCGACGGGTCGCGCTTGGGTATCGCTCCCGAACCTGGATTCGAGAAGGGCGTGCCCGGGAAGATGCTTTTGACGAATTCGACCGTCGCCATGGTCTGACGCGAGCGTGCGTAGGCACGGGCGCTGCGCTGACCTTCGCCCGACAATCGAGTCGCGAGGTCGGTGTCGGCGAGCACGCGCCGGATGGCTTGGGCGAGAGCCTCGGGATCACCGGGCGGGACCAGCAATCCGTTCTCTCCATCGCGAACGACCTGCGACACGCCGCCCACCCTCGTCGCCACGACGGGAAGTCCTCGGATCATCGCCTCCAGGACGACTTGGGGGAAGCCCTCGGTAAATGAAGGGAGCACGCGGAGATCGTGCGAATCGTAGAACGAGAAGAGACGTGGCCCGTACGGGACATGACCTACCATTCGCACGGATGACGCGAGATCCGACGCCTCCACGGCGCGCCGGAACTCGGTTCCGTACGAGCTGCCGTGATGGTCCGAACCCACGAGAGTCAGCGTCAGGGGATTCTTGTTTCGCTCGCGAACGAGAGTCCGCAGCGCACTGAGGAGAACATCGAGGCCTTTCTCCGGCGCGAGCCGCCCGACGTAGAGTATGGCAGGGGCGCGGGACCGCTCGAACGTGCGCGGAGGAGCGAAATCTTCGTGGTCGTACTGCGACGAGTAGACGAGGTGGACCGGGCCCATCCGTTTCAGGAATGGATAGTCTGCGCGTCCGACGGAGATGACGGGAACGCCGTCCGGAATTGCGGCCTGCGCGAGCCGCACCACGGCCCGCCCCAGAATCTTTCGTGGTCCTTTCAGACGGTATCTAAGGTCGGTCAGGACGTCGCCTCGAACCCAGAGTACGGCAGGCACGTTTCGGTGACGCGCCAATCTGAGCACGAGCGGCGTGAGGGGATGGATCCCGCAGACCAGTGCGAGGTCCCAAGAGGAGATGGCCGACGCCAGCAGCCCGTGGATTCTGGGAAAAAACCAGGGGCTTTTCATGCAGAGCTGGCTGATGTTTCGATACCACGGCAGCCGGAGGACTTCGAAGTGATTCGGATCCAGGAAGTAGGGCGTCTCGGGTCCTGCACCCCCACGGACTCGAGTGCAGATCTGGATCTTGTCGAACATGGCCATCCCGAAGGTCTCGACAAACTTGATGAAGACCTCGTCTGTCCAGTAGTACGGGCCGCGTTCGAAGAGTATCTGGTCGAGTACCAGGCCCATACGGCGTGAGCCCCGTTGTCCGCCGCTGTTCGAAATCTCGCTCATGCCGCCGTCCACAGAGACGTTCTCGTCCGCCTTCCCTCATCACGAATCAATTCGTGCGGTCCGTGCTCGAGTGGGATCCTGCCCACGCCGATCTCACGGAGTTCCGGCGTGGTCGATCTTCTGTAGAAGGGCGCGGAGGTCACGTCCCCGCCTCTGCGCCTCCTCGGCATGGCGGCGAGCCTCGGCGGGTCGTTTGGCGGCCACGAGCGCCTCCGCAATCCCCTCGTGCGCCTCCCCCCGCTCCGGCTGCAGGCGCAGCGCGCGCTCCCATGCATCCACCGCCTGCTCCGGCTGCCCGTTGTCGAAGTACAGCCTGGCGAGCGCACGGTAGGCGGGATACGATTCCGGGTTGCGCTCGAGCGCGCGCCGCAGCGCCGTCTGGGCCTCCGCGGCGTCGCCGTTCTCCGCCAGCGACTCGCCCAGCCGGGTCCAGCCCGGGGCCCACTCAGCATTGAGTTCGACGGCCTTCCGGTAGGCCGCGATCGCCTTGGGGAGATCGCCGAAGGCGCGCTGCGCGTCCCCAAGCGCGGCCTGCAGCGCCACGGAATTCGCATCAAGACGCAGGGCGGTCTCCGCCACGCGCACGGCCTCCGCCGTCTGGTCGCGGGCCAGGAGCAGAGCGACCTTCTTCTGCAGGGCCGGAATCGATTCCGGGTTCGCCTTGAGGGCGCACTCGATCAAAGCACCGGCGCCATCCAGGTCATCCCGATCGAGCAGGATCTGCGCCAGACCGACCAGCGAGCCCACGTGCTCAGGATGCTGCTTCAGAAGATCCCGGTAGACACGCTCGGCCTCGGCGCTCTTGCCGCCGTCGTACAGCTCCGCGCCCAGGAGCGCCCGCGCCTCGAGCGCGTCGGGCTTGCTCTGGCTCGACGCCCGCGCCTCCGAAATCCTCCTGCTCGAATCGGCGCCCGATCTCGCCGGGTCGGGGGAATTCACATGAAGCGAATCCAGCGCCGGCAACGTTACGGCGGGCGCTGCCTGCGCCGGCGGCGCTGCGGTCCCCTGGGCGGAGTTCTGCGCCGTCCCCCCGCCCCCGCCGCAGGCGATGGTGAGGATGATGAGAGCGCACGCCGCACCCCGCGCGCCGGGGCGCGGGCGGTCATCCGGGCATTGCGGGAACCGGTTCGACATGCGGGTACTCTACACCGGCTCCGGGCTTCCGTGATATCGTCCGCTCCCGCGCATGAACAGCGTTGTCTTCATCTTCATCACCGTGCTGGTCGATGCCGTCGGCTTCGGCATCATCCTGCCTGTCCTGCCCGAGCTGATCATGAAGCTGACCGGCGAGGGACTCAGCCAGGCGTCCATCTACGGCGGCTGGCTGTGGTTCGCTTACGCCGTGATGCAGTTCTTCTGCGCTCCCGTGCTCGGCAACCTGAGCGATCGCTTCGGGCGCCGGCCGGTGATCCTGTTCTCCCTCCTGACGTTCGGCATCGATTACCTGATCATGGGGTTCGCGCCGACGCTGTTCTGGCTGTTCGTGGGGCGGTCGATCGCCGGCATGGCGGGGGCGTCCTTCACGCCCGCCTACGCCTACCTGGCGGACGTCAGTCCTCCCCACAGGCGGGCGCAGAACTTCGGTCTGATCGGCGCGGCCTTCGGCGCCGGGTTCATCCTGGGGCCGGCGATCGGCGGCCTGCTGGGTGCTTTGGGAACCCGCGCACCGTTCTTCGCGGCCGCCGGCCTGGCGCTGATCAATTTTCTGTTCGGCCTGTTCGTCCTGCCGGAGTCACTGCCGCGGGACTCGCGGCGTTCCTTCGACCTGCGTCGCGCCAATCCTCTCGGCACTCTGCTGCAGATCCGAAAGTATCCCTCGGTGATCGGTCTGCTGCAGGTCCTGTTCCTGTGGCAGCTCGCTCACCAGGTGTTTCCCAGCACCTGGGCGTACTACACCATGCTCAAGTTCAACTGGTCGGAGCAGGCGGTCGGGATCTCGCTGGCGTTCGTCGGGACGATCATGGCCTTCAGCACCGCCGGCATGACGCGACTGCTCGTGCCGCGCCTGGGCGAGCAGCGCGCCGCCCTCTCTGGACTGCTCTCGGGATCGGCGGCTTTCTTCGGGTACGCCTTCGCCAGCCGGGGCTGGATGATGTACGCCTTCCTGGTGGCGTGGCTGTTTGCCGGACTGGTGCAGCCTTCCATCCAGGGTCTCATGTCGCGGCAGGTCCCTGCGAACGCCCAGGGAGAGCTGCAGGGGGGCGTGGCCAGCCTCTACAGCCTCACGGCCGTCGTCGGACCGCCGCTCATGACGCAGCTGTTCGGCTACTTCTCGTCCGAGCGCGCCCGCATCCACTTCCCCGGGGCCGCGTTTCTCTGCGCCGCCCTGCTGGCCATCGCCGGCCTGCTCGTCTTCGTGCGCGCGACGCGCCCGGACCCGGCGTATTCCGCCGCCACGGCCGCGCCTCTTTAAGGGGGCCGACGCCGCGCGCCTGCGGAGATCCGGCGGATGCGCCGAAACGCCGGTTCTCTTTGACTTGGGTTCCTGCCGGCCCTAGATTCAGCCCGGATGTCGCATGTCGCGTTCGTGGCAGCAGGGATCTGCGCGCTGCCGGGGCTGGTCTTCCTCCTGATCGCCCGGGGCGCCGCGCGCCGCCGTCGCTGGCAGCGAATGCTCCTCGGCGGGCTGGCGGGTCTGCTCTTCCTGACACTCGCCACGCTCTGCGCCACGGTCGGCGTGTCGATCCGCGGCTATCGGGCCCTCACCCGCGAAGAGGTCGCGGCCACTGTCCGCACGTTTCCGATCGGTTCCCAGCGCTTCCGCGCCCGGGTCAGTTTTCCCGACGGCCGGGAGGAGATCTTCGATCTCGCCGGCGACACCGTCTACGTGGACGCGCACATCCTGAAGTGGCGCTCCTGGGTGAACCTTCTCGGAGTGCACACCCTGTACGAGCTCGATCGCCTGGCGGGGCGCTACGACGGCCTGGCTGACGAGCGCGGCAAGCCGCGCACCGTTTTCACGCTCGGCCGGACCAAGCCCTTCGACCTGTTCGACGTGGTCCGGCGGTTCGGCCGCCTGTCGGCGCTGCTGGACGCGGAGTACGGATCCGCGACATTCGTCGGCGCGCGCGGGGTCGCCGCCTACGAGATCCTGGTCTCCACCAGCGGCCTGCTGGCGCGTCCTCTCGGCGAAACCCGCGCTTCCCCTGCCCGTCACTGGTTCGGCAGGTTGGCGCACCGGCGATCGAAATTGCAGTTCACGAGCTGGGCGATCCGGTGGGGGTGGAGCACGGGGAACTGCATCCCGACGACCTCCGGCGGCAATGTGGACTCGCCGATCCTCCGAGTCAGGCGGCGCGCAGGCGACGAAGCGCGTCGTCCGCTTCGCGGGTGAGGCGGCACGCCGGGCCGCGCTGCCGGTGCAGGGTCGCGGCCGCCGACGTCAGGAGAGGTCGGGCCGCGCCCGGCCGTCCGTCGGCGGCACAGGCTTCGGCGAGATAGAGCTTCGCCTCGGCCGTCTTCCAGCTCTCCTCCCCGTAGATGGTTCGGCGGGCGCCGAGCGCTTCCGTCAGGAGAGGCAGCGCCTCCTTGAGGTGCCTGCGGGCCGCCTCGGTGCGGCCGAGCTCCATCGCGGCGAGCGCGACGTCGGGGTGGACGCCGGGGTAGGCCTTGCGCTCGGCCTCCAGGGCGACCCGCCCGAGGTCCGCCGCGTCATCGAGGATCCCCCGCTCTCTCATGACGACCCCGAGCGCGATGCGGCTCGCCGCGGTCGCCGGGTGACCGGGTCCGAGCGCCTTCTCGCGGACGGCCAGCGCCTTCTTGACCAGCCCTTCCGCAGCCTCGGGCCGGCCCCGCTGCTGCTCCAGAACACCCAGTTGCGCCACGACACCGGCCGTGTCGGGGTGGTCCTCGCCGCGGAGCGCGCTCACGATCGCGAGCGCGCGCCGCAGGAGCGACTCGGCCTCGTCGTAGTTCTCCTGATCGCGCAGGATCGTGGCGAGGTGCGTCATGACGACGGGCGCCAGCGGGTGCTTCTCGCCGAGGGTCCTGGGGACCTGGTCCACGAGCTTGCGGAACATCGGCTCGGCCGCCGCATAGTCCCCCTTGTCCTTGAGGACCGAGGCGAGGTTGTTCAGACTGACGACGGCGTTCGGATGCTCTTCCCCCTGGTGGCGGCGCCAGAAGTCGAGCACGTCGCGGTCGATTTTTTCCGCCTCGTCGTAGCGTCCCAGGCTCTGGACAATGGCCGCCAGGGCGTTCAGGCCCTGGATGGTGTTCGGATTGTCCTCGCCGTAGAGCTTGCGGTCGAGCTCCAGCGCCTCGCGCGCGGAGGTCTCGGCCTCGCCCAGCCGGCCCTGCTGCCGCAGGAGAGCGGCGAGATTGCTGAGCGTGCCGGCGATGTCGGGGTGGTCGGGGCCGAGGATCCGGCGTCTGATCGCGAGCGCCTCGCGATAGAGTGGCTCGGCCTCGGCGAACCTGCCCCGCTCGCGCAGCATCAGCGCCAGGTTGTTGAGCGAAGTCGCAATCTCGGGGCTGTCCTGCGGAAATGCACGGCGGCGGATGGCCAGAGACTCGCGGATGAGAGATTCGGCTTCGTCGAGCTTCCCCTCGGGCCTCGGCATACCGCCCGCGGTCCGAGAGGATGACGCCCTGCCGCCGCAGCGCTTCGGTGACCTCGGGATCTCCCGGCCCGCGCAGCGACGACCAGAGGTCGAGGCTGGTTCGCGCGAGCGGCTCGGCCTGGTCGTACATTCCCAGTCTCTCGTACACGTCGGCCAGGACACCCGTCATCTCGGCGCGCAGAGCGGGCTGATCCTTCAGCTCCCGGTCGACGCGCGCCGCGCCGCGGTCGAGCAGCTCCCGGGCGGTCACTTTCTCGCCGCGCGATTGGGAGGGATCGGAGATCTCGAAGATACCGGCGAGGAAGTTCTTCACCTCCTCCGCCCGGCGCGCCTCCTGCCGGGCGGTGCGCGCCTGCCAGAGCGTCCCCGCCAGGCCCGCGACCAGGGAGGCGGCCACGAGCGCCCCCGCGGCGGCGCCGGCGCGATGACGATCCAGGAACTTGCGCAGACGGTAGGACGGGGTGTCGCCTCGTGCCCGGACCGGCAGCCTTTTCAGGTAGCGCTCGATATCTTCGCCGAGGACGGCCGCGGTCGGGTGGCGGCGATCCGGCTCCTTGCGCAGCGCCGTCATGACGATCGCGTCGAGATCGCCGCGCAGGCGCCGGCGCAGCTTCTCGGGCGTGGTCCGGCGGGCCGCGGCCGGCTCCGGCCGATCGATCGCCTTCGATGGCGGCAGCGGCGTCGCATCCAGGATGACGCGCTCGATGTCCGCGACGCTTCCCCCTCGAACGGCGTAGGGCAGGCGCCCGGCGAGAAGGTCGTACAGGACCAGACCGAGCGCGTACACGTCCGTGGCCGTGGTGGCCGGCTCACCCCGCACCTGCTCCGGAGCGGCGTACTGGGGCGTCATCGCCCGCAGACCGGGGAGCGTCACGGTGCCGGCCGAGTCTCCGCCTTCTTCGGTCAGCAGCCGGGCGATGCCGAAGTCCAGCAGCTTGATCCGGCCATCGTCGCTTACCAGGATGTTGGAGGGCTTCAGGTCGCGGTGCACGACGAGCCCCTGGTGGGCGTACTGCACGGCCTCGCAGACGTCATGGAACAGCCGCAGACGATCCTCGATCGTGGCGCGCCGCGCGTCGCAGTCCTCGGTGATCGGCGTTCCTTCCACGTACTCCATGGCGAAGAAGGGGCGGCCGTCCACGGTGACGCCGCCGTCGAGAAGACGCGCGATGTGCGGATGCTGCAGGCGCGCCAGGATCTGCCGCTCGCGCAGGAAGCGCGCGTGGATCTCGTCGGTGTCGAGTCCGCGCTTCAGGACCTTGACGGCGGCCCGCTGCTCGAACTGGCCGTCGGCGCGCTCCGCGTGGTAGACCACCCCCATCCCGCCCCTTCCGATTTCGCGCAGCAGGCGCCAGACACCGACCCGCTGGCCCTCGAGGGGCTCGCCCGTCGCGCCCTCATCCAGGGACTCGCCGTCCGCCATGCGATCCAGCAATTCGGCGGCGCCGTCCCCCGCGGGACGATCCAGGACACCGCCTGTGATTGCGAGGGCCTTCAGGAGGTCTCGAAGGAGCGACCCGCTGTCCGCGTCGCGTTCCGCCACGCGCTGCAGGAACGCGGGCCGCTCGGCCTCCGGGATATCGAGCGCCTGGTCGAGGAGCGCCGAGAGCTCCTGCCACCGCTCGGGGGTGATCTCCGGCTTCACCGCGCCAGCTCGTGATACAGGAAGGCCCGCGCCTTCTGCCAGTCGCGCTTGACGGTGCGCGGCGACAGATCCATGGCTCCGGCCGTCTCCTCGACCGACAGGCCTCCGAAAAATCGGAGCTCCACGATCCTGCCGAGACGCGGGTCGGCGACCTCGAGCCGCTCCAACGCCAGGTCGACGGCGACGAGCTCGGAGCTGCGATCCACGGCGGCCGTCGCGTCCTCCTCAAGAGGCACGGCGTCCATGCTGCCGCCGCGCTTCTGCGCGCCGCGGCGCCGGGCCTCGTCCACCAGGATGTGTCGCATCGCCTTGGCGGCCAGGGCGAAGAAATGGTGGCGATCCTGCACGTCCGCCTGGGACCGATCCACGAACTTCAAGTAGGCCTCGTGGATGAGAGTCGTCGTCGTGAGCGCCCGATCGCCTCCGGCCCGGCGAAGCTGGCGACGCGCCAGGATTCGGAGCTGGTCGTAGACGATCGGGAAGAGACGGTCGAATGCATCCCGGTCCCCCCGGCGCCAGGAGATCAGGAGTCCGGTGATCTCACCGGGACTCTCACGGTCCTTGAGTGTCAAGGGTTCTCCGTGTGGGTGGCATGGACGGGCTCCGCGACGTTGCCCTATCCTAGGCCTCGCGTGGCGATCCAATCAAGTCCGACGCCGTTCGAGAGGGTACTAAAGATGATACTGTCCTTGAATGTGGACAGGCGGGTGGTGTGAGCGTGCCGCGCCTGCGCTCCATTCTGCTCGCCGCCGCCGTGGGGGTCGCAGTCTTCCTGGGCTACCGCCTCTTCCTGTTCACGACCGACGACGCGTACATCGCGTTTCGTTACGTCAGCAACCACATGCTGGGGCGCGGCTTCGTCTGGAATCCGCCTCCGTTCCTGCCCGTGGAGGGGTACACGAGCTGGCTGTGGGTCGCCCTGCTGCGCCTCGTCTGGGGGCTCATCGGAGTCGAACCGCCGGCCGCGGCCGATTGGCTCTCCCTGGCGTTCGGTTACGCCACACTGGTCGTCGTCTGTCGGCTGGTCTGGCGCATGGGGCTCCCTGCGCGGCTCGAGCGCATCCGCTTCTCACTCCTCGCCCTGGTTCTTCTGGGAACGGTGACCAACCGCACCTTCCTCGCCTGGCTGAGCTCGGGTCTGGAGACGTCCCTGTTCAACTTCTGCCTCGTCCTCTGGATCGACCAGGCGCTCGACCGCCGCATGGACCGTGAGGCGACCTGGGTGTTCCGGGTCAGCCTCGCCGCGATGCTGGCCGCCCTCGCGCGGCCCGACGGACTGATCGCGGTCCTGGGGACGTGTGCGCTCCTGGCGGACTGGATCCTGTCGGACCTCGCTGCATGGCGCGTCCGCCTGCCGGCTCTCGTGCGCGCCTTTCCACTCTTGGGTGTCGCGGCCCACCTGACGTGGCGTCGCTGGTACTACGGCGTCTGGCTGCCCAATACCTACTACGCCAAGTACACGACCGCCTGGCCCGAGAGCGGCTGGCGCTACGCCGCGTCCTTCGTCCTCGAGTATGCGCTGTGGACATGGCTGCTGCTGGCGCTGGTGTGGGCGGTCCGCCGGCACAAGGTGAGCCGTCAGGCGCTGATCGTGAACGGAGCGCTTCTCGCGCACCTCGCCTTCTACACCCTGGTGATCGGCGGCGACCACTTCGAATACCGGGTCTACAGCCACTTGATCCCGCTCGTGTTTGTTTCCTTGCTTTGGCTCGTCGCGCGGCTCGACCTCCGCCCGCCGGCCGCCGTCTCCTTGTTCCTGCTGTGCATCGCGTTGTCCTGGCCGATCCCCTGGGTCCACTACCTCGAGACCCGCGATCTGGAAAGCCGCGCGGAGACCTTCCATATGATCCGGCCCGTAGCCGGCCGGTTTCCGGCCTGGCTGCGTTTCTATCCGCAGGCGTTCGATGAGCTGCAGGCCTGGCTGATCACGCACTCGGTCTGCGTCCGGCACCAGGAGCACAAGGTGTACTCCACCTTCGTCTCCAGTCGGCTCCCCTCGCGGGAGGAGGGGGCTTCTCTGGGCTGGGAGGACCGGCACGTGATGACCGCCCTGAACGTCGGGTTCGTGGGTTGGGTCTTTCCCAACGTCGCCGTGATCGACCTTCTCGGATTGAACGACTACGTGATCGCCAGGACGCGGGTGCCGCCGCAGGAGACGCGCCACATGGCCCACGAGCGCCGCCCGCCGCCGGGCTACATCGAATGTTTCCGGCCCGATTTCGAGCTGGCCCTCAATTTTCCCGACCCGCCCGAAGTGAGGAGGAAGGGCGCGCGGGACGGCGGCGCCCTCACGGATCAGGAGATCGTCCAGTGCGAGGAGCGCTTCCGCGCGGACCTGCACACAGGTGATCGGGACGCCCGCTGACGGGGCGCCCGCGCATATACTGGGACCGACTGCGATGCAACGACACCGGCACAACCTCAGGGCCATCGCGCGGCGGGTCATGATCGATCGCGGGCTGCTGCCCGACTTTTCGCCCGCCGTCGTGGCCGAGACCAACGCGCTCGCCGGGCCGGCGGTCGGGCCTGGGCCCGCCCCCCGCGACCATCGCGGGCTCCTGTGGGTGTCGATCGACAACGACGATTCGCGCGATCTCGATCAAGTGTCGTTCGCCGAAGCCGCGGGTCCGGGCGCGACGCGGGTACTGGTCGCTATCGCGGACGTCGATGCGCTGGTGACGAAGGATTCGGCCATCGACGAGCACGCCGCGCACAACACCACGTCCGTCTACACCGCCGCCGAGATCTTCCCGATGCTCCCCGCGGTGCTCTCGACAGACAGGACGTCGCTCGGAGAGGACCAGGAGCGCCCGGCGATCGTCGTCGACATGCAGGTGCGCGACGACGGCTCGATCGCGGAATCGGAGATCTATCGCGCTGTGGTGCTGAATCGCGCCAAGCTCGCGTACGACGGTGTCGCCGCCTGGCTGGAGGGCCGAGGACCGGCGCCCGGGCGCGTCGCCACCGTGCCCGGGGTCGATGCGCAGCTCCGGCTTCAGGATCGCGTCGCTCAGGCGCTCCGGACCGTGCGGCACGAGCAGGGTGCCCTCAGCCTGGAGACGATCGAGCCCCGCGCGGTGTTCGACGGCGAGGCGCTCGCCGATCTGCGTCTCGACGAGAAGAACCGGGCGAAGGAGCTGATCGAGGACCTGATGATCGCCGCCAACGGGGTGACCGCGAGATTCCTGGCGGCGCGAGGCGTGCCGTCCCTGCGCCGGGTGCTGCGGTCACCCGAGCGATGGGAGCGGATCGTCCAGCTCGCGGCCGGCCTGAATGAGACGCTGCCCGCGGAGCCGGACGCCGCTTCCCTCGAGGCGTTCCTGTGCAAGCGCCGCCGCGCCGACCCCGATACGTTCCCGGATCTCTCCCTCGCGGTCGTCAAGCTGATGGGACGGGGCGAGTACGTGGTGGAGCTTCCGGGCGGGACGTCGCCGGGCCACTTCGGCCTCGCCGTCCGCGACTACACCCATTCGACGGCCCCGAACAGGCGCTTTCCCGACCTCGTGACGCAGCGGCTGCTCAAGGCGTCACTGTCCGGACGTCCGGTGCCTTACGGCCGCGGCGAGCTCGATGAGCTGGCGCGCCACTGCACCGAGCAGGAGGACAAAGCGAACAAGGTGGAGCGCCAGGTGCGGAAATCGGCGGCGGCGCTCCTCCTGGAGCCCAGGATCGGGGAAAGGTTCGAGGGAATGGTCACCGCCGTGTCCGAGAAGGGGATCTGGGTCCGGATCTTCCGTCCCCCCGTGGAGGGGAAGATGGTCGACGGGTTCGAGGGTCTCGACGTCGGGGAAAGGGTCACGGTCGAGCTCCTCGAGACCGACGTCGAGCGCGGCTTCATCGATTTCGCGCGCCGCATCGGTGGATCGAAGAATGCCGAGGGCGCTCCTCGCGGAAGGGCCGGTTCCTGAGGTGGGCGATCCGGCATCACTCTTCCTGGAACTCCTGTTCAGTGCCGCCGGGGCAGGGTACTTCATCTACGGAAAAAAGCAGAAAGCCACGGTGCCCTTCGTGTGTGGACTCGTGCTCATGGTCTACCCCTATTTCGTGTCGAGCAACCTCCTGCTGGTGATCATCGGCATCGTCCTCATGACCCTGCCTTACTTCGTCCGACTCTAAGATCACCAGGTCGTCGACCGGGACGAGACTCATCCTCCAACCCTCTCACTGGTCCGCAAGGTGGAACGACGAGCGCCTCGATCCGCCCTCTCACTCCGTCGATCGTGGACCTTGGCAAAATTCTGCTTGACGATCAGAAGTCTTCATTGTATATAGCCGCCACGTTCTGAAACTCTTGTCTGGATAGCGTACATCGTCAAGTAAACAGTCCCGAGTGCCTCCAAGGGAGGGTTGAGAGGCGCGGCAACTCGTTTTTTTTGGGCGTTTACGGAACGGTGACGTCGCGCCTCCGTGTGAGGAGGCCTCCGCGTTTCCGCAAATTTACTGACACCATTGTTTCCGCGGGAGGGGACTCTCGATGAAGCGTGACCCTGCTTGTCGCATCCTTCTCATTCTTCTCGCTACTCTTCTGGGTCCAGCTGCCGCGTTGGCGGACCACGTTCCGCTCGGCCTCGACGTTCGGGTGACGCCCACGGGCGGCACCTGGGTCACGCCGCATCGGTCGGTCACACTGCCGGCGAGCCTCGCGGGGACGCCCGGCTTCTCCCGCCGGGACGCTTCCTCCAAGTCACAGGACCAGGGCGCAAGCACACAGGGCGGGTCGGAATCGACAGCGAGCAGCGCCCCGACACCGGAAGACCTCTGCTCGGGCGTGACCTGCGACGACGGCAACCCCTGCACCTCGGACGCCTGCGACCCCGCAACTGGAAAGTGCGTCTTCACGCCGACCCCCGGCGTGACCTGCAACGACGGAAACGCCTGCACCGGTCAAGATTTCTGCAACACGGCGGGTCAGTGCGCCGGGACTCCAACCCCCGGGGTGATGTGCAATGACGGCAACCCCTGTACCGGGGGCGATGCCTGTAACGCCGCGGGGCAATGCGTCGGGACGCCACGTCCGATAGGAACCACCTGCAACGACGGCAACTCGTGCACCACCGGGGACGCCTGCAACGGCCAGGGCCAGTGCCTCGGCGTTCCCTCGACACCGGGGTCCCCCTGCAGCGACGGCAATCCCTGCACGGGCGGCGACACTTGCGTCGCGACCCCGACCGGCGCGGTCGTCTGCCAGGGCACTCCGAAGAACTGCAACGACAACAACCTCTGCACGACCGACTCGTGCGATCCGGCCACTGGGGCCTGCCGGAACGTCGCGATCAACTGCGACGATCATGATCCTTGCACGGATGACCGGTGCAACCCGACGAGCGGTCAATGCGAGCACCGGCCCGTGGACTGCGACGATTCCAACGCCTGCACGGCCGACACCTGCGATCCGGCCACCGGTCAGTGCCTCCATGCTCCGATCGGCTGCGACGACCAGAATCCCTGCACGACAGACACCTGCGCTCCCGCGACCGGCTGCGTCCACGAGGCGGTGAGCTGCGACGACCAGAACCCGTGCAGCGAGGACCACTGCAACCCGACCACCGGCCAGTGCGAGCACCGCCCCGTGAATTGTGACGACGGCAATCCGTGCACGGTGGACAAGTGCGACCCGGCGACCGGCCAGTGCACGCACACGCCGAACACCTGCGACGATCAGAACCCCTGCACGGTGGACGCCTGCGACCCGGCAACGGGTCAGTGTGCTCACACGCCAGTCAGCTGCGACGATCAGAATCCGTGCAGCGAGGACCGCTGCAACCCGAGCACCGGCCAGTGCGAGAACCGCCCCGTGAATTGCGACGATCAGAACCCGTGCACGGCGGACAAGTGCGACCCGGCGAGCGGGCAGTGCACGCACACTCCGCTGGATTGCAACGACAACAATCCGTGCACGAAGGACTTCTGCGACACCACGGGCCAGTGCCAGCACCAGCCGAGTCCGGGGCAGACCTGCGACGACGGTGACGCCTGCACGCGGGGGGATGTGTGCGTGCAGGATCCCCTGGGGGGTGTGGTGTGCCATGGCACGCCGACCAACTGCGACGACCAGAACCAGTGCACCAAGGATTTCTGTGACCCGGCGACCGGACTGTGCGGGCACGATCCTCAGATCGGGCAGCCGTGCGACGACGGCAACGCCTGCACGCAGGATGACAAGTGCATCCAGACGTCCAGCGGCGGCACGGTCTGCGAGGGCAGTCCGGTCAGTTGCGATGACGGGAACCTGTGCACCAAGGACGTCTGCGACCCGGCGACCGGGAAGTGCAGCAACACCCCGGTGAGTTGCGACGACGGCAACCCGTGCACGGCGGACAAGTGCGACCCGGCGAGCGGGCAGTGCGTGCATGCGCCGACCAATTGCGACGATCAGAACCAGTGCACGAAGGACTTCTGCGACCCGGCGACCGGACTGTGCCGGCACGATCCTCAGATCGGGCAGCCGTGCGACGACGGTGACACCTGCACGCAGGATGACAAGTGCATCCAGACGCCGACCGGCGGCACGGTGTGCGAAGGCAGGCCGGTCAGTTGCGACGACCAGAACCTGTGCACCAAGGACGTCTGCGACCCGGCGACCGGGAAGTGCAGCAACATCCCGGTGAGCTGCGACGACGGCAACCCGTGCACGGCGGACAAGTGCGACCCGGCGAGCGGTCAGTGCACGCACACGCCGCTGGATTGCAACGACAACAATCCGTGCACGAAGGACTTCTGCGACGCCACGGACCAGTGCCAGCACCAGCCGAGTCCGGGGCAGACCTGCGACGACGGCGACGCCTGCACGCGGGGGGACGTGTGCGTGCAGGATCCCCTGGGGGGTGTGGTGTGCCACGGCACGCCGACCAACTGCGACGACCAGAACCAGTGCACCAAGGACTTCTGCGACCCGGCGACCGGACTGTGCCGGCACGATCCTCAGATCGGGCAGCCGTGCGACGACGGTGACGCCTGCACGGAGGGGGATGTGTGCAGGCAGGTCCCCGGGCAGCCGGAGCCGGTGTGCGAGGGCAAGCCGGTGAGCTGCGATGACGGGAACCTGTGCACCAAGGACGTCTGCGACCCGGCGACCGGGAAGTGCAGCAACATCCCGGTGAGCTGCGACGACCAGAACCCGTGCACGGCGGACAAGTGCGACCCGGCGAGCGGGCAGTGCACGCACACGCCGCTGGATTGCAACGACAACAATCCGTGCACGAAGGACTTCTGCGATGCCACGGGGCAGTGCCAGCACCAGCCGAGTCCGGGGCAGACCTGCGACGACGGCGACGCCTGCACGCGGGGGGACGTGTGCGTGCAGGATCCCCTGGGGGGTGTGGTGTGCCA
>WNGH01001069.1_pt1 | contig 49138 bp, 48 predicted proteins | sample 5400631 | NCBI WGS metagenome assembly WNGH01 (sample SAMN13153373, study PRJNA577476) | soil metagenome | isolation source: 115 cm soil or saprolite under Garry oak tree replicate 1 | place: USA:California | collected 2016-06-15 | reverse complement strand
CGGTCCGGAGCGCCGACTGACGCCGCTCGAGGCCGCGACGGGGGCCGGCCTGGCGGTCTTGATCAATCGCCCGCTCAACGCCATCGTCGGGAAGCGCCTCATCCGACTGGCCGGCGTCGAGGAGCGGGACCAGGGCCGGGGCCTCAAGGACATTCACTCGGACCTGAAGCAGCTCGAGGAGGAGTACCGCGCGACCATCGCGCCCCCGTCCGGAACGCCGGCCGCCGCCATCGACCCGTTCTTCGATCTCATCGACCAGCTGGCGGTCATGCAGGATCAGATGGAAGACCTCGAGCACTGGAAGCAGATCGAGCAGCAGTACGCCATCCCTCGACTCAACCACACCGCCCGGACGCTGGCGCAGAACGTCCCCGACGGCGTGCGCCCGCGCTGGCAGGCCTGGTGGGAGCGCTGCATCCCGTCGCTCGAGGCGCTCCTCGCCGGCATCGCGCGCGAGGCGTCCAACCGCAGTCGCTCGCGCAGCGGCAGGGTGATCGAGGCGATCGATCCGCTCCTGCCCCAGGATCGACGCGGCGCCACGCTGTCGCAGAAAGCGCTCGCCGTCCTGTGCTCGACGCCCGGCGTGACCTGTGTCCTGGTCGGGATGCGCCAGGAGGATTACGTCGAGGACGCTCTCGCCGTCCTGTCGCAGCCTCCCCTGCCGGACGCGCCCGAGATCTATCGAAAGATGAAGAACGTCAGGGTGCGCTGAGGGCCAGGAAGGCGCGCCCGAGCGCGGCGACCCGCCGGGCGAGCGCCGGGACATGGCGCCGGGCGTCGGCGCGCATCCTCGCCGCGCCCTCGGCGCCGCCGAACGCCGCCGCCTCGTCCTCGCGCGCGCGCCCCGCCCAGTCGTTCACCATCGCCTCCGTGATCTCCGGATGGAACTGCACGCCCCAGGCGCGCGGCGACAGGCGGAACGCCTGCTGCTCGTAGAGACGCGACGACGCGAGGAGCGTCGCGCCCGGCGGCGGGTCGAAGGTGTCGCCGTGCCAGTGGAACACCATCGCCTCGCCGGGAAGAAGACCGAGGATCGGATCCGCCCGCCCCGCGGCGGTGAGCGTGGTCGGGAACCAGCCGATCTCCTGCGCCGGCCCGCGGTACACCCGCGCCCCCGCGGCCGCCGCAAGGACCTGCGCGCCGAGGCAGACACCGAGGATCGGCACTCCGAGCCGCAGCGCGTCGGAGGCCAGGAGGATCTCGTCCTTCAAGTGCGGGAACCGGTCCTCCTCGTACGCCCCCATGGGCCCGCCGAGGATGATGACCGCCGCGGCGCCCGCGGCGCCGCGCGGAACGCTCTCGCCCCGGTCGGCGCGCACGAGCCTGACCGGAAGCCGGCGCTCGTCCAGCGCCTGCGCCAGGAGCCCCGGCCCCTCGCTCTCCGCGTGCTGCACCAGCAGGATGCCGCGCACGCGCGGAATCTTGAGTTAAGATCGCCGCTCCCGTCAACCGGAGAACTCACGATGAAGATCCTCGCCTTCGCCGGCTCGCTGCGCGGCGGCTCCTTCAACCGCAAGCTCGTCGCGATCGCCGCCGACGCGCTGCGGGGCCAGGCCGAGGTCGACCTGCTCGACCTGCGCGAGATCCCGATGCCCCCCTTCGACGGCGACATCGAGGCGAAGGACGGACTGCCGGAAGGGGCGCGTCTCTTCAAGCAGAGGATCGCCGCGGCCGACGCGCTTCTGATCTGCAGCCCCGAGTACAACTGGTCGATCCCCGGCACGCTGAAGAACGTCATCGACTGGGCGTCGCGCGACGGCAACCCGTTCAAGGGGAAGATCGCGCAATTGATGGGAGCGTCGCCCGGCGCGTACGGCGCCGTGCGCAGCGCCCTGGCGCTCCGCCAGGTGCTCTCCGCCCTCGCCGTCTTCGTCCTCCCCGCGACCGTGCAGATCAGCCGTGCCGGCGAAGCGTTCGACCCGGCCGGCCGGCTGATCGATCCCAGGAGCCAAGCCCAGGTCGAGAAGGCGTGCGGCGAGCTCGTGCGCGTGACCCGGCTCCTCGGCGCCGGAGCGGCCGGGGCGTAGAGGCTACGGTCGCACGGACGGATCGGGCGGCACGGCGGCGTTCAGGGACCAGTCGTACTCCGTGAAGACCATCGTGGGCCTGGCCTTGTACGCCTGGATGAACCACTTGACGTCGAGGACGGCGTAGCGCGCGATGTAGGCCGGGATGGTGCGCGCCGCCCCCTTCCAGCCCGGCGCGGTGAAATCGCCGCCGTACCAGTCGAAGTATCTCGACACCACGAGCCGCTCCTTCTCGTACGACACGTTGTCCGGGTCGACCAGGAACGTCGCCGCCCGGTCTTCCAGCTGCATGTCGATCCGGTCGCCATCGTAGGCCCACGGCGGCAGCCGCGCGCAGGAGCGCGAGGCGCAGTTGAGCGCGAAGTGGAGACGCGGGTCGCGGAAGAACGGCCGCAGAATCCTGTGCTCGATGTCGTCGAGGGTCAGGTCGAAGCCGCCAACCCGCCGCTTCGTCTCCGTCCACACCCCCGGGATCTTCTTGATCGACGCGACGTCCGGATGGTCGAGGATGGCGCGCATCGTGTGCGCGTTGTAGGCGTTGATCAGCAACGCCTCCAGCTGTCCGGCCGCCAGCCGGTCGAGGTGCGCCCCGCCGATCGCGTTCAGATACGCATCCAGGTCGGCGCGGTGCGCCTGCATGAATCGGTAGTCGACCAGGCCGTCCCGCGTCCCGCCCTGAAGCAGCCTGTCCCACGTCGCGTGGTCGAAGCGCTCCGCCCCCCCCGCGAGCGACGCCTGCACCGCCTTCGCCACCTCCCCGGTGGCCGGTTTCGGAGCCGGCGCCGCGCAGCCGCTCACTCCCGCGGGGGCCCAGACGGACACGCAGAGCGCGACCCGGTATCCGAACGACCAGGATGATTTCAGGAGGGGCCTTTCACTCGGAAGAGAAGATAGGGTAGCGCTACGGGGATTCGAACCCCGGTCTGATGGCTGAGAACCATCCGTCCTAACCCCTAGACGATAGCGCCGCACGTCGTGAGTCTGGTTCCGGGACAGGGATTCGAACCCCGATACCGTGGTCCAGAGCCACGTGTCCTACCGTTAGACGATCCCGGAAACCGGCGCCGATTTTAACGGACGGACACCGGGTAGTCAACCGCTCGCAAGTCCCTGCGTCCGCCGCTGAACCTTGCTCCCCGCGCGGGCGGCGCGATATAGTCGGATCATCGAGCACGCTCGAGGGAGACACACGACCATGGCCACGATCGTGGTCTTCGGAGCGGGGGGAAAGGCCGGCCGCCGCATCACGGCCGAGGCGGCGCGCCGCGGCCACCACGTCATCGCGGTGGCTCGTGACCGCTCCCGGCTGGCCGACCTCCCGGCCGCGGTCGTGCCCGAGGTCGGCGACGCCCTCTCGAAGACCTCCCTCCGGAAACTTGCGCGGGGCGCCGATGCGTTCATCATGGCGATCGGCGGCGAGGACTGCTCGGTCTGGAAGCGCGCCGCCCAGATGCTGACCGAGACGCTGAATGGCATGCCCGGGGCCATCCCGCGCATCCTGCACATGGGCGGCGGCGCCACGCTCCTGACACCCGACGGCAAACGGTTCCTCGACCTTCCCGATTTCCCGGGAACGCTCCGAGGCCCGGCCGAGGGGCAGGCCGAAGCCCTGGAGTTCTACCGACGACTCTCGAATTCGCGAGTCGCCTGGACGTACGTCTCGCCCCCGCCCGCGAACTTCTCTCCCGGAGCGCGCACGGGCCGATACCGGACCCGCCTCGACCATCCGGTGCTGGACGATCAGGGTCAATCCAGAATCTCCTACGAAGACTTCGCCGTGGCCCTGATCGATGAGGTCGAGAACGGTCGATTCGTGAACATCCGCTTTACCGTAGGATACTGACCGGCGCCGACGAGGGTGCGCATGGCGCCGGACCGGAGATCGGCTGGATGAAATCGCGGTCGCGGGTTTTCGTCTCATCGTCCCTGGGTGTGGCGTGCGGGATCTTCGCCTTCCCGACGGCGGCCGCCCTGACCGATTCGCGGCTCGCCGCGGCCCTGATCGCCGCGGTCGTCGCGGGCCTCGTTGTCCTGCTGTCCCTCCGGCGCCCGATTGTGGTGCTCGACGAAACGGCATGCTCCCGGCCGCTGGCGATCGTCTCAGGGCTGGTGCCGGCACTGGCGCTCGTCCAGATGGCCCGCCTCGCCGTCTTCATGGTCGATCCGTCGCAGGTTTCCTACTCGTCCCGTTCCTGCTCCTGCCGCGCGCCCTCATGCGTCTGACGCCGGATTTCATGCGACTTCGAATGCTGTGGTTCGGGCTCTCGGGCGGGGTCTTCCTGTTTGCGCTCTTGGTCGTGGCGCGCGTCATGAGCCCGGCTGCCGGGACGCGCGCGCTTCTGCTCTCACCCCTCGTGTGGATTTCGCTGCCGATGGCCAGCACTCTGCAGAAGGGAAACGTCCAGGGGACGGTGATCGCCGCGGTGATGCTGGCGATGGCGCTGTTCGAGTGGCGGCGCCCGGCAGCCGGGGGCGCGATCCTGGCGTTCGTGACGCTGAGCAAGCTCTACCCGGGCCTGCTGGTGCTGTACCTGCTCGCGCGGCGCCAGTGGCGCGCGCTCGCGTGGACGGCGGGGTTCGCGGTCGCGTTCATGGTCCTGGCACTCGTGGACATCGGCTGGGCGCCGTACGCGGCTTTCCTGGACCGTTTCCCGGCGCTCCTCGGGGGCGAGGCCTACCCGGCGTTCCGGAATCCCGCTGCGATGGCGATCAACTTCTCGATCCCGGGACTCGCGTTCAAGGCGAAGCTGTTCGGCGTGCCGGGCATGTCCTTCGGGGTGTCGAAGATCGTGGGATGGATCTACACGCCGATCGCGCTCGCCGCGACCGTGTTCGCCGGTCTGCGCGCGCAGCGCAACGACGAGAAGCCCCTGGTGTGGATGGCGATCCTGATCCTCGCGACTCTGCGCAGTCCGTTCCTGCCTCAGGGCTACGCCGCGGTCCCTCCTCTCTGGCTGCTCACCATCCTGGCCGCGACCTGCCGACCGACCACGAAGACGCTCTGCACGGTTCTTCTCGCGTGGGCCGCCCTCAACATTTACTGGCCGATGGACTGGCCGATCGATCCGAGACTGCTCGCGGTCGTCAGCGGGGTGCCGCAGACGCTCACCGTCGTTCTCGTCGTGCTCGCCCTGCGCCGCAGGCAGGAACCGCACGCGGCGTAATCACCTCGGTCGCGCCCACAGCCGCCGCCGGACAGTTTCCGTCCCCTTCAAGTGACGCCCAGCGCCTTGTTGTGCATCCGACGCCCGCTTCTCCGATCGATCGTCAAGTGGTTCGACCGTAGCAAGTTAGGGTCCTGACCGGCGATTTGGCATCGTGCTTGCTGGTGCAAACACGCGAGCCCCTGAGGGAGATCGAAAGGAGGCAGCGATGAATATTCGAGAACGTCAAAATCGCCCGCTGCACTTTTGGCTCGTCGCTCTGGCCCTGATCGGGATGGTTTCATTGGGCTGCTCGCATTCGAGCTCACCCGCTCAAGAGTCTCGGACCGCGGGGAGCGCGATTCGTGACGCCTCGATCACCGCAACGGTGAAGATCGCGCTGGTCTTCGAGCCCGGTGTGGCCGCAACGAAGATCAACGTCGACACGGATCGGGGCGTCGTGACGCTGCGGGGCGAAGTCGGAACCGAAGCGGAGCGCCAGCTCGCGGTCAAGGTCGCGGAGGATGTGACCCACGTCAGAGAGGTCGTGAACGAGTTGAAGGTTCGCGGCTGATCCAGCCGCCGATGTCACTACTGAAGAGGAGGTTGACATGCGGTCTCCAAAGCTCGTCCTGTTGATGTCGATCTTCGTCACGTGCCTGACCCTCGGTCCGCCCGCCAGGGCCGCGGAGAGTCGGGAGCTGCAGAAGATCCGCGACGCGGAAGCGGTCCTGAGGGCCTCCGCGACCGCCCCCGACAAGGGGATTCCCCGGGGTCTCCTCGAGCGGGCCGAATGCATCGGAGTGTTCCCCGGCGTGACCAAGGCAGCGTTCGTGGTCGGAGGGGAGTTCGGCCGGGGCGTGTTCACCTGCCGCCAGAAGAACGGCACGATGGGCGCGCCCGCCTTCTTCACGATCGGCGGCGGCAGCTTCGGATGGCAGTTCGGCGGCCAGCAGGCCGATCTGGTGCTGCTCATCATGAACGAGAACGGAGTCAAGCACCTGCTTCAAGACAAGTTCACCCTCGGCGGCGAGGCCTCGGCCGTGGCCGGACCGGTGGGCCGCACCGCCCAGGCCTCGACCGACGCGCAGATGCACGCCGAGATCCTCTCCTGGTCGAGAGCCAGGGGCGTGTTCCTGGGGGCCTCGCTGGAAGGGGTGGTGATCAAGCCGAACAAGAGCGCGACCGAGGAGTTCTATGGAAAGCCGGTCACCGCGAACGACATCCTCGTGGCCCAGACCGTGCCGCCTCCGGACACCGCGCGGTCGTTCGTGAAGACGGCCAGCGAATTCTCGAAGCGCTCCTCTTAGATCCCGTAGACGGACCGGCGGAGCCGGCGGCGGCCCCCCCCGCCGCCGGTCTCCCCCGCCCGTGGACCCGGGGGACGGTGCGCCGTCCTCCGGGATCCTGACGGGCGGGCGTCGAGGCCGCGCGCCCGCAGCCGTCGTATAATCCCGCCGCCGGACACGAGCGCATGAATAAGCAGGCCGCTGCCCTGACCGCCCGCGAGCGACGAACCGCCCTATCGCGAGTCCGGCGCGCCTGCCTGGCGCCGCCAGATACCCACGAGAAGGAGGCCTGGGGGGCCCCGACGTTTAGGGCCCGCGGCCGGCTGTTCGTGATGTTCGTGGACAATCATCACGGGGACGGGCGGCTGGCGATCTGGTGCAACGCAACGGCGGGCGCCCAGGACGCTCTGGTCGCGACGCATCCTAAAGCACTTTTTCGTGCCGCCCTAGGTCGGCCCGTCCGGCTGGGTCGGCGTGCGCCTCGACACCGGCCTCGAGTGGGCGGCGGTCGACACCCGTATCAAGGAGGCCCACCGGACGACGGCTTCGCATCCCCGCGCCCGCGCCGGCAGGCGCACGGCGTGATTCGAGTCATCGAGACAAGGAGGTCCCATGAGAAAGCGTATTCTGCGCGCCGTGCTTCTCCTTTTGCTGGGCGCTCTTCTTCTGGGCCCGGCCGTGTCGTGGGCCAAGGCCAAGAAATCGACCCCCGAGGACCGCGCGAAGGCGGTGCGCCTGACGCGCGAGCTGGAGGGCGACCCGCTGGCGGTGGACGCGGTGGACAAGCGTCGCTGGTTGATCGACTGGTTCACGAAGGCGCCGGACATCAGTATCCTGGTGTGCGATCTCCTGGGTCCGCTTCCGAAAGACGATCATCCCTTCTTCCCCCAGGTGCTCGCCCAGTCGATGTTCGCCGGCGGGGTCTTCATCATCGAGCATCCGGACCAGGCGGGCGACCAGGTCGCCGTTCAGAGCGCCGGGATCGAGGGGGCGTTGAAGGTCTACGAGATCTTCGTCAAGGCGATGCCCGAGGGACGCCTGCCGTTCCTCGACGACCTCCTGGCGAAACGGGGGGATGGAACCCTGCGCGACCACATGAAGGAGGCGGTCGGGAAGAGCTGCACCTCGGACAAGGGATGATCAGGACGCCTGCGGCGGCGCCTCGGACTGCAGGAAGGCGATCAGGCGGTCGAGACGTCGCAACGCGCGCTCCTTCCCGATCAGGAAGAGGACGGCGAAGATCCCGGGGCTGACGGCCGTCCCGACGAGCGCCACGCGCAGCGGGTGGATGTAGTCCGACGCCTTCTCCCGGCGCGCCTCGGCGAGCTCCCGCAGGGCCTTCTCGGTCGCCTCTTCGGTGAACGGTTCGACGGTCGCAAGCTGTGCGCGCAGTGCCGACAGCCGGGCGGCGATCCCCTTCGGCCCGCCCGACGCACCGTCCCCTTTCAGGTGCTTCTCGACCGCCTCGGGGCGGTACTCGAAATCGTCCGACAGGAACGGCCGCGCGTCGCGCACGAAGTCGGGCAGTCGCTTGGAGCGCGCCTTGAGCGTTTCGATCACCTTCAGGAACCAGGCGTGCCGCGGGCCGGAATCGTCGATGTCGGGGCTCAGAAGACCGTCGGCCTGAAGCTCGGCGCGCAGCAGCGCGACGATCCGCCCGGGAGGGAGGTCGTTGATGTACTGGCCGTTCAGCCACTCGAGCTTCTGCTCGTCGAACACCGCTCCCTTCCTGTTGATGTCCTCCAGCCGGAACAGGGCGATCATCTCGTCGCGGCTCAGCTTCTCGCGCCCTTCCCCGGGCGACCACCCCAGGAGCGCCAGGAAATTGAACATCGCCTCCGGCAGGTACCCCTTGTCGCGGTACTCGGTGACCGATACCGCGCCGTGTCTCTTGCTCAGGCGCTTCTTGTCGGTCCCGAGGATGAGCGGCAGGTGGCCGAAGCGCGGCGGCGACGCCCCGGCCGCGCGGTACAGGAGGATCTGCTTCGGCGTGTTGCTGATATGGTCGTCGCCGCGGATGACGTGGGTGACGCGCATGGCCACGTCGTCCGACACGCAGGAGAGGTTGTAGGTGGGCGAGCCGTTCGAGCGCAAAAGGACGATGTCCTCGAGGACCGCCGCCTCGAACGAAGTCGGCCCGTGCACCAGGTCATCCCAGGCGACCGTGCCGTCGGGGACCCTGAACCTCACGACGGCGGGAAGCCCCTCCGCCAGCTGCCTGCGCACCTCGTCGGGCGCCAGCCTCAGGCAGAGCCGGTCGTACTTCCAGGCGACCCCGTCCTTCTCGGCCGCGACCCGGCGCGCCTCGAGCTCGGTTATGGTGCAGAAGCAGTGGTAGGCGCTCTTTTCCTGCAGGAAGCGCAGGGCGAGCGCGCGATGCGCCTCCAGGTTGCGGGACTGGAAGAACGGTCCCTCATCCCAACCGATCCTCAGCCACTCCAGACCGTCCAGGATGGTCGCAACGCTGGCCTCGGTCGATCTCTCCTGGTCGGTGTCCTCGATCCTGAGGATGAAGGTGCCGCCGCTTTTTCGGGCGAACAGCCAGTTGAACAGGGCCGTGCGGGCCCCCCCGACGTGGAGGAAGCCGGTCGGAGAGGGGGCGAAGCGCACCCGCACTCCCGCGGGAGCGGCCGGGTCGGTCCGTGGGTTCTCCATGCAGCCGCGATTTAATCCGATCCGGGGCGTCCCTTCCAGCGTTTTTTTATTGCCCTGGAAGCGTTCCGGAGGTATATGGAGACTCTATCTCCGGGGAGACACCGATGTTCCACCCGTCGCCGCATCGGGTCAGACCTCGCTTTCACGCCCTCATCTCCATCGCCAGCCTGGGCCTGGGAGCCTTGCTCCTGTCCACGGCACCGTACCCTCTGGCCGGGCAGAGCGATCCGCACCTGCAGGGGAGCATCCCGAAGGCCCCCCCGTACGTCCTGGGATACCCGAGATGGTTTCCGCAGACGGTCGATTTCCGGCCCCGACAGGGGGCGGTGGTCCTGGCCGACGTCGATCGGGACGGGCGGAAGGACCTGGTCGTCTCCGTCCCGTCCGGACAAATCCTGGTCGTCCACCCGGATGGCAGTCTGTTCAAAGGCTGGCCGCGCAGGTTCGACGACCTGAACCAACCGGCGTTTCCGATGGGCGAACCGGCGGTGGGCGACCTGGACGGCGACGGGTCGCCGGACATCGTGACCTGCGTCGTGTCCGGATCGCCGACGCGCCACAACTACCTCTACGCCATCGGGGCCGACGGCTCCGACCTGTCCGGGTGGCCCATCGAACTGCACGGCGGCGGCAACGACTTCTTCACCTGCTCGAACACTCCGACCCTGCTTGCCGACCTCGACGGCGACGGGAAACTCGAAGTCATCCGCGGCATGAACAAGGGGATCATCCTGGGCTTCGACCGCTGCGGCAAGGCCCTGACCGGGCCCGGGTGGCCGGTGCGGCTCCTTCCCGACATTCCCGGTCTGACGCGCGAGATCAACGCCGACCTGGTGGCCGCCGACGTGGACGGGGACGGGAAGAAGGACGTGGTCTTCGTGGAGTCCGGCCTCACCCCGCGCCTGGCCGCCGTATCGTTCGACGGCCGCTTGCTGAAGGGTTTCCCGATGCAGCTGCAGGAGATCGTCGACCGCGAGTCGCCCGTCGTCGCGGACGTCGACGGCGACGGCCGGCCGGACGTCGTGCAGGCGACCATGCCGTTCGACGGCGTCATCATCGAGCCGCAGCCCGAGCCCAGCGCCGGCCCCGTCGTGCCCGCGAACCTACACGCCCTGCGCGCCGATGGCTCGGACGCCAGCGGCTGGCCGCGCCGCCTGCAGAGCGGCGCGTCCTGGGGCCCCGTCGTGACCGACCTGGACGGCGACGGGCAGCTGGAGATTCTGCAGCAGGACGGCACCGATCTCGTGGGGTTCGACTTCAACGGCAATCCCCTGCCCGGCTACCCGGTGGCCATTCATCGCGACTTCGTCCGCTCCCAGTCCATCGACATCTCTCCCTGGGCCGTCGGGGATCTCAACGGCGATCGGCGGCCGGACCTCCTGCAGGTCTGGAGCAGCCAGTACAACGGCACGTCGTACCTGCGGGTCTTCGGCCTGCGCGCCGCCGGCAACCCGATACGCGGCTTCCCGTTCGACGCCACCGGCATGGTCGCCGCCTCCCGGCCGGTCCTCACGGACGTGTCCGGCGACGGCGTCGACGACCTGGTGATGCTGCTGGCAAAGGACTCGAACGGCGGGTGGCTGCTGACGGCGTGGGACCTCGGCACTCTCCAAAATCCCTAGTCGAACAGCCCCGGCTGGTCTCCGGCGCGGGGCGGCACGCGGAACTGCGTGACGTCGAGATCGAGATCCCTCTTCAGAAGACCCAGGCGCCGGCTGGCGGTCTCGAAGCGCCGCCGCAGCAGATCGGCGTACGGACCGTCCCCCTTCATCCTCGTCCCGAACTCGCTGTCGTAGAGCCTTCCCCCGTGGGTCTGGCGCACCAGGCTGAGGACGTGCGCCGCCTTCAACGGATAGTGCGTCGTCAGCCACTCGGAAAAGATCTCCTTCACCTCGTGCGGCAGCCGCAGCAGGATGTAGCCGGCGGTGCGGGCCCCCGCCGCGGCGGCCGCTTCGAGAATGCTCTCCAGCTCCTTGTCGTTGAGGCCGGGGATCATCGGCGAGGCCAGGACGCCGGCCGGGACGCCGGCGTCGCTCAGGGCCTTGATCGTCTCGAGGCGGCGGTGCGGGGCGGCGGCACGCGGCTCCATGGTGCGCGCCAGCCCGCGGTCGAGCGTCGTGATCGACAGGAACACCGCCGCGAGGTTCTGCCTGGCCATCGGCTCCAGAAGATCGAGGTCGCGCAGGACGAGGCTCGACTTGGTGACGATCCCGACCGGGTGCCGGTGCTCCCACAGCACCTCGAGGACGGCGCGGGTGATGTTCAGGTCGCGCTCCACCGGCTGGTACGGATCGGTGTTCGCCCCCAGGGCGATCACGTCGCAACGGTATCCGGGGCGGCGCAGCTCCTCGCGCAGCAGGCGGGCCGCCTCCGGCTTGGAGAAGATCTTCGTCTCGAAATCGAGACCGGGCGACATCCCGAGGTACGAATGGGTCGGCCGCGCAAAGCAATAGACGCAGCCGTGCTCGCACCCCTTGTACGGATTGATCGATCGGTCGAACGGGATGTCGGGCGAGTCGTTCCGGCTCAGGATGGTGCGGGTCTTCTCCGGCGTGACGGTGGTGTCCAGCCGCGGCGGAGCGTCCTCGTCGCCGCCGGCGCCCCAGCCGTAGTCTTCCGGCCGCAGGCGGCGCGTCTCGAACCGTCCCTCGACGTTGCCGACGGCCCCGCGCCCTTTCCTCGCCGGCACGTCCCCTCCCCCTTCAGTCGGTGTCGTCGCCCCAGACCCGGCGGACGCTCTGTCGCCCGGCGACCAGGAGATCGAGATCGACGTGCGTCTTCCCGGTCGGGGCCTTCGCCGTCTCGGGATGATCGGGCAGCGGCCGCAGGGGCGCCTCGATGTCGATGTGCATCGAGGACGGCAGCCGCGACTCCTGGAAGACGCCGCGCCCGATCTCGAAGACCGCCGTGCCGCTGCCGCCGCCGCTGATGTGCAGGCTGGTATTCTGCGCGCCCGGCTTGAAGGCAGGGTCGTCGGCGTAGGTGATCTTCACGTCGAAGTTGGCGAGACCGCCCTGGATCGATTTCAGCGTGTACTCCCGGGTCGCCTTGTAGGTGACGTTCTCGAGGCCGGCGATGCCCAGCTTCGTCGGCAGCCGGACCGCCCGCTCCTCCTTGAACCCCTGGCCGACCTGGTAATCGTGCGGCCCGTCCGCCTCCGGAAACAGCCGGGAGATCTCGGGGATGGCGAGGGTCTCGACCTCGGCGTCGTCGTTGCCGGCGGTCTTCTTGAACGCCTTGACGTTGCCAAAACGGTCGAGCGTCCCCTCGAAGACCAGGGTCGCGACGCTCTTCTCAGTATCGGGGGGGGAGGCCATGATCTCTCCCTCCCTCTGGATCTCGAGATCGAACTTCGGGACGGTGCGGCTGAACGGGAAGAGGCCGCTGTCGTTCGCCTCCTGCGTCATCGTCGTCATTTCGTAGACTTCGCTCCGTTTCTGGCCCTTCATCCGTTTGGACCAGAACTCGAACCCAGGCTTGTAGGCGTCGGGCGCCTCGAACGTGACGTTCTTGGTCCCGATCTCGAAACGGGCGCCGAGGCTGTAGGTGGACATCGGCCGCACCTTCGGGAGGAAGCGCAGAACCGACTCCGGTGCTGTGGTCTTCGCGCCGTCGGGCTTCGCCGCGGAGGGCGGGGCCGGGGGCTTCGGCTTCGGGGCCTCGGCGCCCGCGGCCGTGAAGACCGCGGCGATGAGCGCGCCGACGACGATCGATCCGATCCCTTCCGGTCCGTGTCTCATGCTCCCCCGCCGCGCCGGCGCTACATCAGGTACTTGTCGGACCCGTCCCCCGGACCGGGCTCGTCGCCGTCCTCGCCCTCGTCCGAGTGCTTCTTCCAGAAGTCGTCGATGGCCCTGCGGATGGCGGCCTCCTCCGGGACGCGCACGTTGTGCACCGCGCCGAGGAGAAGGACCGCCTGACCCACCTGCGCGGTATCTTTAGGAAGCTGGCGGCGCAGCGGCTCGATCAGCTCGCGCGCGCCGAACAGCGACAGCCAGCGCGCCGTGTTGCCCGGTCCGGCGGCTTCGATGAAGAACTCGAGATGCTCCAGGATCGTCTTCAGCGCTTCTGAGGCCCCGCTCTCGCACAGGATGATGAGCAGGCTGTGGCCGGAGTCCTCCTGCAGGTTGCCCGCCTCCAGGCGGGCCCGCGCCGGCTCGACGACCGCGTCCTCGAGCTTCGCCAGCGCGTGCTCGGCCGCCTCGTAGAGATAGGAGTTCTCCTCCTCCAGGAAATCGATGAGCTCGTTCACGGCTCCCACCGAGCGCAGCTCGCCGAGCGTCTCGAGCGCCATCGCCTGCGGGAAGAACGGCCCGCGGCTGGCGAGGATGGCGAGACAGCGCTCCTCGACCATCCGCCGGGCCGCGGACCTCTCGGGAGCGCCGCTTTCGCCCGACGATTCGACCGCCCGGCGGATCGCCTGCGGCAGGGAGTCGAGCATGAACGAGGTTTCGACTTCGAGAAGCGGAAGCAGGCCGCCGAGGTCCGCGGCCGATCGACGCACCTCGAGATCGAAGTTGTGGTACGACGCCATCTTCACGACCGTCGAGATCAGGAACCCGATCACCCACTCGCGCAGGTGCGGACCGAGCCCCTCGACGCTGGCGACGACCTCGGGGTCGGCCCAGTAGACCGCGGCCTCGACGAGCCGCTCGAGCAGGTCGTCTCCCGGCGCCGGGCTGAGGACCCGGGCGCGATCCTTGACCGTGCGCGCCAGGGTCGAGGCGCTGTCCTCGAAGGCGCCCGCCTCGAGCGCCCTGGCGATCGCCTGGACCGTCTCCTCTCCCAGGGACGCGCGCAGCTCGCAGTTGTAGGCGGACTCGATCGCCTTGAGCGTCCGCTCGAGATCGACGCGGCCGCGCAGGTTGGTGCGGAAGCACCAGCCGCAGTCGTCGACCTGGAGGTGATCCATCAGGACGCGGAACGCCTCGCCGGTGTCCCCGCCGCCGGCCCCTTTCCATTGCAGCGATCGTACCCACGCCTGCAGCACCGCGCGGTACTCGCCCGGCTCGGTCACTTTCAGAGCGGACGACAGGATGGAGGGGGAGCCGAACCAGTCCGCCCGTTTCTTCAGGAACGCCTGCAGCTCGGCGCGGGCCGGGGCGTCCTCCCTCTCGGCCAGCGCGTCCAGGATGAACGACCAGCACTCCTCGTCGAAGTCCCGCCGGTCGAACGACTGGTGCACCAGGTCCAGGGAATCGGCGGAGCGCAGCCGGACCAGCGCCTCCAGGGCCCGGGCCGCGGGGGCGCCCCGATGCGTCTTGACACCGCGCGCCAGGACCTTGAAGTGGGCGGGTACCCCGTGCCGTCCCAGGTGCGACGCCACCAGCTCGGGCGTCAGGTCGTGGTCGTCGAACAGGTAGGGGGCCAGGAGGTCGGTCGCCTCCTGGGTGTAGTGCCGCGCCAGGCGATCGGCGGCCCAGTAGCGGACCTCCGGGTCTTCGAAACGCAGGAAGCGCGCGAGATCGTTGAGGGACCAGATTCTCTCGGGCATGCGCCGTTCATTATAATGGAGAATGCACCGGACGACCGGCCTTGGGGTCTTCCACTCACTTGACCGGTGAGCCCTCCCGGACTAGGCTGGCTGGTCAACGGCACGCCTCATCGAGGGACCCCGACGAACGGACGAGCACCGACTTTCGCCGCACCCGGGACGCGCACGTGAGCACCCCCGCCGAGTTCCCGCAGGAGGTGAAGCCGCTGTTCGAGGCGCTGTCCCGGTCTCCCGACCCCGTCTTCATCACCGATCGTCACAACCGGATCGTCTTCTGGAACCACAGCGCCGAACGGATGCTCGGCTACTCCGCGGACGAGGCGACGGGGGTCTCCTGCGCCGGCATGCTCGAAGGATGCGACGTCCACGGCAACCGGTACTGCTCCGAGACCTGTCCCGTGACGCAGATGGCGGCCCGAGGCGAGACGGTGCGGGAGTTCGGTCTCCATCTGCGCGCCAAGGACGGCCAGACTCTCATCGTGGATGTCAGCATCCTGCATTTCTCCGTCCGGCCGCCCGACGGGTTCCTCCTGGCGCACATCCTGAAACCGACCCTGGCCGCCGACGCGCACCCGCGCGGCCCGCGGCGGGAGGATCCGCCGCGCCCGGCGCTCGTGGCAGTGAGGGAGTCCCCGGACGCGCGGGCCCGCAAGCTGACGGCGCGCGAAGTGGACGTGCTGGGCATGCTCGCCGCGGGTCACGCCACCGCCGAGATCGCCTCCCGGCTCCACATCTCAACCCTGACGGCCCGCAACCACATCCAGAACATCCTCGAGAAGCTCGAGGTCCACTCCAAGGCCGAGGCGGTCGCGTTCGCCTTCCAGAAGCGGCTGTTCTAGACCCCTGTCTGGTGCGTATTCCCTAGACCGATTGGTGCGATTGCGGGATTGTCGGGCCCCGACGCCCGGCCGCACACTGCGCGCCATGAGGGAGGGAAAGCAGCCATGACGCATAGAGTGCGGGCGGTCCGTCGTCTCTCGTTCACGGTGATCGCGGGGATCGTGCTTTTGGCCGGAGTCCGTCCCGCCGGCGCGGTACCGGTCTTCTCGCGCAAGTACCAGACCTCGTGCACGACCTGCCACACGATCTTCCCGAAGCTGAACCCGTTCGGGCAGGCGTTCCGGCTGAACGGCTACCGGATGCCGAAGGAGACCGAGGAGCAGGTCAAGCAGGCGCCCGTGTCCCTCGGCGCCGAGTCGTACAAGAAGATCTGGCCGAAGATGGTCTCCCCGAGCGACCTGCCGGGATTCGCTCCGTTCGCGCTGAACACCAAGATGGGCATCATCTATTCCTCCGCAAAGGACCCGGCCGGCAAGACGGTCGTGAACAACGATTTCCAGTTCCCGGAAGAGGTCAATATCTTCACGGCCGGAACGCTCGGCGAGCACTTCAGCTTCCTCGGCGAGGTGACTTTCGGCCAGGAGACCGACGGCAGCGTCACGACCGAGCTCGAGCACGCCCAGCTGCACATCAACTCCCCTTTCGGGCCCGAGCACGCCGTCAACTTCAAGATCGGCAAGATCGCTCCGGATGTCTTCGATGGTTTCCAGGAGATGTGGCTGATGACCGACAACGGGGTGGACACGATGTTCACCTACAGCCCGATCGGCTTCGCAGGCGGCACCGGGCTCGCCGAGGACGTGGGGATCGGCCTGCCGGCCATCGTCCAGGGGATCGAGTTCTACGGCGTGGCCAGGCACAGGATTTTCTACACGGTCGGGATGACCAACGGCATGGCCCCCAACCTCGACACGAACCCCGGCGCCACCATCGTCGACGGCAACAGTCGGAAGGACTTTTACGCCCGTGTCGACTACAAGTTCGGCGGCATGGGGCTGGACGGGGACACGACGGGGCAGAAGCTTCCGCCGGAGAACTGGCGGGAGACGTCGTTCCGAATCGGAGCGTTCGGCTATTCGGGGGACGGCCGCGGCATCGACTTCGTGGTCACCGATCCGAACACGCTTACCGACTACAACCAGGAGGACCGCAGCTTCGAACGCACCGGCGCTTACGTTTCGTGGTGCTTCAAGGACCTGAACGTGTTCGGCGTCGTGCTGCACGGCAGCGACAAGCTGCAGAACTTCGATCAGATTACGGGCGCCCTGTTCGACGAGACGAAACCCAGCTTCGACGCCTGGTTCGCGCAGGCCGATTACGTCATCCGGCCGCCGTTCCAGGTCTCCTTCCGGTATGAGAACCTCAACCCGTCCGACCCGGCGGCGGACAACATCCGCTTCTACAACGCCAATTTCAGCTTTCTGTCGCGCGCCAACATCAAGACGATGCTGGAATACCGCCGCGACGCGCACGAGTCCGAGAACTACACCGTGGCGGGCGTCCTGCGGTTCGCCTACTGACCCTGAGGAGAGGAGCGACGATCATGAGACGGATAGCGTTCGGAACGACGCTTCTTCTGATTGCGGTTCCCCTCGTGGCGGGCGAGATCCACGGCAAGGTGGAGTGCCATGGAGTGAAGGACTGCGCCGACGCCGTAGTGTACGTCGCGGCCATCACCGGGAAGACCTTCCCGCCCCCGGCGGAGCACGCGAAGATGGATCAGCTCAACCTCGTCTTCCACCCGCATGTCCTGCCGTTGCTCGCCGGGACGACCGTCGACTTCCTGAACTCGGACGCGGTCCTGCACAACGTGTTTTCCCCCGACGCCTGCGCCGACAAGTTCAATCTCGGCACCTGGCCGAAGGGACAGACGAAGAGCTACACGTTCAAGAAGGAGTGCGTCGCCTCGCTCCTGTGCAAGGTCCACCCGGAAATGGAGGCGTTCGTGGTCGTGGTCGCGACGCCCTATTTCGCGCTGGCCAAGGCGGACGGCACGTACGTCCTCGCCAACGTCCCGGATGGGGCGTACACGGTGAAGGTCTGGCACCCGAAGCTCAAAGGCGTCCAGAAGCCGGTGACCGTGGCGGGCGCCGCCGCCGAGGCCGACTTCGAAATCGCGAGGTAGGTTCGTTGGCCGAGTTCAGCCGCGAGTGGCTCGAGCGGAACTTCCCCTGCCGGCAGGCCTGCCCCGTGCACACCGAGGCGGGCAAGTACGTGGCGCTCATCGCCGAGGGGCGCTACCGCGAGGCCTACGCCGTCGCCCGGCGGCCCAATCCGCTGGCGTCCATCTGCGGCCGGATCTGCGCCGCGCCGTGCGAGACCGTCTGCCGGCGCGGCGAGCTCGACGCCTCCATTGCGATCCGGGCGCTGAAGCGGTTCGTGACCGAGAAGTTCGGGGTGGAGAGCATGATCGACCTCTCGGTCCTGACCGAGATCTACGGTCGCCGCACCGATCGCCACCCGGAGCGCGTGGCGGTGATCGGGTCGGGACCCTCGGGGCTCGCCTGCGCCCACGACCTCGCTCTCATGGGCTACCCGGCGACGATCTTCGAGGCGGCGAGCGTCGCCGGCGGCATGCTGCGCCTCGGGGTGCCGGAGTACCGGCTGCCGCGCGCCCTCATCCAGCTCGAGATCAACGCCATCCTGTCGCTCGGCGTCGAGCTGAAGACGAACGCGCGGCTCGGCCGCGATTTCTCCCTCGCCTCGCTCAAGCAGGAAGGGTACGCGGCGGTCTTCCTCGGCGTCGGCGCGATGCGCAGCCGCGACCTGACGGTGCCGGGGGTCGAGCTCGACGGTGTCCTGCGCGGCATCGACTACCTCCTGAACATCAATCTTGGATACAAGGTCGAGATGGGTCACCGGGTGACGGTCATCGGCGGCGGCAATGTCGCCCTCGACGTCGCCCGCACCGCGGCCCGCGGCGGCGAGCAGGACAATCTTCAACGAAATCTCTCCATCGTGCAGGCTCTGGACGTGGCACGCAGCGCCGTGCGCTTCGGCGCCCGCGAGGTGACCATCTGCTGTCTCGAGTCGGAAAGCGAGATGCCGGCGGCGAAGGACGAGGTCGATGAGGCGGCCCTCGAAGGGATCCGCTTCCGCCACCGCGTCGGGCCGAAGCGCTTCCTGGGGGCGAACGGCTCGGTGACCGGCGTGGAGTTCCTCGCCGTCTCCCGCGTGTTCGACGAGAACGGGCGCTTCTCCCCGCAGTTCGTGGAGGGATCCGAGTTCACCGTCCCGGCCGACACGGTGATCATGGCCATCGGGCAGACCGGGGATCTGTCGTTTCTACAGGCGGAGGACGGGGTCGAGACGCGCGGCGGGCGCATCGTGGTGAACGCCCTGACACTCGCCACGACCTCCCGCGGCGTGTTCGCCGGAGGGGATGCCGCCTTCGGCCCGCGCATCGCCATCAGCGCGGTGGCGGACGGCAAGCTCGCGGCGAAGTCGATCGACGAACTCCTGCGCGGACGTCCCCGTCCCGAGGCGGAGATCACCGTCGAGATCGATCTCCACGGACGCTACGACCGCGACCTGGACTTCGAAGGAATCCCGCGCCAGAAGCCGCCGATGCGGCCGACCACGCGTCGGGTCGGCTTCGCGGAGGTCGAGGAGTGCTTCGGCGAGCGCGAGGCGCGCCTGGAGGGGAAACGCTGCCTGCACTGCTGGACCAACACGGTGTTCGAGGAAAGTGTCGCCTTGGGGACCGAGTGCATCCTGTGCGGCGGCTGCCAGGACATCTGCCCCGAAGACTGCATCGAGATCATCCCCGCCTCCCTGGTGAGCGAGCTGCCGCCCCGGTCGCGCGAGCTCGCCGCCATCCAGGTGGAGGGCCGGCGCGAGGGCTCCATCCTCATCAAGAACGAGGAGGTCTGCATCCGCTGCGGCCTGTGCGCGGCGCGCTGCCCCGCCGGGACCATCACCATGCAGAGCTTCGCCGCGAAGGAGAGCGACCGTGGATGACGCCGGCCGTCGTGAATCGAAGGACCGACCCGACGACCCGCAACGCCGCGACTTCCTGACCCGCGTCGGCGTCGGGGCATGCGCCGCCGCCTGCGTCGGATCCGGTTTCGTCACCCTCGACTTCCTGAAGCCGAAAGTGCTGTTCGAGCCGCCGACCACCTTCCGCGCCGGCAGCCCGCTCGATTACCCCGACGGGACCGTGCGCTTCAACAAGGAGCAGAAGGCCTACATCATCGGCGCCCCGGGAGGCGTGTACGCCCTCTCCGCCGTGTGCACGCACCTGGGGTGCATCACGCGCTTCCGCTCCGACGAGAACGTCATCGCCTGTCCCTGCCACGGCAGCCGCTTCGATCTCGAGGGGAACGTGGTGCACGGCCCCGCGCCGCGCCCCCTCCCCTGGCTCGAGGTCCGCACGGAGCCCTCGGGCGTCCTGGTGGTCGATACGAGCATCGTCATCCCGCGGGGCAAGGTGCTGAAATCATGAGAGCGGATCCGCTGGCCGCGGTGTCGCGCTGGGTGCGCGAGTCCTCGGTGTACCGATCGATTGTCAGGCACGGGATCGCCGACACCAACCGCAACCGCTCGCTCGTGGTGTTCGAGAACCTGTTCCTGCACGTGCACCCGGTGAAGGTGCGCGAGAAGACGCTGCGGTTCACGCACACGTACTGGCTGGGCGGCGTCACGCTCGCGTGCAGCCTGGTGCTGATCGCGACGGGTGTGCTGCTGATGTTCTACTACCATCCCTCGGTCCCGCAGGCTTACCGCGACATGAAGGAGCTGCAGTACGTCGTGGACAACGGGATGTTCCTCAGAAACCTGCACCGCTGGGGCGCGCACCTGATGGTGTTCGCCGCCTTCCTGCACATGCTGCGCGTCTTCTATCACCGGGCCTACCGCCCGCCGCGGCAGTTCAACTGGGTGGTCGGCGTCGTCCTGCTGCTCGTGACCCTGCTGCTGTCGTACACGGGATACCTCCTGCCGTGGGATCAGCTGGCGTTCTGGGGTGTTTCCGTCGGCACGAACATGGCCAAGGAGGCGCCCCTCATCGGGGAGAAGATCCGCTTCCTGCTCCTCGGAGGTCACGTCGTCTCGGAGAACGCGCTGCTGCGCTTCTACGTCCTGCACTGCGTCGTCCTGCCGGTGGCGCTCGTGCTGTTCGTGTCGGTGCACATCTGGCGCGTGCGCAAGGACGGCGGCGTGCAGGGGCCGCCGGAGGAACCCCGCCCCGGCGAGGAGACCCGATGAGCGCCCTGCCGCCGATCGATCTCGCGGAGTCGAACGACCCGCTGGCGACTCCCCGACGGGTCGCCCTGGTCCGGCCGGACATGCGGCCGGCGGTGCGTCGCTCGGAGGATCGCTACGTCATGACCTTCCCGCACCTGATCGTGCGCGAGGTCATCCTGTTCCAGATCGTGGTGATCGGCCTGGCGATCGCCGCCATCGTGTTCGACGCGCCACTCGAGGGGATCGCCAATCCGCTGGAGACCCCGAACCCGGCCAAGGCCCCCTGGTACTTCCTGGGTCTTCAAGAGCTGCTGCACTACTTCCCACCGATCGTCGCGGGAGTTCTCCTTCCGACGCTCGTGGTCCTGGCGCTGGTCGTGATCCCCTACGCGCGGATCAACCTCACCGCCGGACCGTTCTGGGGAACGGAGGGACGCCTTCGGGCGGCCGTTCTGGGCGCCGCGTTGCTGATCGTCGTCGGCCTGTTCGGCGCCTTCGAGTGCTGGCCGATCGTCATCCCGACGATCCTGCTCGGTGTCGCGATGTTCGCCGCCCGCGGCGGCGGGAGCGGAGGACGCCTGCGCCGGGCGCTGGCGCGTGTCACGCTTCCGGAGTGGATCATGACCTGGTTCGTGGTCATCGCGACGCTCTTGACGCTCATCGGCACTTTCTTCCGCGGGCCCGGCTGGTCGTTCGTCTGGCCCTGGAGCGCCCCGCCCCCCGGATAGAGGAGGAAGCGTGCCCGGGCGTCTGAGTCGTCTGTTCGCCCTCTCGAGCGTCCTGTTCCTCGTCGTCCTGGCGATCTCGCCGACGAAGAACTTCTTCCGTCCTTACCGCCGGATTCAGGTGGAGTACCGGAGGCTGGGCGAGACACGCGCCAAGAGCATGAAGGCGGCCGGAGAGTATGCGGCCCGCCCGGTCGCGATCCAGCAGTTCTGGCTGCGCGAGTTCGAGAACCGGGTCGATCGCTGCACCACCTGTCACCTGGGGGCGGCGGACCCGGTGATGGAGGGGGCGCCCGAGCCGTACCGGATGCACTCCAGGACCAGGCACACGCCGGACGATTTCGATCGCTTCGGCTGCACCGCCTGCCACGGAGGCCAGGGTCTCGCCACCTCGAGCGAGCAGGCGCACGGGGCGACGCCGGACGCGGGCCCGCCCATGACGCCGGCGCTTTACATCGAGGCCGGCTGCGGCCGCTGCCACGCAGGGGAGTCGGTCGCCGAGGCCCCGATCCTGTCGCGCGGCCGCGCCCTCATGACGCGTTTCGGCTGCTACGCCTGTCACGCGGTGCGCGGGCAGGAAGGGTTCCGCTCCGAGGCCCCGCCGCTCACGACCATTCCGCTCAAGACCGGCGGCGTGTGGCTGAGGCGCTGGCTCTCCGGCCCGAGGGCGATCGATCCGAACGCGACGATGCCGGATTTCCAGCTCGCCGAGACGGACATCCAGGCCCTGTCGCATTACCTGTTCAGCCTGTCTCCCCCGCCCGAGCTGGCGCGACGGATCGAGGCGGCCGCCCACGAGCCGCCGGGAGACTCGGCCAACGGCAAGAAGCTCTTCTCCGAATCGCGCTGCATTACCTGCCACACGGTCGAGGGAAAGGGGAACGGCTCCGCGCCCGAGTTGTCGAAGGTCGCCTCCGCGGCCGGGCGCGGCTGGCTCCTGGCCTTCCTGCGCGATCCGCACGCGTTCAATCCGCGGACGCGCATGCCCCATTACGACCTGAGCGACAAGGAGTCGCGCGACGTGGTCGCCTATTTCGAAGAGGAGCTGCGCGACTTCGATGCTCCGCAGGACCTGCTCGATCCGATTCGAGTCAACCTGACGCTTGCCGAGAACGGCCAGAAGCTGTTCCGCCGATACGGGTGCTTCTCCTGTCACGCCGTGACCGGCGCCGGCGAAGCGGAGAAGTTCGGGCCCGATCTCGACGGCATCGGCGACAAGCGATCGGCCTCGCTCGATTTCGGACGCCGCGCCGACCTGCCGCGCACGCTGCCGGCGTGGCTGGCGGCGAAGATCGCCGCACCGCGCTCGTTCGCGGCGGGACTGAAGATGCCGTCGTTCGGGTTCGGCGAGGAGGATAGCCAGTCGATCGTCACCGCGCTCTTGTCGATCGGGGCGCAACCGGTCCCGGAGGCGTACCGCTCCACGCCGGTCCGTGCGGCGTCCCTGATTCCCGGCGGGCCGGTCGGTGATCTGATCGATCACTATCGCTGCCTGTCGTGCCATCAGTTCGGCAGCCGCGGCCAAGACGTCTCCACCGCTCCCCTCACCTACGAGGGGAGCAAGGTCCGGAGGGAGTGGCTGATCGACTACCTGATGCTCTCCTACAGCATCCGTCCGATCCTGGAGGAGCGCATGCCGGTGTTCCGGATGGATCGCGGCGAGGCGACGCTCCTGGCCGATACGCTTGAGAATTTCTACCTCGACCCATCGATTCCCGAGGATCCCTTCGCCGGGAGACCGCCCACCGACGCCGACCCCGCCGAGGGACAGCGGCTGTACACGTCTCTCGGCTGCCGCGCCTGTCACATCGTGGGCGCGACGGGCGGCTATTACGGGCCGCCTCTCACCGAAGCGGCGAAGCGGCTGAAGTCCGGCTGGGTCTATACCTGGTTGAAGGGACCGCAGCGATGGCGCGCCGATGTCCGCTGCCCCGATTACAGCCTGACCGACACCGACGCCCTGCGATTGACGGCCTACCTCGAGACCCTGCACGGATCGCCGGCGCCGCCTTCGGGAGGAAGGGGCAAGTGACGATCGAAGTCCGCAACGTGCGCGCCACGGTGCTCGTGCTGGCCCTCCTCGCGGGCGGCGGTGCCGGCTGCGCGCGCAACTCGACGGCTCCTCCCGCGTCGGCGCAGCCTGCCGCGTCCGCATCGCCGGTGGCGCCCACAGCTCCCGCCCCGGTGGCCGCCGCGCTCCCGCCGACCTACGAGGTCCGTTCGGGTCGGGATGTCTACCGGCACTATTGCCAGACCTGTCACGGCGAGACCGGCGCGGGCGACGGCTTCAACGCCTTCAACCTCGATCCGCATCCGCGTGATTTCTCCGATCCCGCGTTCCAGAAGAAGACCGACGCCGACATCCGCGACGCCATCCGGCGCGGCGGCGCCGGGGTCGGCCTCTCGCCCCTCATGCCGCCCTGGGGACGCACTCTCGGGGATCGGAAGATCGAGGACGTCGTTCTCTACCTGAGGTCCCTGCGTCGGCCGCCGTCCTGAGCCCGCGGTTGAATCCCGATCGCCGCGTGGGGCATCATGGGGGCCTCAGGAGGACAGGCCATGAAGACGAAGCCCCCGCGCACGTCCACCACGACACCGCCCGTCCGAATCCACCCGGGGGCGCCCGAGCCCGTGCCCTCGGATCCCGCGCGAATCGTCGACACGGTGCGCGAGCGCTACGGGCGCATCGCCACGGGACAGGAGTCCGGCTGCTGCGGACCGTCGGCGGCCTCGTCCTGTGGAGACCCGGCGTCGGCCGCCGCGGCGGCCATCGGCTACCGTTCTGGATCTGATGCCGGGCGAGACCGTGCTCGATCTCGGATCGGGCGCCGGCTTCGACGCCTTCCTGGCCGCGCGCCACGTCGCCGACACCGGCCGCGTCATCGGCGTGGACATGACGCCGGAGATGATCGAGAAGGCGCGCGCCAACGCCGTCGAAGGGGGCTTCACGAACGTCGAGTTCCGCCTGGGCCGGCTCGAGTCGCTGCCGCTCGAGGACTCTTCGGTCGATGCCGTCACCAGCAACTGCGTGATCAACCTCGTGCCGGACAAATCGGTCGTCTTCCGCGAAGTCGCCCGCGTGCTGCGCCCCGGCGGCAGGCTGGTCATCTCCGACATCCTCCTGGACGGCCCCCTTCCCGCGGCGATCGCCACCGACGTGCTCGCCTACGTCGGCTGCGTCGCCGGGGCGATGGAGCGCCGCGCCTACTTCGACCTCGCGCAGGCGGCCGGGCTGACGGGCGTCCGCGTCCACAAGGACGTGGACTACCTGGCCGCCGCCGGCTACACCTTCTCGAACGAGCTGCAGGACCGCCTGAATCGCGACGGCATCACCGCCCGCGATCTCGAAGGGAAGGTGCGCTCCGTGACCTGGAGCGCCATCCGATCTTGAAGTCGTGGTCCCGTCGAAACGGGTTCAGGACGTCTGTTGCGGAGCTTCCGCCTTACACACTCGCTCGACCGCCCGCCGGAACGAAGCCGGGTCGATGGCCGGGAATCGATACAGGAGCGGCTCGATCTCTTCGAAGTGTCGCATGAGCCCCTTTCGGTCGATGGCACGACTACGGATCATCTCTTGCACGTCCGCCTCATCCTGGGCGTGACCGCGTTCAATCTTCGCCAACGCCTGAGAGTAGAAATCATAGTGGTAGTAGGCCACCTTTCCCTTGCGGTCGATGGCTGGGCTGCGATCCTGCCAGCCGGGGACCTCCGGAATGAAATCGGCCGGGCTGGCCAGTTCGATGTTCAGTTCCAGGGATTCCTTGAGCTCCGGCAAAGAACGGAAGACTTGGTCGTCCTCTGGAATCATGACAATATCCACGTCGATGGTGCTCGAGCGCCACCCGCTCAGCACGGCCGTGGCTCCGCCGGTGAAATACAGGCGGATCTCCCTTTTCGCCGCTCGCCCCACGGCGTCCATGAATGCGTGGATGCGCGCCGCGTCCGCTAAACGCCGCATTCGCAAGCCCGCTCGAAGCTCACCAGGCGGCGAATCAGGGCGTTGTACCGTGAATGCGCTGAATCAGCGTGCGCTCGGGCGAGAAATTCGTAGAGGCGATGCTCTGCGTCGTCGAACGTGAGCGCAGGAATCGGAAGTCCCGCGCGGCGAAGACGGGGGGCTCCCACAGCGACAAGCAGGGCAGCCGCAGACTCGCGGCCCGCGGCCAGGTCGCGGAGGCCTTCGCGAATCAACTCTCCTCCCGGAAGTGCATCAATGTCCACGGCGCTTCGAATTATACGGCGGAACAGGTCGAGGACGAGCAGCAGCGGGGGCCGGCAGTATCCGGAACCTGTGAGTCCGCACCGCAAGGTTCTGACAAGGAAGGCTGGCGGAGAGGGGGGGATTCGAACCCCCGACACCCGTTTTAGCGGGTGTAACTGCTTAGCAGGCAGCCCTGTTCGGCCACTCCAGCACCTCTCCGCGCTGTGGCCTCAATAACTTACCGAACTACGGCTTCTCGGGAGGCAGTTGGGAGAACTGTTGGAGGAACTGTTACAGACCCCACGCCCGAGTCGTCCGCAATGCTATCACGGTCGGCCGACTCCTGGTCGTCGCTCCCGAGCCGCTCCGGGCCGCTCATGGCCTTGGCGGCCGCCTTGAGTTGATCGTCGGCGACGTGCATGTACCTGTCGGTGATGAACGCCGTCGAGTGGCCCATCATCTTCGCCACGACCTCGCGGGGGATGCGCCGTCGGAGCGCACGGGTGGCGAACGTGTGTCGGAACGTCCGGCAGTTGCAGCCCGCGATCCCCGCCGCCTTGTAGGCACAGCTGAGCGCCCAGTCCAGGACCTTCTCCTCGATAGGCTGCGCGTCGGCGTCCAGGAACACGACGCCGGAGGCGTGCCGCACCTTCGCAGCCCGGTTCAACACCTCGACGGCGCCGTCGGAGAGTTCCTGGCGGATCGGTTTCCCCGTCTTGTCCCGCTGCATGGCGAATCGGCCCGCCCCTATGCGACCGTCCGCCCTGTCCAGGTCCAGTTCCGACCAACGCAGCCGGAGCACCTTGCCCTTGTCCATTCCCGTCTCCGTGGCCCATCCGATCGCGTTCCTGAGCCACGGGGCCGACACGTCCCGAAGGCCCTTCAGTTCATCGTCCGTGAGCCAGCGGATCGCCTGCGGGTCGAAGGTCTCCTTGAGGCGCGGCATGCTCTCGGCATCCGCCGGGTTCACCGGCACGAGCCCTTGCGCCTTGCCCCACTTGTAGGCGGTCCCGATGCCGATCAGTTCCTTGCGGATGGTGGAATCGGAGACCCGCCGTCCACCGCCGTCCTTGCGCTGCACCGACTCGCGCTCCTTGACGTAGGCGTCGAGCAGCGCGCGTGTGACGGACGATGCCGGGCGGTCCCCCATGAACGCGCGGGCGGCGTCGAGGATCGTCCCGTGAAAACCGGTTCGCCCACGGCTTCTGTATCCTGCGGTGAAGGCATCGAAGAGCTGCGCCACCTTGTATGCGGCGCTCCGCTCCTGACGACGCGCCGCGTGGGCGGCCTCTCTCTCCGCGACCGCCTTCTCCGGGTCGCTGTAGTAGGCAGCCAGCTTCCTCTTAGCTTGCTTCAGCGCCGTCCCGAGGAAGAAGTGCCGGAACTTCCCCTCGCCCCTGACCCACACGCGCCCGAAGAAGACCAGCTTCCCCGCCATCGGGCTGCGCGTCGGGGTCTTGCTGTAGAGCCCGCCCTCGCCCTTGATCCATGTCTTCGCGCTCATCGCCTTCGCCTCTCGCGCCCGAGGGCGCGCTTCAGCCGCACCGAGTATGGAATCACCCACATCCACCGACCGCCGATCATCCTAGCCTTCGGGAAGAAGATATCGTTCCTCATCAAGACAGCTTCACCTGTGAGAGACACACTCCAGTACCGCTTCCCGGCCTCGCCCTCCTCCTTCTCCACGCGTCGCAGTGTCGCGAAGAGTTGTCTCCGCGTTCGGGGTCCCCGGTACTCCCCTCGACGTTTCACCCTGGCCAATAGTGTCCGCCCCGCCCTGTCGCTCATGACCGCGTGCTTGTGACAGAGGAGGACGAGGTTGTCATCATCCAGTGATCCGCCCCACGCCACGGGGACGATGTGGCTCACCGTGAGCCCTTGGAGGCGCTTCGGCTTGGCGTCGCAGAACTCACAAGCCCGGCGTCCCTTCCGGAAGGCTTCGTAGCGGTATCTCCGGTTCGCCGCGTCAGCTGCGCGCGGCCTCATGATCGGCTACTTCTTACGACCCAGTACCGCAGCGCACACTTCACCCGCGCCTGTCCCGGCTCTGCGTTCCGCCTCCGTACCGCTTCATGTCGCTCATCAGCACGTTCCAGGCGCGTGGTGTCGCATTACCTCACGTTGCTCGCGACGAACTTGTTCACGATGTCCTCGTACACCTGATCGGCGAGCTCGAAGAACTCGAACAGGGTGAAGATCGGCGCTGTGAACTCCTTCACCACCTTCACCAGGTCCGACTCGATCCTCGACAGCGGAAGGGTAAGCTCGGTCTCGACCTCGCTCTCGGTCGTCTTACGTTCCCAGACGTGCCTGTCGCCAGTGGCCGCCAGGACTCGTCCCGCGAGTCCCGCGTGCCGGATCGAGACGTTGACGGCGGCAGAGCTCTCGACCCCGAGTCTCGAATACAGGCGCGCACAGTACAGAAGCGCCTCGGTGATCCGCGTGATCCGGACGTCGAACCAGAGCTTCGTCGGGTCTCGTCCGTCCTCCGTGAGGCTCCGAAGTGTGTAGAAGTCACCGTCGCGCTTGATGGCCCAGTAGTCGTACAGGGGCGGAGGATTCGTGGTGACGACCTCAGCCACGATACCGAACGTCCTTGGACGTGGTCGGTACTCCTCTCCACTCATGACCAGTGCGAACGGCCAGCCTGTAGGGAGAACGGAGGTCGTAGCAGCGTCGAGCAGCTCCTGCTGCGACTTCCGCAGCTTCGACTGCGACAACGCGAACGCGACCTCCATGTAGCCGGACCGACCGATCCTCTCCAACCCTGCGAGCGCCGCCTTGCGGTGCTCCTCGATCCAAGGCGTATCCCACGGCGAAGCCGACGCGGGCGTGGTCGGGACCATGATCGCCTGGCGTCGCTTGATCCGCTTCTCGAGCTCGACGCGGAACTCCTCGACCTTCGCGGGGTCCCAGAACAGCACGTCGTAGCCCGTCAGGTCGAAGTGAACCTTGGCTCCGCCTGCCTTGTGGCGCGGGCTGTCCTGTTTGTGGTCCTCGCGCGCCGTCAGGATCAGGTTGCGGAACTTGTCCACGCCCATGGTGTAGCCGACTTCGAGGTAGCAGTTCGGCCTCTCGTTCGTCACGTCGGCCACGATGATGTCAGCCTTCTCGATGAACGCGATGATCTCGCTCTTGAGCAGCCCACCCTGGTTGTGCTTGTCCACCCGCTTCGGGTCCAGCCCGCACGCCCTCAGTGCCGGGACGATCGCGTCACGACAGACACGATCAAGCTCCGCATCCCCGATCTGCATGATGATGAACGCCGTGCTCATGATCTCTTGGCTACCCCACGTGAGGGCGCCGTGCGACTCCTGGAGCTGCTCCGGTCGCCCGACCGGAACTGCCCCGTTCCCTGCCAAGTCGCTCGCGTTGTCGGACTGCATGGTGGGCTCGGCGACTCTCGGGCGTGCGAAGAGGGCGACGAACACGCGCAGCCCTGTCCGAACCTTCGACCAGAGTCGCGTCAGCGAAGGCGCCAACTTGCCTCCCCGTGAGATCGGTCACGAGCGGAACATTCGTGCGATCCACTCCACGATCTTCTCGATGAAGGCCAGGAGCGGCAGGAGCTTCACCAGCCCCGAGAGGCGCCAAGGCACCGCGTCGAAGATCACCCACGCAACCTGCGCCGAGTACCAGAGGTAGGCGAACCACGCCGCGTGCTCCTGGCGCTTCTGCCGGAACTTCTCCTCGAGATCCCCGACGGTCTCCTCCCACTCCTCGCCGATCAGGACCAGGCTTAGGACCGTGCTCCCAAGTCTCGGCTGGCGATCCTCCGCCACCTCCTCGGCTGCCTCGATGTCAGGGGCCACGACCTGACTATCTCTGCGGCGCACGACCTCGTTCGTCCACCTGCCGAAGTGGACGAGAGTGTTTCGGAAGGATCTGGCGTCCGGGTCGCCGCGCTCAAGCGCAGCCTGGAAGTCCTCCGCCAGAGTTTCTGCAACCCGGATGCTGCGGAAGTCGCGGAGGAAGCGCGCCCGAGGGTCGATCCTCATGGCGGGATCGAGCCGCTCGACGTACAAGGTCTCGTCATCGTTCCACCGGTGCCAGCGTTCGTCGCTCATCCCTTGACCTCCGCGGCCGGCACTGACAGCAAGAGCGGCCAGCATGGACGGGGCTGGCCGCAGTGTCGAATCCCTTCTCAGTGGCGGCAGGGCAGCTGATTCAGGAGGGACTGCCCGAACCGTTTCGGGCTTCGAACTTATTCCGAGACTACGCCAACCTCGGCGGAATGTCAAAGCGGGAGCGGCATCTCGCGTAGTCCCTGCCGGCTGTTAAGGTCAAAGCGTATTAGAGAGTTCGGCTGCGCCGATGCCGCTTCCGGCCCCAGGTTCTATCCCCGATGTAGCGGAAGCGCTGAACTGGTCCGGGCTCTCGCGGCCATTCCTGCACGCAGCCGTCGCCGATGTGCCAAGCGAACCCATCGGGATCGACGGCGTCTATTGATTGGGGTGTCACGTCCTCTCTTCTGGCGGCGCCGGGACAACATCCGATTTTCACAGGATGGCAGGCGCACTGTTCGCAGTGCTCAGTATCGATCCGCCGCTTGTTTGCCTGGACGCGCTGCTCGGGGTCCATCTTGATTCGTAAATCTACGTGCCCGGGACGGCCTGAGAGAGGGAGCCCAGATCAAGCCTGAAGTCGAACTGTCCGACGCTGCCCTTGTAGACGAAGGTCGCGTGGCGCAGAAGGTCCCGTCCGATGAGGCCAACCATTCTCTTCGGAAACGGGTCTGGCGTGTCCATCGGGACGTGACGGAAGTAGTCGCCGAGATCGGGGATGCCCTTCGCCTGGATGTCGCCGCCGACGGCCACCTGCCGCCCCACCGGATCGATGAAGTTGATCGTCAGCTGAAGGCCGAACACCGGATGCTCGACAAGGCCGCCGGCACCGTAGGACTTCTCCTGCCGCAGTGGGGCTAAGCCAAGTTCCTGCGCCACGTCGAGAGCGATGCACGTGGCCGAAGCCCCGGTGTCGATCAGCATATAACCGTGAATGGGGTTCGGTACCGTACGTGCAGCTTCGGCCAGAGCCTTAGCAAGTGCCGGAGGTACCGACCAACTCGCCTTGAGGATGGGACCGCAGACTGCCAAGCTGGTCGGGTCGCTGTATTTGGCGATGAAGCCCGGCGCGATACCCCGCTTCACTTTTGCGAGGTGCCTCTCCGTCGCCAAGCGCCTCTTTACAGCCTTCTCACGGGCTTTTCGCTTGGCCTGGCTACCCAAACATTACACCAGCTTCCCAGGAGATCGAAACAGGCTGCGGGGTCTGTCTGGCGACCGGGGCGATCAGGAAGACTGCATCGAGGCCGAACTGTTGAAGCGCGGCTGCGTAGGCGGCGGGGTACTCGTCGAAGAACGCGACGGGTCTCCTGTCCTTGAAAAGGACGTACTTCCCCGGGTGCGACCGGAGCAACTCATCGAGCTGTGCGTCGAACGCGGCCTGCTCATCCTTCAGGGTCAAGCCGGTCGTCATGCGCGCCCCTTGTTGGAAGTGGGTTCACGGAGATTGTAAGTTCCCAGACCCGATCCTGTCAAACCTCTCAAAGCGATTCAGCCCCTCGTTCGAGGAACTGTTAGGAGGAACAGTAACCCGGTCTTTTCGGTCCATTCTGTCAACTACCCGATCCTGTAAGCCCTGGAAGCCTTGATGGTTGCCGATTCCAGGGGATCCGGTGCGGGGCATAGCAGGCAGCCCTGTTCGGCCACTCCAGCACCTCTCCGCGAGCGAGGTCGCGCCGCCTGGGCGGCGCGCGGTCGCAGGGCTCTCGAGGGATCATCCTATCATCAGTTCCGCTTGGCCGGCCCGAAGGTCAGGGAGCCGTCCTGCTTTCGCGGTTGCGCCACCGACTGCCTCGGCGTATATGGATGGCAGCGTCCTCATCCACACCCGATTTCGATGAAAGGAGGCTCCTCGTGCTCCCCTCGATCCTAGCCCGAGTCGTCCTGGGTCTGGCCCTGGCGGCTGGTGGCTCGTCGCCGGCCGCCACCCCTGGACCGACTGTCTCCGTCGAAGCGACGCATCCATTCGAGCCCCTGGCCGACTGCACTGACCACGACGGGGACGGCTTCAGCGAGTGCACCGGCGACTGCGACGACACGAACCCGGCGATCCATCCCGGAGCCCAGGAAATCTGCAACCAGGTCGACGACAACTGCGACGGCCGGATCGACGAGGGAAGCGACCTCGATGGCGACGGCATCAGTGTCTGCGACAACTGCCCGGACGTATACAACCCGGACCAGCGGGACGCGGACGCGGACAGTGTCGGCGACGCCTGCGACAACTGCCCGAATGTCGCCAATATCCTTCAGAGCGATGCCGACGGCGACAGGGTCGGCGACGGCTGCGACAACTGCCCGACGGTCCCCAACCCGAACCAATCGGACATCGATTTCGACTCAATCGGCGACCTGTGCGACAACTGTCCCACCATCCCCAATATCGATCAGAACCCCTGCGTCTGCGAGCAGACGTGCGGTCTCAGCGGGCCGACGATCAGCTTCGACAGCCCGGAGGGGCATGGTTCGGGCGTGGTGAGATGGTCGACGGGCCGGGAGATCGACATCGTTGGATTCAACGTCGTCGAGATCGACAAGAAAGGGACCCGCACCCAGCTCAACTCGGCGCTCATCCGGTGCGAGGAGTGCGTGACCGGCGTGGGGCATGCGTACGCCACGATCATTCCCAAGCACAAGAGCGGACGGGGAATTTACGTCGAGCTCCTGCGCGTCAACGGCACGTCACAGCTCAGCGGGCCGGCCGTGAGGATGTAGCCAGAGAGGTCAAATCCGGAGGAACCCCCATGCGAACCCGCCCTGTTCCCGTTGTCGCCTCGGTCCTGGTCGTGCTCGGCTCGGCCTGGTCAACGTCGCGGGCGTCCTGCGACGTCTCCACGCCGATGGGCCACTCCTTCATGTCCTACCTGCAGTGCAACGCCTACACACACTCGGTCGGATATTCCTATCAAGTGGGCGATCCATCCGGGGCTAATACCGGGCTGGTGAAGATCACGTGCGATAACAACGACGGCACGGTGTGCGGCCCGGCCGGCCTGCCGGTAGGCCTCGGGCAGGTGACGATCGACACCGACTGGATGGACGCTGGAGTGGTCGGATGTCCGGTCGCGGCCTCGGGGGCGCAGCGGGTCGTGATCGTGGTGGCGACGTCGTCACAGCTCGACTCGACCGCTCTGCTCATCTCCCTGAGTGGCGCGGACCCTGGGATCGGCTACGCCGTCGAGGCGGCTCATCAGATGGACTTGGGGGCCGCGCAGATCCTCCCCGCCGCGTGCGCCCGGACGCTCCTGCTCATCGCGACCGCCGGCCGCAACATCTACCTGCGCGCCTCCCTGCCGCCCCTGTACACCGATTGCGACCAGGGCTCGCTGGGGGCGTTCTACGGAACGACCTGCCCGGACGCCTTCCGGCCGGTGCTGTCGTTCGGACCGGTCTACACCCGCCTGCAGCGGTGCGGCGATCCCTTCGATCCGCGCAGGCAGGCCTGGACCAACACCGGTGTCGTACCCGATGCAAGCGGTTACGCGACGGTTACCGCCGACGCCGTACCCCAGCAGCCGGGGGATTGCCTGTTCGTGGGCAGCACGACCGTCGTCGACGGCGTCGAGACGGGAAGCGTCACAGGCTACATCAGGGTGGACATCGACTGCGTGGACGGGGACGGCGACGGGTTCACGACCTGCGACGGCGACTGCGACGACTCCAACGCCTCGATCCACCCGGGCGCCGTCGAGATCTGCAACGGCAAGGACGACGATTGCGACGGGGCGGTCGACGAGGGCTTCGACGCCGATCTGGACGGTGTCGTCGACTGTTTCGACAACTGTCCGGCGGTCTTCAATCCCAACCAGGCGGACATGGACTTCGACGGCATCGGGGATGTCTGCGACAACTGTCCCACCATCCCCAATCGGGATCAGAATATCTGCGCCTGCGCCCAGTGCAACGTAGGCAATGTGACTATCGACTTCTCGAGTCCTTATGGAAAGGGCTCGGCGGTCGTCTCCTGGGAGACCGGTCCCGAGGTCGACGTTCTAGGATTCAACGTCATCGTGATCGACCAGAAGGGCAACCGCATCCAGCTCAATCCGGCCCTGATCCGGTGCGAGGAGTGCATCACCGGAGTCGGGCACATCTACACGTACGTCATCCCGAAGCACAAGAGCGGGCACAACGTCTTCGTCGAGATGCTGCGGCTGAACGGAAACGTGCTGGTGGGCGGACCGGCGGTAAGAATCTGACGATGCCGCGGTCCCGCCGGACGGGCCGGTCGGCGGGACTCAGGCCAGGAAGCCGCGCACCCCGTCGGCGACGTACTGCGCGGCCAGGGCCGCCAGAAGGACGCCGAGCACGCGCGTCACGACGTTCACCCCCGTCTGGCCGAGCAGTCGCCCGATCGGCTGCGACACGATCAGTGCCATGTGACCGAGCATCAGGACGAAGCCGGTCATCGCCAGGACGAGGACGAAGCCGAGCGGGTAGGCCTTCGACTCGCCGGTCAGGATCAGAAGGCTGGCGATGGCGCCCGGCCCGGCGATGATCGGGATCGCCAGCGGGAAGACGCTGACGTCCTGGCGGAGACGTGACTCGTCCTTTTCGGCCTTGGTCTCCCGCTCGTAGGACGCGAACACCATCTGCACGGCGATGCGGAACAGCAGGACGCCCCCGGCCACCCGGAAGGCGTCCAGGCTGATTCCGAGCCAGCCCATCAGCCAGGCGCCGCCCAGGCCGAACGACACCAGGATCCCCGCCGCCACCAGGATGGCGCGCAGCGCGATGCGTCTCTGCTCCGCGGCGTCCCGATCCCCCGCCAGCGCCAGGAACATCGGCACGAGTCCGATCGGGTCGATGACCACGAGCATCGTCAGGAACGTCCGTATCGCCAGACCGGTCACCGCCGCGCCTCCCGTCGGCCCGCCCGCATCGCGCGGGTCCCGGGAGCGTATCTCCGTTCGACCGTCGCCGTAAAGAACCTGGCGGCGGGATTGGACACCGGGCCTGACGGGACCTATCTTGTCCGACACATCGGGGGGATGCATGGAGGCGCCGGAATACCAGGTCCGCATCGTCTACACGGAGCCGGAATTCCAGCGTCGGACTCCCGGCGCTCCATCCGAGTATTCCTTCACCTATTTCGGGATCGTCGCCCGCTCCCGCGAGGAGGCGGTCGAGCTTGCGGTGCGGGATTTCTGGGACACGGCCCGGTGCTCCCGCGTCGGCTGGCGGCGCTGCATCGAGAGGGTCACCGTCCTGGAGTAGAATCCCGCCATGCGTGGGCATGGCGCGCTGCTCTTCCCATTGCTCGCCTGGATGGCGACCCTCTGCGCGGCCGACACGAAGCCTCCGGTCGAGGTCGGCAGCGCGCGGGCCGTCGCCGGCCAGAAGGTACGCGGCGTCCTGAAGGTGGCGGAGAGCGCGGACGGCACGCCGATCGTCCTGCCGCTCACCATCGCGGCCGGACGGAAGCCGGGTCCGGTCGTCTGGGTGCAGGCGGCGACGCACGGCGACGAGTACGGCGGCGCGCGGGCGCTGCAGGACGTGGAGCGCGGTCTCGACCCGGCCACGATGTCGGGGACGCTCGTCGCCGCGATGATCGCCAATCCGCCCGCCTTCCAGGGACTGTCGCGCGTGAACCCGAACTGGGACGACCTCATGGACAGCGGGGACGCCTTCCCCGGCAAGGATCGGTTCGCGACCGAGAGGATCGCCGCCGCCATCCACGACGCCGTCAGGAAGAACGCGGAGTACTTCGTCGACATGCACACCGGCGGCGATCGCTTCCGGCAGCACCCGTTCGTCCTCTACTCGGTCGCCGCGGGGGCCGGGACGGATCGCCTCGATGACCTGGCGCGCGGCTTCGGAGTCCCGACGCTCTGGCGCGACGCCGTGAAGATCTTCCCGACCAGCGCCTCCACGGTGTTCAGCGGGGAGGGGATCCCCGGTTTCCTTCTCGAGGTGGGCGGCGGCCAACCGCTCGATCCGGCCGACGTCCGTCTGCAGGCGGACGCGATCCGCAGCTTCCTGCGCGCCGTCGGCATCCTGCCCGGCTCCCCCACGCGTCTGAAGGCGTACACCGTCGTGAGCGGCTACCGCATCGTCACCAACGCCCGCGGCGGGTTCTTCGACGCCGCGGTGAAGGCGGGTGATCGCGTCAAGGAGGGAACGATCCTCGGCACGATCACCGACGTGCACGGCGACGTGGTGGAGACGCTGCGCGCGCCGGCCGGCTCCGACATCGTCCTCGGCGTCAGCACCTACCCCGCCACGCCGACGGGGGGCTGGCTCTTCGAGCTGGGGAGCGGGCTGGCCGAAACGCCCTGAATCACCTGGCGAAACCGCGCGCCTCCTCCTCTTGACCGTCGAGGAGCGCGGACGGTACGCTCCCCGCATGGTCCGCCGGAAAATCCACGATGAGGAACACCGCGAAGGACGCGCCGGCGCCCCGGTGGAGACGCCTGGCACGCCGCTCGTCCTCCTCGACGGCGTGTGGGTGAAGCCCGAATACCTGAACCCGAGCGGCAGCATCAAGGACCGCGTCGCCGGCTTCGTGCTCCAGAAGGGGCTCGCGGACGGGACGCTCCAGGAAGGGAGCGAGGTCGTCGAGCCGACCTCCGGAAACGCCGGCATCGCCCTGGCGTACTGGTCGGCGCGGCTCGGACTGCGGGCGGTCGTCTTCATGCCGGAGAACATGACCGACGAGCGCAAGACGATGATCCGATCGCACGGCGCGCGTCTCGTCCTGACACCTGAGCCGGAGGGGGTCGTCGGCGCCGTCCGCCGGGCGCGCGCCTACGCCGCGGAGAGCCCCGGCCGGTTCCTGTTCGACCAGTTCGACGACGAGGCCGGCGTGGCCGCGCAGGAGCGGCTCGGCCGGGAGGCCGTGGAGCAGGCGCGCGAGCAGGGGGCCCTGCCGTTCGACGTCGTGATCGCCGGCGTCGGGACGGGCGGCACCATCGTCGGGGCCGGCGGGGCGGTGAAGCGGGCGCACCCGAAGGCGCGTCTCGTCGCCGTCGAACCTGACGCGAGCCCGCTCGTGTGCAAGCAGCTGTTCGCGCGCGTCTGCCCGCCCCCCGCCCTGCCCCCTCTGCACGACTATCCGATGGCGATCTGCCACCTGCAGGAGGGGATCGGCGACGGCCTCGTGCCGGGCATCGTGCGGCGCCACCGCGCGATCCTCGACGATGCCGTGCTGGTGAGCGACCGGGAGGCGCTCGAGGAGACGCGACGCCTGAACCGCGCCGGGCACCCGGTCGGACCGAGCAGCGGCACCAACATGACGGTGGCGCGCCGGCTCGCCGCCGAGGGACTGACCGTTCTCACGTTTCTCCCCGATCGAATCGATCGCTACCGCAGCCTGCCGGAATTCAAGGACCTTTGATGAGGAGGCCAGCCGAGATGCGCGCCGCCCGCCCGCCGCTTCTGATCCTGCTCTGTCTCGTTCCCCTGCTGTCCCCCGCCTCCGCCCGACCGGCCCACGCCGCGGCCGATCCGCCCGCGTTCCCGGCCGCCTTCGCGCGTCTCGACGCGTTCGTGGAGCGCGAGATGCGGCGGCAGCGCATCCCCGGAGTCTCCCTGGCGTTGACCGATCGCGACCGCCTGCTGAGGGTCAAGACCTACGGCTTCGCCAATCTCGACGCCAAGACACCGTTGACACCCGCGCACCTTCTCGAGATCGGATCGATCACCAAGTCGTTCACCTCGATCGCCCTCCTGCAGATGCGCGATGAAGGACGGTTCGATCCGAAGGTCCCCGTGACGACCTACCTGCCGTGGTTCTCGATCGAGTCGTCCTTCGAGCCGATCACGCCGCACGACCTGATGACCCACTCCGCCGGCCTGCCCCGCGACCGGGACGACATCGTGTCGTCGCTGTACCAGGCGGTGGCGCTGCGCGATCGCGTCGTGGGGGCGGCACCCGGGACCCACTTCCGCTATTCGAACATCGGCTACCAGGTCCTGAGCTACATGCTCGAGGGGCTGTCCGGGAAGCCCTACGACGAGACGATCCGGGAGCGCATCCTGCAGCCGCTGGGCATGACGCACACGGTGCCCGGGATCACCAGCGATATCCGGCCCCGGCTGGCGGTCGGCTACGAGAGTCTGTACGACGACCGGCCGGACCCTCCCGATCACCCGCTCGTGCCGGGAACCTTCACGGAGTACGGCGCGGGCGACGGCTGCATCGCCTCGACGCCGGCCGACATGGCCGCCTACGTGCGGATGATCCTGAACCGCGGGGCCGGTCCGCACGGGCGGATCCTGTCGGAGGACGGCTTCGGCCTGCTGATCAAGCCGGTGATCAAGGCGGGCGAGGACTGGTTCTACGGCTACGGCCTGGAGAGCCGCCAGGCGTCGGGTCACACCCTGGTCGCGCACAACGGCGGGATGGTCGGCTACTACGCGCGCATCCTCGCCGACCTCGACAGCGGAGTCGGCGTGGCGGTGATGATCAACGGCCCGGGGGATCGCGATTCGATCGCGGCCTACGCGCTCTCCACGCTCCAGAGCGCGCTCGACCGCAAGCCGCTGCCGCCGATGCCGGCGGTCGACCCGCCGACGCGGGTCAAGAGGGCGGCGGACTACGCCGGCACCTACACCGCGCCCGACGGTCGCACGCTCAGGCTCGTCGCCGACGGCGAGCGCCTCCTGCTCCTTGACTCCGGACAGAGGCTCGTTCTCGAATCGCGCGACGACGACGCCTTCTACGTGCCGCGCCCCGATTTCGCCCTCTACCTGCTGCGCTTCGGCCGCGCGCAGGGAAAGGTCGTCGAGGCGTTCTCCGGACCCGACTGGTACGCCGGTGAGAACTATGCCGGACCGCGCGAGTTCGACCACCCGGCGAAGTGGGCCGCCTACCCCGGACATTACCGCACGCCGAACCCCTGGGAGCCGAACTTCCGGATCGTCCTGCGCAAGGGGAAACTGGTCTTCCTGACCGCCGAGGGGGAGGAGGAGGTCACGCCGCTCGGCGGAGGGGAGTTCAGGGTCGGCGAAGACTATTCCGCCGAGCGCCTGCGCTTCGACACCGTCATAAACGGGAAGGCCCTGCAGGCGAACCTGTCGGGAATCCCCTACTTCCGGAACTTCACTCCGTAGGCCGATCGAGCGCCGCCTCGATCTCGGCGCGGACCTCGGAATCCGGCTCGCCCCCGCGCCTCCGCTCGAGAGCGGCCCGCGCGCCGGCGCCGGTGGCGCGCCCAAGCGCCCAGGCGGCCGAGCCGCGCACCACGGGATCCGCGTCCTCGAGTCTGTCCGCGGCGGCCTCGAGCGCCTCTTCGTCCTGTACGTTCGCGGCGACGATGAGAGCATTCCGCAGAAGCCCGCGCCGGCGCGGGCGCTCCAATGCGGTCGGGCGGATCTCCTCCCGGAAGGACTTGTCGTCGAGACGGACCAGGTCCACGAGCCGGCGCGTTTCCAGGTGCGGGCCGGGCAGGAACGCCTCGTCCACGACCGGCGCCGTCTTCCTGTTCCAGGGACAGACCTCCTGGCAGACGTCGCAGCCGAAGACCCAGTCGCCGAGGTCGGCGCGCCTGCCGGCCGGAATGGCGCCGCGCAGCTCGATCGTCAGGTAGGAGATGCAGCGCGTGGCGTCGACGACGTAGGGGGCGGGGATGGCCGCGGTGGGACAGGCGTCGATGCAGGCCGTGCAGGTCCCGCACCGATCGGCGACCGGGTCGTCCGGCGGGAGCTCGAGGTCGGTCAGGATCTGTCCCAGGAGGATCCAGGAGTTGCCGCGCGGGCCGATCAGGTTGGTGTTCTTGCCGAACCAGCCGAGGCCGGCCTGGGCCGCCAGCTCCCGCTCCAGGACAGGGCCGGTGTCGGCGTACGCCTGCGTGCGCGCCCCCGGCGACTCCGTCTCGATGAATCTCCCGAGCTCCTCGAGCCTCCCGCCCAGGACGCGGTGATAGTCGCGTCCCACGGCGTAGCGGGCGACGTGCGCCACGAGCCCCGCCTGGCGGTGTCTATCATCTTTATACGGGAGATACCCGGCCGCCACGACGACGGCGGTGCGCGCCCAGGGGAAGCGCCGCCTCAGGTCGACGCGCACCTCGGCGGTCCTCTCCATGTAGGACATTTCGCCGGCCCGACCGGCGCGCAGCCATTCCTTCAGGAAGAGGGCGTGCGCGGAGGGGACGATCGGAGCGAATCCCACGGCCTCGAGCCCGATCTCGAGTCCCCTGTTCTCGATGCGGCGCGCCAGGGACACGGTGCCTGCGCTCACGACCGGCCGCCCAGGTCGAACGCGGAGGTCAGCCTCTCGACGATCGTCCGCCCGATCACGAGCGCCGCGGTCGCGGCCGGCGACGGGACGTTGAGCACGTGGATCATCCGTCCCGCCGGCACGATCCGGAAATCGTCGACCAGGAGGCCCCCTCGATCGACCGCCTGCGCCCGAACGCCCGACCCGCCCGGCAGCAGGTCCGTTGCCAGAAGGCCGGGCGCCAGCCGGCGGAGGGCGCGCAGGAACGCCCTCTTGCTCAGCGACTGCCACGTCTCGCGCGCGCCGCTCCGCGCGTGACGCAGCGCCATGCGCCAGAAGCCGGGGAAGGACAGCATGTCCGCGAGGTCGGCGAGGCTGACGTCGGTCTTCCGGTACCCCTCGCGCGCCAGGGCCAGGACGGCGCTCGGGCCGGCGAGGACGCCTCCGTCGATCCGCTTCGTGAGGTGCGCGCCGAGAAACGGCAGCGCCGGATCGGGGACCGGGTAGATCAGACCGCGTACGGTGCGGCTCGGTCCGATCGCGAGCTCGTAGTACTCGCCGCGGAACGGCAGGATGGCCACGCCGGGATCCGTCCCCGACAGGCGGGCGATCCGGTCGCTGTGGAGACCGGCGCAGTTGACGGCGAAGCGGGCGGACACGGCCCCTCCCGTGGTCTCGAGCACGACTTCGCCGCCGCGGTCGACGACGCCGAGCACCCGCGTTCCCGTGCGGATCGCTCCGCCGCCCTCGGCGACGAGCCGGGCCAGCGCCGCCGTGACCGCGGTGTAGTCGGTGATCGAGGCCCCCGGCACGTGCAGGGCCCGCGCCCCCCGGCAGCACGGCTCGATCTCGCCCAGCCGCTCGGGACCGACGATCTCGAGTCCGGCCACGCCGTTCGCGACGCCGCGGCGGCGGAGCTCCTCCAGGGGCGCGAATTCGCGCGGCTCCGCGGCCACGATGACCTTGCCGCAGCGCCGCAGCGGCAAGTCGTGCTCCTCGCAGAAGCGCGACATCGCCGCCGCCCCCTCGACGCACAACCGCGCCTTCGTCGACCCCGGAGCGTAATACACGCCGGAGTGGACGACGCCGCTGTTGCGGCCGCTCTGGTGGGCCCCGACACGGTCCTCCTTCTCCAGGACGATCACCTCCATCCCGGCGAAGGCACGCTGGGCCGCGAGCGCCGTCGCCAGGCCGATGACCCCTCCGCCGATGATGGCGAGCGGACCGCGGGCGGCGACCGGAACAGCCGTCTCGACCTCGCTCTCGGGAAGGGTGATCAGAAGACCGGCTCCTCGACCGGCTTGCCGTCCTTGCCCTTGGGAGGCGGCGGGGGAACGTATCCGGTCGGGGGTCCCGTCGGGACGAGCGTCTTCCTCTTCACGCTGATGTAGCGCAGGGGCGGGCCGCGACGGCCCTCGACGGGCACGCACTCGGTGACGAACACGTACTGCGACGCGTCCGAATAGATCGTGTCGACCTGCTCGTGAGAGCGGTCGCAGTAGGCGTTGGTGGCCGCCTTGCGTCGAAGCGCCTCCGGCTCGCCGAGGGTCCGCGTCAACGACTCGATGGTGCGCAGGTCACCGGCCTCGTTCGCGCCGAAGTGGATGTCGATGCGCTCCAGCTTCGCATCGGGGCGGTTGACCCCGAACGTGAGCTCGCCCGAGTACTCCCCGGGCCGGTCGTAGATCCAGACCAGGCGGCTCTTGCCGGCCGACGTCAGGGCGGGGCGCATCGGGTGGACGCGCGCCGCCTCCTCCCGCGTCATCCCGAGCCACAGGCCGTCGAACAGGGGGACCGGGAATCTCTTCGGGGGCGGGGGGGCCGTGCCCTTCGACCCTTCGCCGCCACAGGCGGCGGCGAGCGCGCACAGGAGGGCGCCCAGGAACAGAAGAGGCGCGTGCCGCGCCGTCGCGTCGGGTCGGACGAGGCTCATGTTCACGCGGGGGCCCCGTCTGCGGACCGGGGCCGGGGCGAAGATGTTAGCACCGTCGCTGGCGCGGCGCGCCGGGTCGCACTAGATTTTCCTGGGGGGGGCGCGTCATGACCGGACCCGTGCCCGACAAGAGGAAGGGAAAGCCGCGCATCCAGCGCCGGCTGCCGGTCCGCTTCGGCACCGACGCGAAGATGTGCGGCGGCGTCGTCTCGGACATCTCCGAGGGGGGCATGCGCATCGAGAGCCCCGAATCGTTCCCCGTCAACTCGGTGATCACGGTGTTCGTGCAGTTCCCGCGCCACTCCGTGCGCCTGCGGGTCCGGGTCATCTGGTGCAGCGCGGCCGGCGGCGGCGCGGCGATCATGGGGCTGGCGCTGACGCAGCCGGAGCCGACGCTCAAGCGCACCTACGCCGAGTGGGCCGCGGAGGTCAAGCTGGCGGCCGCCGAGACTCCGGCGGCCGACGCGCCGGCTGCGACGGCCCCGCCGCCCGCGGCACCCCGGCCCGAGCCGGCCCCCGCACCTCCGGCCGCGGCGCCCCCGGCAGCCGAGCCCAAGGGGCCGATCACGAGGCGGCTGGAGAGCCGGCAGGGACAATCGTACGAGGCGATCCTCGAGCGCCAGCCGCAGGGATGGAACCTCACGATCGTGCAGCTTCCCCGGCAGCTCGGTGTGGGCGCCCCCGACTTCGTCGGCTCGTCCCCCGACTACGCCAGCGCCGAGAAGGCGCTGCGCGACTTCGTCCGCAGTCACTAATCCCCCGCCAGTCCCGCCCTGGCCAGCGCCGCGATGTACTCCGCGGCGCGCGCGCGGTCGCCCGAGCGCGACTCCAGGTCGGCCGCCAGCAGAAGGAGCCGTCGATCGTCCTCGCGCGCCCGCTGGCCGACGGTCCAGTCCCCTGTCGGTCCGCCCGCCAGGCGATCCAGGGCGCGGCCGGTGGCGTCGCGGCACACGTCGAGAGCCGCGCTGCTGCGCCCCAGGCGGACGAGGAGCCCGGCCATCTCCCGGGCGGTCACCGGGTCGTCCGGATCGATCTGGGAGGCGGTGGTGTAGAGCGGCAGTGCTGTGGACAACTCGTCCTGACGCACGTAGAACTGCGCCAGGGATCTCAGAAGACCGGTGTCGCGCGGAGACAGATGGAGCGCCTCGCTGTAGGCCGCGACCGCTCCCGGGATGTCCCCCTTCAGCTCGAACAGCCGGGCGCGGGCGTCGAGAAGGCGCGCGCTCCTCTCGCCGCCGCGGTACGCCGCGTCGAGATTCTCCTCGGCCTCCTTCACCCTCCCCTCGTCGAGCAGGAACGCCCCCTCCGCGGCGCGCGCAGGGAGATAGCCGGCATCCGCGGACACCGCCCGCGCGTACGCGGCGCGCGCCTCCTTCGCCTTCCCCTGGCGCTCGAGGGCGAGGGCGTACCCGTACAGCACGGCGGCGCTGTCCGGCAGGCGGTCGAGGGCCCTCGCGTAGAAATATCCGGCCCCGACGGCGTCACCCGACACGCTGAAGAACTCCCCGAGGGCGATCTCGCGGATGGGCGGGCCGTGGAACGGCCGCTCCTCCAGCCGGCGGGCCAGGTCGTCGTAGGTCTCGCGGCGATCGTGGCCCGCCGGAAACGGACCTTCGTCGAGGCGCGCGGGGGACAGCAGGTCGGCGCGCAGGTAGACCGCCGCGGCGGGGTCGAGATGGACGAGAACCCAGCCGTGACCGCGCGCCAGATAGGAAAGGAGCCTCTTCCCCTCGAGGGCGCGCTGGTGCGGCCAGAGGACGGCGGTGATCTGGTAGCGCCGCGCCGTCTCCTCGAAGGCGGCCGGGTCGGCGACCGCCCTCAGGTACGCCGGCAGGATGTCGTCCAGGTACGGATCGTTCCGTCCGTCGATGAACACGCCCCTCTCCCCGCGCCAGGCGTGGATCAGGTACCCGCCGACCGACAGGCTGTGGAACACGTTCCCCGGGATGCCGTCGTCGGTCACGAACCGGGCCGCCTCGTCCGGGAAGTAGTGCGGGATCTCCCCGGTGCCGAACCATCTCTCCGTCGGCTGCGCCATGAAGAAGCGGTTGGTGACGACCGCGGACGTCAGGGCCAGCGAGACCGCGGCCAGGAGCGCGGGGGCGGCGATCCTGGCCGCGACGCGCGCGCTCCTTCCGAGCTTCGAGGCGGCGGGCGCGAGCCGTTCGATCCACGCCCGCGCGGGCGACAGGAGCGCCGAAGCGTGCCGGGCCAGGACCGGGGCCGCCGCCAGCGCGAACAGCGGGATGTTGCGCCGCGCGCGCAGCGCCGCGGCCAGGGTCGCGACGGTCACCAGGAGGTCGAACGCTCGAACGCGGGGGAAGTCGGCGACGATCGCGAGGAGTGTTACGGCGGCGAGCACCACGAACGCCACGATCGACGGCGTCACGGGATCGCCGAAGAGCGGCGGCTGGAATTCCGCGATGGTGCGCGACAGCAGACTCTTTCCGCCCAGGTGAACGAAGAACTGGTCGAACGGCAGCCGCAGTGCGGCGGCCCCGTAGGGGTTGACGAGCGACACCGCCGCCGCCGCGGCCAGCGCCAGCAGGAAATCGATCGGCCGGTCCGCGTCGGAGCGGACCCCCGCCGCGCCCGGCACGGACCACGCCGGTGCCGCGCGGGTCCGGATGAATTCGACGAGCGCCGCGACCAGCGCCAGCGCTATCAAGACCGGCTCGAGAATGAACAGCCCTTGCAGGTTCACCCAGAGGATCTGAAGGGCCGGAAGGGCTGCGAACAGTAGGCGCGCCCGCGCCGGGCGCCCGCCGGCGTCGAGCGCCCTCTCCAGCACCGAGAGGACGGCCAGCATCAGCCCCCAGGACACGATCTCGGGGCGCACGAGGAACCGCTCCTGGCAGGCCAGCGTCACCAGGAGCAGCACCGAGACGACCAGGGTGACGCCGGCGGCCCGCCGGCAGCGTCGGAACAGGAAGACGAACACGCCGAGGATCACCGCCGCTCGCAGCAGCTCCAGGGAGCGGGTTCCGCCCATCGCGTGCAGGAGCGACAGGCCGGTCTGGTACAGCCAGTGGACGTCGATCCAGCGGTGTCCGATCACCGTGTACGAGAAAGGGTCGGCGCGGGGGATCTGGCCGGTCGACCGGATCCGATCCCCCGTCTCGAGGTGCCAGTAGAGGTCGGTGTCGGTCAGGCAGGTCGTGCAGAAGGCCAGGATCAGAAGGAACAACGCCGCGACGGCGGCGCCTATCGCCGCCGACACCGCCCGCGCGCGCCTCTCCGGCCGTGCGTCGCCGGATCCCGCCACTCCTGCCGTTCCGCTGTCTCCGTCCATGCCTCCGGCCGCCCCCGGGAGTCTCCGGGGGTGTGATAGCGTAGCAGGTTCGTCGCGCGCCTCATCCTCCGGAGGTCGAAGATGCCTGAACGCGGGTCGCTGGACGCTCTGTTCTGGAAGGCTCTGCTCGTGGCCGGCGCCCTGTGGCTTCTCTACCTGTGCCTCGACATCGTTCTGCTGACGCTGAGCGCCCTCGTCCTCGCCGCCGCCATCCTTCCGCTGGCCGACTCCCTTCAGAGACGCCGCGTGCCGCGCGCCGTGACGGTGTGCGGCCTGTACGCGATCGGTCTCGGCGTCCTGACGTTCCTGGTCGCCCTGCTCGTGCCGGTGGTCGGCGAGCAGGCGCAGATCCTGTCCCTGCGGCTGCCCCAGTTCTACCAGACGCTGAACGGGTGGATCGCGTCCGCGCGGATCGGTCTCGGACGATTCAGCGGCGGCCGTGCCTTCGAGCTGCCGCCCATCGGCCTGGAGAGGATCGGACCGCTCGCGCAGACGCTCGTCGAGCGCTCGCTGCAGGCGACGCGCGGTCTGTTCACGGGCGCCTTCGCCGCTCTCCTCGTCCTGTTCGTGGCGGGTTACATCGTCGTCGATCGCCGACGGCTCGCGGACGGGGTTCTGCGCTTCGTCCCGCGCCCGTCACGCGCACGCACGGCCAAGGTGGCGACGGACGTCATGCGCCGCATGGGAGGGTACATCCGGGGACAGATGATCGTCAGCGCCTGTGCCGCCGCCCTGCTGACCATCGGTCTCATGATCGTGGGCTTCGAGACCCCTCTTCTCATCGGCGTCCTCGCGGGGGCGCTCAACTTCGTCCCCTACCTCGGATCGACCGTGTCGTTCATCCTGGCGATCCTCCTGGCGCTCAACTCGTCGGTCTTCACGATCGTGGGGGTGGTGGCCGTTTTCGTGATCGAGCAGTTCCTGGAGGGGAATTTCCTGGTCCCCTATTTCACCGGGCGGCAGGTCGAGCTGCACCCGCTTGCCGTCCTCGCCGCCCTCATCGTCGGCGCCAACCTGGCGGGGGTCCTCGGCGCTCTCGTCGCCGTGCCGCTGACCGCGGGGATCGACGCCGTCCTGCAGGACGTCTACCTGAAGGCAATCGAGCAGAAGAACGTGGGCTGAAAAGCCCTGGCCCGTCTTCCCTCAGATCGTGTTCGCATGCTGGACATCTTATCCGCCTTTCAGATAGTGTCGACTGAATCGGGGGAAGCCCACTCCCGCAAGAACGTCCTCCAGCGGCGCCGGCAGAGGGCGTATTACGAGCGCCGGAAAGCAGCCCTCACCGCGGCGAGGCTCGTCCGGAAACTCGGCTGGACCTTGCCTCCCGAAGCCGTCTCCGACCTGAATCCCGCTGGAGCCGGCTGGAAGCCGAACGAGGACTCCGACTCCGGCATCGAAACGAACTCGCCTCCCGACCGCTCCTCCCCCGACGAGAAGGCGGAGAAGGCCTCCCTCCTCGACGAGCGCCGCGTTAACTCAGCCCTGGAACTCGTCTCCTTGCGCTGGAAGGCATCTCATGACGGCTACCCTTGTGTCCTCGACGCCCGATACCGACACACCGAGGACGGCGAGTGGATCAGGAGCAAGCCGGCGGAGGGCTACTTCGGTTGCCGCGAGGCTGCCGATTAAGGAGACCTCAACTGGTCTGGCAACCTCGGCCCGGGAGCCAAGGTCAAGCGCTCCGGCATTCAACTCAGCGTCGGCTACGGTAGCAGCGGCTTCATGTGCCACCAGTGCGCTGATGCGGTAGCGGAACATGGACTCGAAGCCGTCATCTCAGCGTGAGTCTTGCATCACAAGAGGCCTGATTGGGAGCGAGTAAGCGTCGAAAGGGAGGCCCTGTTCGCGGCGGGGAATCAGCGCGTTCGTGGACGCCCAAGCCGGCCGAAGATGATCCTGCTGCCCCGCGAGCGCAGACGCTGGAAGAAATGGTCTTGAACGCCACGGCCGACACTCAACCTATCGAGTCGGGGGCGGATCAGGAGGCCTGGATCGCTGACCTCGCGCGGAAGCAACAGGAGGCGGAGCAGGCGCCGGCAGGCCTGGACGACGGGAAGGGGGAGGCCGTGTAAGTGTAGAAGCTGCTACTGGCGGCCTTCTACTTCACCTAGCAACCGGCACATCCCGGCGATGATCAAGCAGGGGGCTTGATCCTTCTCCGTCCCTTGCGGACACAAAATCTCCGCGTCGTGTTCCGTCCACCGGGTCATGGTGCCACAGTTTTCCAGCGCCGTGTTGACGCGCTCCCGGCGCTGATATTCCGCTTTGCCAATCTGGTAGACCTCCCAGCCGCCGATGAAGATAACCAGGGCAAGCAGCGCCCCGATAGAAGTGCGAAGGATCTGTTTCACTGTGCCCCCCTCCTCCGCGCGCCAATTTAATGCTCGCCCGGGTCAGGTGCCAGCCGGGGGACGGGAGGGAGGCGAAGGGAAGTCGATTCTCGATCCGAAGCGCTGAGCTACCGCACAACCCAGCGTGCTATGAGCACGAATATCATCAGGAGTACCGCGACAGGCAGTAGTTGCGCTAGGTTTAACCTGACTACGCACCAAAACGGGAGCGAAGGATCAGTGGTGATCTTCGGGAGTCCGACGATAATCAACGAAAGGACAGAGATGAATACCCCGAAGAGCGCCACCACGTTGGCCCAGTATTTTCGCTCCTGTCGATCTACAAGTTTCGTAAACCTGTCCTCTTGAGTCCGTGTGTACTCGGCGAGTCGCTCAAGAGCCTCGTTGTAGATTTCTGGGAATAGGTTAGCGGCCGCATCTGAGAAAAGCCTCGGCAGTTCAAGGTCACCAACTTTGATGGTCTCCCGAACTGGCATACCTGCAATGCTCCTCCACCTGTAGGCGCGAGTAGGGGTTCCGGTCTGCGGACGGGGATCGTCCCTGAACTCAATCTCTGGCGATGTGTCCAATGATTTTAAAGCGGCGCTAATCTCCTCCGCCGAAAAATTGGCGAGGCGAGACCGAATGATTGCTGCATCTACAAAGTTCGGGATTCGATCTATGAGCAGGTTGGTGATAGCGTTTGTCGCTGTCCGAGACATAGCCTGCGCTCCTTTGTACTACGCTCCGATTAAGCTGCGGCGTTCGTGCTCCTACCGCACTCAGTAATCCAGGCTCTTAGCCAGCGACATGGCGCCCGCTCTGCTCCCGAAAGTCAGGATTGTGAGTAGCACCAGTTCGATGAGTGGACCCCACATACCCTTGATCAGGGTTGCCAGCATAGCGATTGGGACGACCCCAACTCCCGCTAGGAAGACGCCGATAAATACCGCACCCGCACCCCAGATGAGCAACGTGAGCAGGAGACCCTCCATCCATAGAGTCGCCCCGAAAACAAAGGACGCAATTAGCAGCGCCACGCTCGAAAACCCGCGGGTCGCCCTAGGAATGGCAAGCGGGAGGATGATGAACACGACGACACCGAACGCGATGCAAGTCAGGACGGTGAACGAAGGGAGTAGCTTCTTGCTTGCCCAGGCCGCTCCGAAGATGAACATGGCAGCTATCGTGCCGCACACGAGCAGGATTGCCCCCATGATTAGGAAGCCGCCCAGCTCAGACAGCTTTTCTTTGACGCTCATTTCCTACTTAGCGCTCTAACCCCCCTAACGCTCCCTCTCACTCGCGAGGCTCCAAAGAACCAATTGGTCTGGATCAAAAGGCTCGCCTCTCGTCAACAAGAAATCTGCGACCTCAAGAGGCTTGTAGCTTCGCGAGTAGGTTGCGACTTCACGATCCATCGTTACTAAAGCTGGGGGCCGAACGCTCGCACCGCGCTCTATTTCGGCGATGGCTTCGTGGAGGGGACGCGCCGGATTCAAGAGGTCCTCATGTTTCCACCCACCGCGCTTCGTCAGAAGCTTCAAATAGACGATGACATCCGGCCGGACAGCAATTTTCTGCAACACTTGGAGCAAGCAGAGGCCATCGACGAAGACGACGCGCCCAGCTTCGCGCTGGGTCCTGATGGCATCGCTTAGCTGTAAGTCCTCGCTCGACCCCGTCGCGCTGATTTTGTCTCGACCGGGGTCGATTGTGGACAGGTTTTTGGATTTCCGTCCGGTCAGGGGCGGAGGTCGTACGGCAGGCTGACGGCCTTGGGGTTCTCGAGCGCGGTGCGG
>WNGH01000986.1_pt1 | contig 49686 bp, 52 predicted proteins | sample 5400631 | NCBI WGS metagenome assembly WNGH01 (sample SAMN13153373, study PRJNA577476) | soil metagenome | isolation source: 115 cm soil or saprolite under Garry oak tree replicate 1 | place: USA:California | collected 2016-06-15 | reverse complement strand
AATTGTCGCTGGTTTTGGCGGCTGGCTCGCCATCAATCATCAAATACCGGTTGGTACCGTGGTCGCCTTCTTCCTCTATGTCCAGCAGTTCTTCCGCCCCATCCAAATTATCAGCAACATTTATACACAGGTGCAGAGCGCCGTAGCCGGTACAGAGCGCATCTTTCAACAGGTGGACGAGCCAGTGGAACAAAAAGATGTTCCCGGAGCGCAACCGCTACCACCAGTAGTCGGGCGCGTTGTCTTGGATCACGTCAACTTTGCCTACAACGCTGACGACGCAAAGCCCGATTTTGTGCTGCACGACATCAACCTCACCGTCGAACCGGGACAGACCATCGCTTTTGTCGGCGAGACCGGCGCAGGAAAATCCACCTTGATTAGTCTGATACCGCGCTTCTACGATGTCACCAGCGGCAAAGTGACGATTGACGGCTACAATGTCCACGATGTGACACTGGCAAGCTTGCGCAAGCAGATCGGGTTGGTGCAACAGGACACCTACCTTTTCTCCGGCAGTGTCGCCGACAGCCTTCGCTATGGGCGGCTCGATGCCACCGACGAAGAGATTGAGGCGGCTGCAAAAACCGCCAGCGCCCACGACTTCATCATGACGTTACCACAAGGGTACAAGACCATTTTAGGGGAGCGAGGCTCCGGTCTGAGCCAGGGTCAACGCCAACTTCTGGCCTTTGCCCGCACTGTTCTCGCCGGCACGCCCATACTCATTCTCGACGAGGCCACATCCAGCATAGATACCCGTACAGAGGAACTCATCCAGGAGGCCCTCAAAATATTACTCAAGGGGCGCACCTCATTCGTCATTGCGCACCGTCTCTCGACTATCCGTGACGCCACCACAGTCATCGTCATAGACAAAGGACAAATTGCCGAGAGCGGCACTCACGAAGAATTGCTGGCACGTAATGGAAAATACGCGGATCTCTACCACAGGCAGTTTCCCTGATGAGCTAAATGCTTCCAAGTTGATTATGCGGCCTGAGCAAGTGGCAGAGGAGCATTTTGATCCTTGTCTGGTGCAAATGGACTGCCGATATGACGAAGCACCTCTGCGGGAGTTTGTGCGAGTGCCTGAAAATGAGTCTCCACATCCGCAAGCAGGAGTGCGAAATCGCTGCGGTGATGATTGTGTGTCACGACCCGTCGCGAGACGCGCCAGAGCCATTCGATGCGGTTGGCATCGGGATCATAGGCGGGCGTATAGACCAGATACAAGTGCTCCTTCAACTCGGTGAGTATGCTGCGCACGAGCAGAGACCCAGCCGACGTGTGCGTTTTGAGATTATCCGTCATCACGAGAGCGATGCGCTCGCGACGTTTGGAGCGAGCCACGGCTGCACGCACTTGGTCACAGAACACCTCAGCTGTTCGTCCAGGCGCAACTCGGCCACCCTCCCAGCCATCGCGCCAATCCACCAGGCCAAAGCCGTAGACCTTGCGGTTATCGCCCGGTGCCTCGACCAGGCGTTGCCCACGTCGGCCTTTGCGAGACCAGACACGGGTGAGCGTCGGGTGAAAGGCAACTTGGAACTCATCCTGCAGATACAGGTCGGCTTGCGGCAGCAGAGCCAGCAGAGCTGGCAGGTCGGCGGGAAGCTGATCCCACAGATCAGCTTCCACCAAAGCTTTGACGGGTAGAGGTTCGGGTGCTGTGGCACCAGCTAAGAGCACCTCTACCCGCAGGCGTTTCCCACATAGTCAGCTTTCTCTTCGGCCTTGCGCCGCAAAGTCCAGGTCGGACGCGAGGCCTCCGTACTCATAGGCATGTAAGTACACGCGCACCGTCTCCTCCGTGACCAGCACACCGGTGTGCTGGCCTAAGTACGGAGCCGAGCTTCTCAGTCGTCCAGTTCGCGGTGTCCTGTCCTACCTCATGGGGGTCCAACTCGATGACTCGTATCAACTCCGCTTCCCAGGCGGCCGTGACTGTTCGCACTCGGCCTGATGCGGTTCGCCGGGGAACGGCGTCCAAGCCTCCTGCAAAGAAGCGTTTGAGGACACGCACCGCCGTGTCCTGGCTTCGCAGCACGATCTGAGCGATCTGAGTCGAGGTCTGACGGGTACGCGTTTCAGCATCGGAGGTGTCATCGTAGCGATGGCGCAGCTCGGCCAGTGTTTGTTCGTCCAATGGCGCGAGGGTTATGGGAGCAGTCATCTCTGTTTTCCTTTCTTCACTCTTCCACATTTCTCCCTCCCATTGTATCACATCTCCGCACACTTTCCCTGGAAGCATTTAGCATCACCTGTTCGGTGATGTAACCGGTCAAGCGATCACCGATGCGACTCTGGAGCATGGCAATCAGCGGTGCGATAAGCTGTCCGAGCACCACGACAACGAGAGTGAGCGCAATCCAAACGGCGAGCGGTACACGGGTAACGATGGGATCAAGAGCAGTTGCGCGTCCCGCGAGAGCGGCAAGACTATCGATGACGGCCCGCGATAGTGCCAATTGCAACGGAGCAAGCCCCGACTGCACCACAAAGAGGAGCAGCACAGCGACCAGCAGGACAGGGCTGGCTTTCCAGACCAGTTGCACCGTCGTCCAGCAGATGCGCGCCGTGCCGGCCAGGTTTTGCCCAAACGATTTGGTATTCTCCATTGATGCATTCTCCTGAAAAAGACAACAAACATGCGAAACCCGTAGACGGGCGTCGATGCGAGAAGCAGCAAGAACGTCATCATGTGGAGGCGCGCGTGCTCTGGGGATGACTGCGTTTTTTGCACAACCAACCCCTTCACAAACGGGAGAGCGCGAGAGACAAATTGCTCTTTCCGTTTGCGCTGTGGCGCTGTGTAGATGAAGTTTTAGAGGGCAAACGTAACTCTGTTTACCCGGGAGAAGTGTGCGTGCGTCGCTGCAAGCGAGCAAGCCTTGCGATGGTTGATAAGACTTGGCCCCGTCTCTGTTAAGGAGCCAGGTCTCTAAGGTCAGCCACTAAAGAAAGAGGGATGAGGGTTCCAGGCCTTGGAGAAACCAATGCACACATCTGCGACGAGGAGGTAGAGCAACTCCTGCGCTACTTGCACGGGAATGCTCTCTTGCTCGTTTCGTGCCATCTGTCTCATGTTGTGCATCCTGACAAATTCAGTCATAGCGAACATTCCCTTCTCTTGAGAAATAAGACATTGGAGATCCCTCTGCTCTCTTTATGCCCGATGATAGGGATCTTTGTCAAGATATGCACAGAGCAGGAGGACATGTTCCCCGCTTTGCCCTTGCATTTTTGGAGAGATATAAGTAGAATATAACCATGGTTATATATTTATGTAACTAAAGTTGTATTTCCGAGTAGAGAAGCGTCCTTCGACAGATGAGGAAAAAGAAGGTCGCGTACTCAGGGCTTCATCAGTAGGAGGGATGCCGCGTGGAACAACCACAGGGAGTGTTGTGGGTGCTGCTCGTCTACAAAATTCCGCGCGAGCCGACAGCCAGTCGGGCTCAGGTGTGGCGCAAACTCAAACGCCTGGGAGCGCTGCTCCTGCATGATGCCGTCTGGGTGCTGCCTGCCACGCCCTGGACGCGTGAGCAGTTCCAGTGGCTGGCAGTGGAGATTGGCGAACTGGGCGGCGAAGCACATCTATGGGAATCGCGCCTGCTCTTGAATGGGCAGAGCGAGGTGCTGGTTCAGCAGTTTCAGGCTCGTGTGGATGTTGCCTACCAGGAGATCCTGAAGGATCTCTCGCAGGAGGAGCCCGACCTCGCCGCGCTTTCCCGCAAGTACCAGCAGGTATGGGCGCAGGACTACTTTCATTCGGAGCTTGGCCGGCAGGTGCGTAAACGACTGATGCATGCGAGAGGAGGGTTTGCCTCATGAAATGGGTCACCTGGGAACGGGTGGGCGTGGACCGCATGGCTTGCGCCTGGCTCATCACGAAATATCTTGATCCAGCAGCCGAATTCCTGTTCGTCCCTGCCGGGTATAAACCGCTGCCTGAAGACGCGGAGCCGTTTGATATTCCTGGCGTGCGGCTCTCCCATCACCGGGGACACTGCACGTTTTACACCATGCTGCGCGAGTATGACCTGCACGATCCCGTCTTGCAGCGCATCGCCCGTGTGGTCGATGAGGCCGATACCGTGCAGGAAGTCAACCTGGAGCCTGCGGCTGCCGGTCTTGATCTGATTTGCCGGGGTTTGCGCCTGGTCAGCCCTGACGACCAGGTCGCGCTGGAACGTGGGAGGCTCATCTATGATGCCCTATATGCACAGTTGAACGTCGAGGCATGAGGCCAGGATGGCAAGAACGCTGGCCCTGCGCCAATACCTTGATCTCCCATTCCACCCGGAGGGAGACTTCGATCATGGTGATGTGTATCTGCCAAACGGGCATGTGTACATCGCCAATACAGCGGCAGGCACCGTTGAAGTGGTCGATGGGGAGCGACTGTGCCACCTCGCGACGATTCCCGACTGCCCGGAGGCCAGCGGAATGCTCGCGGCGCAGGACAACGCGCTGATCTTTGCGGCGATGCGGGGTGCAGGCAAGCTCCTCGTGATAGACGCCATCAGCGGGACAGTGATACGCGCTGTTGCTGTCGGATCTCGCCCCAATGGTCTGGCCTGGGATGCACCTCGTCATCATCTGCTCGCTGCCGATGTGCAGGACAACACCGCACGGCTCGTTGATCCCATGCTCGGCCAGGTCATTGCGGCAGCATCGCTGCCAGGTCGGCCGCGCTGGGCAGTCTACCACCCGGCAGGAGACCGATTTCTCATCAATATTCGCGAACCGGCAGTTGTAACCATCCTGGAAGCGGAATCCTTCACGCCGGTTGGCCAGTTCCCTGTTTCCAGCGCGGGGCCGCACGGACTCGATCTCGACCAGGAAGGCAATCGAGCGTTCATCGCCTGCGATGGAGGCAACGTCGTCACCCTGGACCTGGCATCCGGCAGCGAGTTGGCCCGAGTGCCAATTGCAGGTGTCCCAGATGCCATCTGGCACAATCACCGGCTGGGTCGGCTCTATGTCGCGATTGCGAACCCAGGGGTCGTGGCCGTAGTCAATACCTCGACCATGGTAGTCGAAGAGGTGATCCCCACCGAGGCTGGCACGCACACCACTGCCTTTGATGCCCTGCGGCAGCGCCTCTATGTTTTCCTGCCGAGCTGTCGTGTGGCCGTCTATGAGGAACGCGAGGGTGGGTAATCAAGGACCTCCCCCATGGTGTGCTTTTCTTATTGTCCGTTCAGATGATGCTCACAGCAGTGAGAAGGAGAATATCCCGATGAAATGGATTACGCGTGAACATGTCAAAGTCGATCGCGTCGCCTGTCCCTGGCTGATCAAGAAATTTGTGGATAAGGACGCCGAGTTCCTGTTCGTCCCCACTGACCAGGTGATGGAGGTAGCTGAACGAGAGGGAGCCATTCCCTATGACGTGAAAGCGGTAGAACTGGGACACCACGGCAAGGAATGCTCGTTTGAGGCCATTCTCAAGAAGTATGGATTGACGAGTGACCCTGCCCTGGTCTTGCTCGGCAAGATCGTCAACGGCGCGGATACCGACAACTCGCTCTGGCATCAGCCGGAGGGAGAAGGGCTGGAGGCGATTGCCGAGGGGTTCCGCCACCTGGGTTTCAAGGATGACCACGAGCAGAATGCCGCCGAGTGGATCGTCTATGACGCGCTCTACGCTTACTGCCAGGAGATGGTGCGCCAGGACAGACCCGATGGCGCTTTCAAAGCAGCCTCATCTCAGGAGACCGGGAAGACGAACCCATGGGATCGCACTGGGGTACAGCCAGCGCAATGAAACCGGCAGGAGACGAACTATCTCACCGGGCAGATGTCCAGCGCATCCTGGTGATGCGTGGACTGCGCTCGCTGGCCTACGGGCTGCTGTCTGTAGTGTTAGCTGTCGCCCTGGCAAACGCGGGATTCTCGCCTGCGGCCATCGGCATCCTGATCACCGTCTCCCTGGTCGGCGATGTGCTTGGAACTTACGTCATCGGCATCGCAGCTGATACCTGGGGCCGGCGGCGCACGCTCGCGCTTCTGGCAGTCCTGATGGCAGGAACGGGCGTGATCTTTGGGCTGACTCGCAGCTACCCTGTGCTGCTGGGGGCGGCGTTCTTCGGCACGTTGGGGATATCGGCCTCGGAGACCGCGCCCTTTCTGCCGATTGACCAGGCCATGATCGCGCAGGTGACGGAGCCTGATGAGCGAACCGCGCTCTTCGCCCGCTACAACCTGGTCGCTGCTTTCAGTGTGGCGGTGGGAGCGCTGGGGGCGGGACTACCCGACGCGCTGGCTCATCTCGGCATGCCTCTTGCTTTGGGTATACGCCTGCCGTTCGGTGTGTACGCGGCATTGGCCCTCCTCGTAGCCGGGCTATCGCTGCATCTGTCACCGAACGTGGAAGCTCCACGACGGGCTGCTCACAAGGAGCAGCCCCTGCGGCACTCGCTCATCCCCCCACTTGGCCCTTCGCGGGGCATCGTGTGGCGGCTGATGGGCCTGTTCAGCCTTGACGCGCTCGCCGGGGGGCTGGTGGTGCAGAGTCTGATGGTGCTCTTCTTTCACCTGCGCTTCGGCGTGTCGCTCGCCGCCCTCTCCGCTCTGTTCTTTGGGGCGAACCTGCTCTCGGCGCTCTCGTTCCTGGCGGCGGTACCACTGGCCCGGCGCTTCGGCCTGCTCAAGACGATGGTATTCACCCATCTGCCCTCGAATGTGCTGCTGGTGCTCGTCGCTTTTGCCCCTGTCTTTCCCATCGCGGCTGCGTTCCTGCTGCTGCGCCAGCTCCTCTCGCAGATGGATGTCCCCACCCGGCAGGCCTACACGATGGCCCTGGTGACTCCAGAAGCGCGGACGGCTGCCGCCAGTGTCACCTCGCTGGCCCGCAGTGTGGGTTCGGCGAGCAGCCCCATCTTCTCCGGTTTGCTTCTACAGGGACCCTTGCTCGTGCTCGGCCTGCCGTTCATCCTGGCCGGGGTCCTGAAAGCAGTGTATGACAGCTCGCTCTGGCTACTCTTCCGCCATGTGCGCCTACAAGAGGAGGAAAATCAGCCCACATGAACGTATCTGATCCATCGCTCCAAGCAGAACAGCCCGGCACATTTCCATCGTGAAGTGTACAACATCTTCTGAGATGTGACTCCTTGGGGAGGCATCGGAGGTAAAACCAAAAGGAGTCAGGGCAATGCACATAGCCCCCGGACGATCTCCTGCGCCGCCTTGTGCCAGTCGATGCTTCCCGGCCGCCGGTGCCACTGCACCATCAAACCGTGCAGGCTCGCCTGCAAGAGCAGGACCTGGGTCTCGACCTCCAGGTCTGCACGAAACTCCCCGGCGGCTATTCCTGCTCGCAGCAGGTCCCCAAAAGCCGCCATGCCCCGTTCGTGTCCCCGCCTGGCTCGTTCTGCCAGGGCGGGAATCTGCCGTTCGAGATTCCATCCCTCCATCAGGATGCGGCAGGCATCGGTCTCTGCCCGGACATGCTCGCCAGTCACTTCGATCAACAGTCGCAAGGTGGCTGCCGGAGACAGGTCCGGAGTCAGTCGTGCTCGGATAGCCTCCTCCAATCCGCATCCCCACCGCTCGGAAATGGCCAGATAGATAGCTTCTTTGCTGGGAAAGTAGAGATAGAGCGCTCCCCGTGAGAGACCGGTCTCCGCCACCAGGTCCTCAATCGTTGTTTCATGGTAGCCGCGCCGGGCAAAGCAACGCACCGCCGCATTCAGAATCTGGGTGCGTCGCCCTTCTTTGGCTGCCGGACTCGTTTTTGGCACGGTTCCCGCTCCTCCAGACCGCTCCCTTGTTGACAGGACTCGCTCTTTCGTTTACAATAAAAAATGGCCAGTCGTTTTTATTATAACAGATGCGAACGATGGAGACAAATCCTTGTTCTGAGGAACCTTCGGGGAAACCCACTGAAAGGAACCATGATGAAAACAGATACTAGCCTCTTTTCACGTCTTCCAGGCGGTCTGAAGGTCCGCAGCCTCCTTGCGCTCGCGGTAATTCTCCTGGCTGCCTGGCTGATCGTCGAATCGCCCCTCTTCCATAAGACCGCGCCGCCAGGAATGCATTTGACGGACCTGCACTCGGTCGGGCAGTTCCAGAGCCTGTTCAATGCGGATGTGGGCACCCCGCGCCTGGTGCTCATCCTCTCACCCACCTGACCTACCTGCCATGCTGGCGCCAGTTGGGTGCGGACAGAGATTTTAGAGAAATATCGCAGCGCCAGGCTGCGTGTCTATGTCATTTGGACCGTTAAACTCACCTTCGATTCGCGGGACCAGTGGGATGGGGGAGGACTCTCCGACCCTCGTGTGGTCCACCTGTGGGATCCAAAGGATCTTCTGGGAGACTGGTTTGTCGCGCATCAGCCAGATTATCAGGCTGGCGACTGGGATGCCTACCTGCTGTTTGGCCCTCAAGCCACGTGGACCAGCCAGCCAGCACCCTTGATCAGTTCGGGCGGTTCAGTCATTGATACAAAGGACCAGCTTGCACAGAGCATCGCGCCTTTGCTGAAGGGATAGAGCCTGCCCTTCCCAGGCTATATTCAGGAAGGAAACGATCATGTCTCTCACCACTTTTGGTCTGCTGGCAGCGTTTGTAGGAGGCGTCCTGTCCTTTCTCTCGCCGTGTGTCTTTCCACTGGTGCCTGGCTACCTTTCCTACCTGGCAGGCACCAGCCTGGAAGAGGCACAGAGCCAGCCCACCACGCGCTGGCGGGTGAGTCAACATGCACTCTGGTTTGTGCTGGGCTTCGCACTGCTCTTTACTCTGCTTGGAGCCGCAGCTGCACTGCTTGGCAGCGCCTTGCGCCCGTACCAGCAGGTGCTGGCGCGCATCGCCGGGCTGCTGCTCGTCCTCTTTGGCATCGCGCTCACCGGACTGGTGCCGATCCCGTGGGTATCCAGGGACCACCGCGTGCAGGTGCAGCCAGGCCGGTCGGCCTGGTGGCGTTCAGGACTCATCGGTATGGCTTTTGGGGCAGGCTGGTCCGCCTGTACCGGCCCTATCCTGGGATCGATTTTGGTGCTGACCGCTGTACGATCGACGCTGCTGCAAGGGGTGATCTTCCTGCTGGCCTATGCGCTGGGCCTGTGCTTTTCCCCTTTTCCTTCTCACCGTGAAGGGGGAGACGAGGAACACTCCTGCACATCTTTTAGGAGAAGGTCATGATAATAGAACGCATCTATCACGAGGGGATCAGGGAGCCGTTGCGCTGGATTGCCCTGGCCGTGTTTCAGCCTGCCCGCTTCCGCGTAGCCTGTGAGCCCACCGGATTCCGGCAGCGCGCTGGCATGCAGGCTCGCCTCATTGTGCCCCTGTTCCTGCTCTCATTGCTGCTTGTTACGCTGGTACGCATCATACCGTTGCCCGCACACCTGCTCGTCTGGTCGAATGAGCCTCACGTGCTGCCCTGGAGTCCCTGGCTGGTGTCGGCAATTGGGGTCACGTTCGGGCTGGTAATGGGCCTCCTCTTCGGCGCGATCTGGGGTGTCTCCTTCGGCATCGACTTCAGCCTCACTGCAGGCGTGGTCTTCGGGTTGCCAGGCGTCTATGCCTTGCTCCGCACGGATGCGCTCGGAGCGTGGCTGGTACCGGCGCTTGGTCTGGCCGCAGGTCTTGCGCTAGGTCTCAGCTTCGGCCTGCCCTGGGGTCTCGCTTTCGGCGTCATTGTCGGCCTGGCAGCCGGGGTTGGCATCGCCGGCCCAAATCTCGTCGCTGACCTGGTGATCGGCCTGGGCTTTGGTCTCGCGCTCAACGTGCAAGGCAGCATCGTCGCACGTCTCGCGATCAGCCTGCTCATCGGCCTCATCCTTGGCGTAATCGGCGGACTCACCGCAGGACTGCCAGGCGGTCTGGCAAGTGGCCTGGCGGCAGGGGTAGGGAGCATACTGGGGCTGGCTCGGGGTTCGCGTCCCTGGTTCACGCGCCAGGAGCCATGACCGCCGGGACCCGCGCTGCGGAAGAGCCCGACCAGGGGTGAGGAATCACCTATTCCTTCCAGTTTTACTCCTTTCAGAATAGTCACCCGGAGCAAAATTTCGCTTGACAGATCATGATGTTTGCAGATATCATCTGTATCAACAGATAAACCGTTGTTTGTAGTTTCTGCCGGGTTCAGGCCATCAAACGAATTTTGACAGAGTACCAGTCAGGAAGAGGATAACAATCGTGCAGCGTAAGCACTTCTTATTCGTGCATATCATGCTTACCTCCACATGCTACCTGCCTATGGCTATGGTATGCAGCAGGTCGTCGCTGTCCTCTCGATGCACGCAACTCTTGATTACCTGAGCAGAGACTGATTATCGTAGAAGCACACATTGAGGGCGCAGGCGACACACCTGCGCCCCCTTCTTTTTGGAGGTATTGGCATAGTTACAGTAGCAAGGTCCTGGATTTGTAGAGCTTCTAATAACATCTCTTGCGATTGCCAGGCCTTGCGACAAACGAGGCAGCAGAGGAGGGAACGAATGTCGATCATCGAGGTTGATGGATTAGCCAAAACGTTCAGAAGCCGCGAGCGCTCAGCGGGCATGGCTGGTAGCCTGCGCTCGTTCATTGCTCCCCGCTACCGCGAGCGTGAAGCCGTCAAACACATTAGCTTTACACTGGAACCAGGCGAGGTTCTGGCCTTCATTGGACCAAACGGCGCGGGCAAATCCACCACCATCAAAATGCTGACAGGCATCCTCCATCCCTCGGCTGGGAAAGCGCAGGTATTGGGTATGATCCCCTGGCAGCAGCGCCGCAAGCTGGCGTACCACATTTCCAGCGTCTTTGGTCAGAAGTCACAACTCTGGTATCACCTGCCCCCGCAGGATACATTCGACCTGCTGGCGCGCATCTACGAACTGGACATGGCGCAGTATCGCAAACGCCGCGCCTTCCTGGTAGATGTCTTCGACATTGCCGAGCATATGCGTACTCCTGCCCGCAAATTGAGCCTGGGAGAGCGCATGCGCTGCGAACTGGCGGCTGCTCTGCTGCATAAGCCTGCTGTCATCTTCCTGGATGAGCCAACCATCGGGCTGGATGTCATCGCCAAGCAGCGCGTACGTGAACTGATCGGTCAGTTGAATACAGGGGAGGGCGTCACCGTCTTTCTCACCTCACACGACGCGGGCGATATCGAGCAGGTCTGCCGCCGTGCCATTGTCATCAACCATGGTGAGATCATCCTCGATGCGCCGGTGACAAAACTGAAGCGTGACTACCTGAAGGCAAAAACGGTCGATTTGCTGCTGGAGGAGCCTGCGGCTGCGCTCCTGAAAACAGAGAGCGGCAGTGGAAAGCAACGCCTCAGCGTTCAATTACCTGGCTCCATCCACGAAGAAATCCAGGCAATCGATGCTGTCCAGGTCCTGAAGGCGAAGGGCCATGGACTGAAGCTCGAGATCGATACCTCGCGCACTCCGCTCGAGCCTATCATCGCTGCTATTATGGAGCGTTGTCACATTCTCGACATGACCATTGCCGACCCTCCTATGGAGGAGATCATCGCAACGATCTACGGCGAAAAAGGCCGCGAAGAAACAAATGATACAACATCGTTCCCGTAGACCCGTAAGGGCCCTTGTGGCCGCCCGCTGCTGGAATTCACGTCAACCGCATGTAGGAGACCAACCATGAGCACAATCATCCATGCTTCATCTCGAAGCATAGGTCGAAAGGTACGCTTCTCTCTACGAAAATACCTTGCTGTCTTGCGTGTGAGTGTCGCCAACAACCTGGCCTACCTGCCGGAGGTGTTCTTTCGCGCTTTGCTACTCGTCGTGCTGGTCTTCATCCTGACCCAGTTGTGGAAGACCACCTTTTCGGCACGCGGCGCAACCCGGCTGAGCGGCTTCAGCATCAGTGATATGGTATGGTACCTTGTAGCAGCCGAGGCTATCGCTATGTCACTGCCCGCGCTCACACGCCGCGTCGACCAGGAAGTGCGTTCCGGGCAACTGGCCTACCTGTTGGGACGACCCTGCAACTACGTGCTGTACCACTTTTCCCAGTACCTGGGAGAACGCCTGGTGCGCTTAGTGATGAATGCCATCGTTGGCTCGATACTGGCTCTTCTGATCGTAGGGCCGCCGCACTTCACCTGGATGGGCCTGGCGGCATGGCCACTCGCTGCCTTCCTGGCCCTGTGTATAGACTTTGTGGCCTATGCGACCATCGGGTTGTTTGCATTCTGGACCGAAAACACCGAATCCTTCTCGCTGATCTTCAGTCGCCTGACGCTGGTGTTAGGTGGCGTGCTGGCGCCGCTGGAGATTTTCCCGCAGCCGCTGCGCAGCATCGCCCAGGCGTTGCCCTTCAGCGCTATTCTCTACGGCCCATCGCGCACTCTCGTGCATTTTGACCTTGCTAGCTTTATCCGGCTGCTGGAGCAGCAGGCGCTGATGATCGCCATCGGCGGTCTGATCCTGTTTGCGGTGTATCAGATCGCCATCAGGCGTGTGAATATCAACGGAGGCTAGAGCGACATGTCCATCATCACTACATTTGTGCGGGCACTGCGCCTGGTTGGAGCCTATACAGTTGCTAATGTGCAGGCAGCTATGGAGTACCGCGTATCTTTCTGGGTGCAGATCATCACCATGATTGCCAACGATAGCCTGTGGCTGTTCTTCTGGTGGACCTACTTTCACCAGTTTCCATTGACGCACGGCTGGCAGGCGACGGACATCGTCATCCTGTGGGCAATTTCCGCCTGTGGTTTCGGCCTTTCAATGGGCATCTTCGGCAATGCTCGCTACATTGCCTCCCTGATCATGAATGGTGGGCTGGATGCCTACCTGGGTATGCCGCGCTATGCCTTACTGCATATCTGTATAGCTACGAGCGACACCACTGCCTGGGGTGATATCATCTTCGCGCTAGGAGCATTTGTGCTGTTCGTGCATCCCGATGTGTGGCATATCGGCCTATTCGTGCTGCTTGCGCTGCAGGTGGGATTGATCTTTACCGCGTTCCTGGTGATACTATGCTCGCTGGCATTCTTCCTGGGAAATACCGAAGGCCTGGCCCAGCAGCTACTGGGAGCGCTGGTCTCGTTCAGCACCTATCCAATGAACATCTTTAGCGGCGTGGTACGTTTGCTGCTCTTCACGGTTGTTCCGGCCGGCTTTGTCTCCTTTGTCCCGCTGCAGTTGCTGCATGCCTTTACCTGGCCGCTGCTGGGTGGCATGGTTGGCTTCACGCTGCTGATCGTGTCCGTTGCTGTGGGCCTGTTTGAACTGGGCCTGCGCCGCTATGAGAGTGGAAACCTTCTGGGCATGCAGAATTGATATGTGCCAATCGTACCGAATAGGGGCGACAGCAACCGTCGCCCATGGGGCTGGGCGAGGATAGGTCTTGTGGATATTCACGCCGCTGCCTACGTACATGTGTTAACGGCATCCGGATGGTAGGCCAGCACTGATTCCTTGTGCTCGCGGCGGCGGTTGGTCATCACCTCCAACACCCGGATGACAGCGAACGTTTTTGCCCCTTCAGAACTCATTTGCTAACATGATACAATACCATCGAAGCCGAAGCGATGAAGCGATCGGTGCGTGTTTCTGCATAAGCCAAATCGATCTGTGGGTGAGGTACGTCTCCGATGAGTCAATCTCAAAATTGCAGTCAGTTCCTGCTAGGCTGACAGATGTCCTGGTGTGGCGTATCTCCTGTTGATTGGATAGACCGACGAGAGAGCTTGTCTCTCCCGGGGAAATCACGAAGATTCACGGAAAGGACACAGTATGACAGAGGAAGCAATCATAGATGAACTTGCCAGGTTGGCGACAGACTGGGCATTGGATGAGGAACCTGTGGGGAGCACGGCCGAAGTGACAGACATCATCGAGGTCGATCCGCTCGAGTGGATCACGGAGTCCTCTGGTGTCAACCCTGATCGGGTGTTTGTGGTGAACGTCTTGCTTGATTACGCTGAGGTGGCAGATGAGACGGACGTCGAGGGTGAACGTGAGGTGTCGGCAGTCTATGGCTACGACACAGAGCGTGATCGCTTCGAGTTCGCCTACGGAGCCGATTACCTGCTGATTGAGCCTGACGACGAGGAGGAGGAGTTTGATGACGAGGAGTTTAGTGACAGAGAAGAGGAGAGCTGAAGTGGGCAGGGATCCGCTTGTTTGTGTTGGAAAGGAACTAGCGCAGGCGCCCGCCCCGGCAGAAATGCTGGATACTTCGTTAAGGGATGTGGCCCGGTCACTGGCATTGGTTAGTCCAGGTGACGCACCTGGTGGTGATGCTCTAGCGCACTCCCGAAAGGTGAATACTTCGACGGAAAGGCGGGCTGTCTTGCAGCATTCATCCGTCACGTCCCTCTTCTTTCTGGTGTACAAGGGGATTGGATTCACTCTCCTTACCCGTCTCTATGCGCGTCAGCGAGAGCAAGGGCAGACCTAAATCACGTATTTTGATGAGCACTCCATGCAGAGCGGTCTGGTCAACGACTGGGCCAGAGAGGATGGTTTCTCCATTGTCCACCAGGGTGATGGTCAACCCATCAAACCAATCCGACCACTCACGGTCAAGATGCCCCTTGACGACGATCTGGTAGACCTCTTGTCGAACGTGTTCGCTTTCCATTCCTGTGCTCCTTGCTCGTCTTCTTGCTCTCTCACCGTCAAGGGAACATCGTGGTCAGCCATTCGGCACCCTCCTCACTCGTGAGTGGTAGCTCGAACGAACTGACGCGCGTGGTGATGAGGAAGGCGACGCCTTGGTGCCAGGTCACCTTCCCGATGGTGTTGTTTAGCGAGTCGGTTGTGGTTCTGGCAGGGGTACGGCTGCCGCTGCCGCCGACCGACGCTTGCGACTCTGCATGATGGCCAGCCCGGTGAGTGCCACCAGGCCGATCATGCACAGCCAGGCGACGCGTACCAGGGTCGCTTGTGGCGGGAAGAGCGCCAACCCCCAACACTATCAATGAGAGAATTGCGGCATACAAAACTGGACCTCTTCGTGCCTTGGGCCAGGCAAGGCGCGCCAGACATTCGCAGGTGATTTTCTTGTGGCTCTCAACGCATCCATGGGACCCGAGCCGTGAGTTGCATCATCTCGAAGCATACGACAGGTACACCAAATAAATTGGAATATCAGTGCCTGCATGGAAAACCGCAGGCGCGAGGATGCTTCCAGATTTTTGCATCAGATAGCCTAGGACCAATCCCTGGATCAACGCGACTGCGAGAAAAATTGGCAGACTCCGACTATACTGGACTTGTACATGAAACGAGGCGAATATGATGGCTGCGAGCATATTAGAAGCCACTGGCCCCAGAAACCTCCCATACTTTTTCAGGAAGAGCCCTCTGAACCACAATTCCTCCCTTAGACCGTTGCAGAGCACGAGAACTATGAGTGCTGGTGTGAGTGCAAGAAAGCGTGAAAGGGTAACTCCATGGTTTGGAAAGAATGACTTGCTGAGTCCGAACGCGGCCAAAAGAAAGAACACCAGAAAGCCGAGTATGCCGACAACAAGCCACTTCCAACTCCTCTCCTTATTGATAAAGAGAGCATTCAAGCCGCTTCCCGATGTCTTTGTGAGAAGGATGATCGGTAGAGTCAGGCTTAGCGTGCCGAACAACTGAGCTAGAACGGTCCCCAGAACTGTGGAAGCGAGTGGATTATTCACGCTGGGAGTCTCGTGCAGAACGTCATGAATGAACCACTGTTGAATCGGACTAATCGAAACATCCCCCGCAAAACCTGCGAAAGTGAAGACAAAGAAGGCGAAAGGAATCTCCCAGTATCTCCTCAGGTTCTGGCTCCTCCTTGTGAGGACTGCGACTGTTAGGAGCAGAGCAGCGAGACCCAACAGAAAGGAATCCTCAAAGATGCCTGTAGGTATCAACGAGACGCTTGCTCGATAGGCAAAACCCGTAGCTAAACAGAATACGACGAGGACGGAACGCGAGATGAGGCTCGTAGGTTCCTTGGCGACAATCACATTGCTAGTCATCAGACCTCTCCTTTTGTCTCGCCGCCATCTCGGCGACCCAGCGATTCACCAGCACGGTGTTCTGAAAAGCAGTGTAACCGGCGCCAGGGTGGGTTTGCACCCATCAAAGGGTGGGAAAAAGGGGTGGGTTTTCCTGCGCTCTACGATCAGCAAGTGGGTGGAAAAAAGCTGCAAGAGGTGAGTCCAACAGGATGCTACACGATGTTGAGTTCCCTTGCTCGGGCTATGGCCTTCGTCCGGCTCTCGACCTGGAGCTTGCCGTAGATCGCGTTGATATACCATTTCACCGTACTCACTGCAATCACCAGTCGGTCCGCAATTTCACGATTGGAGTAGCCCGCGACGATCAGCCGCAGCACCTCCAGCTCGCGTTCGCTCAACGGCTCACCGAGCGAGTACGTTCCGGACCCAGGTACAGCTACAGCAGAGTGCGACACGTTCTCGTCATGCGCTCTGCCCAGCAGTGCCAGGAGGTGGTCACGATAGCCGGTGGAACCAGGCTGATCACTCCCTCGGCGTGTGCGCAACTGCACCAGCAACCGGGCCATCGGCAGCCCCTCGTCCACAAAGAGCCGGATGTAGCCCTCCGGCTCAGCCAGAGAGAGCGCTCGCGCGAGCGCCCCCAGTGCTCCTGCCTCATCACCACATGCCTGCTGGGCCACAGCCTGGAGGACGAGGTGCTCCAGCGCATTGCCCATCCGCCCCTGCCGCTCGGCCAGGTCCAGCAGCCGTGCCAACAACGGCAGCGCTGCATCGGGTCGGTGCTGTGCGATCAGCACTCGTGCCAACGTCTGGTACTCGATCTCACGCGGTGGGCTGAGTTCGTCCTCCACCCGCAACTGCCGTTCCTGGACCCACCGCACGGCCAGGGCAAGATCATCTTGCGCCAGAGCTAACCATGTATGCCATGCTGTGAGCGGCGCCGCATTGAGAGGAGGGAATGGAGTCAAACGGAGGAGCTGCGCGATCTGCTGAATCAGCGTGTCTGCCCCCGCTGCATCGCCTTGCGCCTGTTTCACCCGTGCGAGCGCAATGTACCTAAGAGCAGAATGGCGACGTTGCCCGTTTGCTGGCACTGGGCAATGCCTTCTTGCAGGGAGCGCGAGGCCTGGTCCAGGTCGTTCCACTCGCGCTGGAGTTGTCCTCTCCCCACATACACTGGGCCGGTAGCGGCAAAGCTATCACCTCGCGCTGCTGCCCATTCCAGCGCCTGCTGATAGTTCTGATCGGCTTGATGCAGATGCCCCTGCCTCACTTGCGTTTGGGCCAGTTCAAAGGTGGCCATACAGGCCACATAGCTGTTGCCAGCCGCTTGACTGATCGCCTTGGCCTCGGTCAGCGCGGCGGCGCCCGCTGCCAGATCATCGCTCCACAAATAGGCGATGCCCAGGTACCAGGCGACCAGGCCACGAGCCGTCTGGTCCTCTTGGAGCTGCTCGAGAGCCTGAAGTGCGAGTTCAATGGTGCGCGGGGTGTCCCCGCGTCTGAAAGCGATATACGCACGGGTAGCCGCCACCCGGCCAGCGTATTCGATCAGGCTCCGGGGTTCGTCGAGCTGCGGTGGTTGCACGGCACGGCTCATCGCAGTCAGCAGTGGCCTGATGGGGCTGGGGCGCAGTCGGCGCTCGAGGTCCTGGAGCAGCCGTTCAGCGGCATCGTACTGACCGGAGAGCGCGAGGAGCCATCCTTGCCAGAGGCAGAGTTCCACCCGTGAACGGACCAGTGCATCAGGCAGTGCCTCCAACCAGGCGCGCAGCGTGGCTATCTCACCACGCTGCGCCATCGGTTCAGCCGTGTGCTCGATCAGGCATGCTGCCTGCTCGAAATCTGCTGCCGCCAAAGCGTGGTGAATGGCGTCGTGCGTCAGACCTTGCTGCTCATACCATGCGCTCGCTCGCTGGTGGAGTTCTGGTACAAGCGTAGGATGTTTGCGCTGCAAGCGATGGCACAACGCTTCAGCGAAAAGCTGGTGATAGCGATACCACCGCCGCTCATCGTCCAATGGAACGAGGAAGAGATTGGCCTGCTCTACCTGCTCCAGCATCGCCTGGCCGCTTGCCTCTCCGCCATGCTCGCCAATTATAGCCTCACAGAGTGACCCCTGGAGCCGTTCCAGGATGGCGGTCTGAAGCAGAAAGGCCTGGACCGGCTCGGGCTGACGGGCCAGCACCTCCTCAACCAGGTAGTCGATGATGTAGCGGTGACTCCCGGTGAACGCCTTGAGAAAATCTGGAATGTCCTCGCGCCCACGCATCGACAAGGCGGCCAACTGCAAACCCGCAATCCAGCCTTCGGTGCGGGCCTCCAGGACAGCGATGTCCTCACCAGAAAGCTCCCGTCCGAGCGTGCGGGCGAGGAATGCCGCCGTTTCCTGAGCGTTGAACCGCAGATCAGCTGCGCGGATTTCGGTCAAGTACCCACGCGCGCGCAGGCGTGCCAGGGGAAGCGGGGGATCGGCCCGGGTCGCCAGGACCAGGTGGAGGTGGGACGGCAGATGGTCGACGAGATACGTGACGGAGCGATGGATCGATGGTGTGGTGATCAGATGGTAGTCATCCAGCACGAGCACCACCTCGTGGGGCAGGAGAGCAAGCTCATTGATCCAGACGGTCAAGACGGTTTCGATGGGTGGAAGCGGCCTCAGGTCAGAAACCTCGAGGAGTGCCAGGGAGGAGGTTCCACTACCCGGATGGACGCGCTCCAGCGCCGTGAATACATAGGACCAAAAGCGGGTGAGGTCATCATCGCCACGCTCCAAAGAGATCCAGGCAGCTGAAACAGGAGCGTGTTCGAGCCAGGTAGAGAGGAGAGTCGTCTTGCCAAAGCCGGCAGGGGCGGCGATGAGCGTGAGCGGGCGTTCCACCGCCTGCTGGAGTCGCTCGACAAGGTGGGGACGGCGCACGAGCTGCAAGGGCGGTTGCGGCACGTGGAGCTTGGTAGCAAGCGGTGGATCAGCAGGTGTCGTGGTCATGACGTGCCGCCCCACCTCTTCCGTTGGAGGAGATGGCCTCTCCACGCTGGCCTCTCCCCCTGCGTCCCTGTTGGATGTCTGTGCGAGCGCCTGGGCTACCGCGTTCAAGCGCTCCAGCGTCAAGGCCTCCGCCTTCCCAAGGTAGAGAGAGAAGTGCTTGCCGTGCTGCGCACGGTAAGCTTTCCAGTACCAGCCGCCACGCTGATTGCCCGCGCGTTCTTTGCGAGCCGTGAAAGTGCCATTGTCACTGGTAAACGCGAAAGTGGAGGCGGTCGCCAGCCAGGCAAACCAGGCGGGTGTCTCCACCGCGAGCACCTGCTCGTGTTCGTCTTGCTGGTAGATCAGCCTGTCACCTCGTACAAGAGGGGTCATCTTCGCCATGGTTGCTCTCCCACGACACGTCTGATGCATTTCATTCCCGAACAGGGGAGCGGATGTTCGGGAATTCGTCGACACGTACCGAACATCTTCTCCCCCGAGATCAGGAACCTCCCCGTTTGCTCCTGGACATACAAACCTCTTTTCTCGTTTTTCATAACTCTGTTCATTGCCAGGCATTCTGTATTAGTTAGACATTTGCGAGCCTTCGGCCGGGGATGCCTGCACAGCCTGGCGGCGATGCCAGTTCTCGGCAAACAGGTTGAAGAAAATCCGTTGTTGTGGGTGCTCTCGAATGACTTCCTCATTCAGTTTCACACCAAGCCCAGGCCCTTGCGGGAGCGTGAAGTACCCGTTTACTACCTCGGGATTCCCTGGTGCAGCGGCCTTCACCCAATCCTCTGCGAAGTCGTTGAAGTGCTCCTGAATTTTGAAATTAGGCGTGGAGGCTGCAAAATGGAGTGCAGCGGCCGTCGAAACCGGTCCCCCCACATTGTGCGGCGCAACCAGCATATAATACGTCTCAGCCCAGGCAGCAAGCTTCTTCGTTTCGAGGAGACCGCCGAAGTGAGTGATGTCGGGCTGGATGATATCAGCGGCCTGGAGTTCGAAGAGCTGGCGATACTCATAGCGCGTGTGGATACGCTCGCCGGTCGCTAGGGGGATAGTGATCTTCTCGGATGCTTTCTTGAGCGCTGCCAGGTTCTCCGGTGGCACCGGCTCCTCTACCCAGGAGGGTTTGAATGGCTCAAGCTCGCGTGCCATCTCTATGGCGGTTGCCGGGTTGAAGCGGCCGTGCATCTCGATCAGAATCTCCACGTCGGGTCCGACGGCGTTACGAACTGCCTCGACCAGTTCGATCGCCCTAAGCTTCTCGCTCCGGTCGATTTCGTAGAAACCTGCACCGAAGGGATCGAACTTGAGGGCATGATAGCCCTTCTCAAGGACACGTTTGGCCGCAGCATGGAATTCTTGCGGAGTGCGTTCGACCGTATACCAGCCATTCGCATAGGCCTTGATCTTGTCTCGCACCGCGCCCCCCAGCAGCTTATAGACAGGCTGACCAAGCATTTGACCGATGATATCCCAGCAGGCGAGCTCAATCGTCGCGATGGCAGACATAGCAATCTCGCCAGCACGCGCGTAGTCGTTCAGGTACAATCGTCGCACCAGGTCCTCGATATTGCTGGGATCATGGCCCAGGACGTGGTTGGGTACAGCTTCTGCAAAATAGCCGAGCAGCGCATCGGTATGGTTGAGCATACGTACCTCACCCACGCCTTCCAGCCCGTCGTCTGTGATGACACGGACGAAGGTCAGATTGCGCCACGCGGTCCCCATCACAGCGCTTTTGACATCGACAATTTTCATACTGCGCCGACCTCCGCCGCAGGAATTGCCAGTCCAGCGGCACCGGGCAGTGACGACACGGCGTCCGGATAGTACCGCGCAAGCAGGTCCAGACCAATTTTCGCACGACGCACGCGCTCATGGCTGAGCGCAAGTGACACGCTTTCGATATGTTTGCCGGCCGGATAGATATTAGGCGCATTGCGCAAACCAAACTTGAGGTAGACAGGAGCGGCGATACGGACCAGTTCAGGAATTTCATATAGCCGGACAAAGCCTCCCAGGTCGTCTGGCACCTCCACGTAGATGTCCAGAGGAATGTCTACCGCCTGGCGAATGGCGGCAATTTGTGCCAGCGTGAGGTCGGTGGGGATATTGAAGGTACTCGCACCCAGCCGCTCCATCAGGCGAATGGACGCCGGGTTGGATGAAGCCATCATGACACTGATCTTGAACTGCATCTCTTTGGGCAAGACGTCGGCCCGGCGCATCTCATCGGCGACCCACAGCGCTCCCTCATCCGCCAGCAGCACGCTGCGAATGCCAAGTGCTGCCGCGCGCTGTACATCTTCTAAGCAGTAGACGAGCTGGTCCTGTCCGCGCAAGCGTGCGCCAGCTGCCTTACCAGCACTGGAAACCGTCATCGCTCCGGTATCCCAGGCAGCGTTCGGTCGCGCGAAGAGGCTGACCTCCATGCCCCGTGCCTGGGCCAGACGCCCCATAGCGCGGATTTCGTCGTCTGTGAGCAGCATCACGCCGCTTCCCTGCGACACACGGTGGATGGTGAGTTGGTAGCGGTCTGCCTCCTCGATGATCGCTGCCAGTGCGTCCGGTCCTTCGGTGCTGGGAATCTCAACGCGGTACTGTGCTCCATCAGGAAAACGCTTAGTGCTGCTCGGTAGGGCATAGAGGTCGCCGGGAGGCAACCCCATACCTTCGAGGAAACGCCGTGTCGCCTCCATCAGTGCAGGTCTCCTTTCTTGTACGTGAAGCGTCGTCCATGTGCAGGGATGTAGCAGGTCAGTGCAGGGTGATAGGCCCGTACGTAGTCTACCAGGACACCCGGTCTGCCCTGATTGGCCGAGAACATCTCATAGTGTGTCGGCACCAGCAGTTTCACGCCAGCAGCAGCAGCAAGGTCGGCGGCCTCTCGTTCGTCCAGGTTGCCCACAATGTCGAGCTGCTCTCTGAAATAGCTCCGGCCATTGATGGGTAGTAGCGCGATGTCCACTTCGAATTGCCGCAGGCGCTCGATCAGACCGTCAAAGGCAAGTGTATCACCAGCAGCATACACCCGGACCCCTGCCATCTCAAGGACGTAACCAAGGTAGCGGTAGAGTCGCTTACCACCATGCTCGACGAAACCAAAGTCGTAGACAGCGGGCGGTGCCTGCAGGCCATGCAGGGCCGGGACGGGAAAGAGTGTGACTTCGCCCAGGTCCAGTTCCTCACCGGGCTGGACACCCACCACGCGCTCAGGCGAAATATCAAGCGCCGTCACCTGATCTACGATCGGCAGGGGCACTACAAAGCGGGCTTGTGGTGACGCCTGGGCCAGTCCTCGCAGCGCTTGAGGATCGAGATGATCCCAGTGCTCATGGGTGCAGAAGACCAGGTCGGCAGGCGGTCCCTCCACTGCTGGGAAGAGGGGAGGTATCAACCGGGCGGGATGGCTGGAGAGAAAAGGGTCAAGATAGACGATGGAACTGCTGCTGCGCAGCACGAAGCCAGCCTGCCCCAACCACCACAGTGCAATGGTATCTGGCGGAAGCTGCGTGTTGAGAATATCCATGGCTGTACTCGTAGGTCCCCGATTTATCGAGGGATCAGGCATCATCGCTCCCCTCCTTCCTGGTCTCCATTGTGGACTACCAGCACTTTCAACATCTTCGCTTGACGGCTGATCAACGTATCGAGCGCGGTCTGATACTTGTCCAACGCGAAGCGGTGCGTGATGAGCGGCGCGAGATTCAGCAATCCAGCGCGGAAGACCTGCACAGCGTAAGTCCAGGCAGCAGAGGAGGCCCCAAAGATACCCAGCACTGCCAGGTGCTTGAGGACGAATATATCACTCTCGATAGTGAGGCGAGTGCCGGAGCCGGCGATGCCTTCCAGCGCCACCGTGCCGCCTCTGCGTGCCAGCCGCAGGGCCTGCTCGACTCCTTCTGGACGGTTCCCACCTTCGAATACAAGATCTGCACCCTGACCTCCAATCAGTGAGTGTATCAACGGCTCAAGATCTCCCCTCCTGGCGTCGAGTGTGTGGGTGGCGCCCAGTTGACGCCCCAGTTCCAAACGTTCACTGCGTGAGCCGATCAGCACAATAACAGCGGGGCTGAATAAGCGTGCCAACTGTACGGCTAGCAAACCGATGGTACCATCTCCCACTATGACCACCGTGTCACCAGCTCGCGGCTGCGCGCGCAGGAAGGCGTGCGCTACCACTGCTGTCGGCTCTAGCAGTGCTGCCTCCTCAAGCGAGGCATCCTCAGCTAGGGTATGCACCAGGCGGGCAGGGACAGCGACATACTCTGCGAGCCCTCCGGTGCGTGTGAAGCCAATCTCTTCGTAGCCAGCTTCACACAGGTTGGTCAGCCCCATGCGACAATTGCGGCAGGTGCCGCAAAACAGGAAGCCCTCTACTACCACCTTGTCGCCCAGCGAGATAGTGCGTACGTGCTCGCCGACGGCGACCACTTCACCGGACCACTCATGACCAGGAACAATGGGGTAGCGAGAGTAGCCTTCCGGCCGGATGCCCCGGTAGAGCTCCACGTCGCTGCCGCAGATGCCGACCGCATGTGAGCGAATCAGCACATCCTGCGGGCCGACAGCGGGCTTCTCGAGTTCGGTCAGGATGGCTTCGCCAGGGCCTTTGAGAAGTAGCGCTTTCATAAGTATGCCTCCTCGACATCATTCCTGGGAATGAATTCATCTCTACCGCGGTTGACTACGTACAACGAGCGCATCAAGGCCATTCACGATGACAGTTCCTGAGATGGCCTGGCCGGTGAGTAGCTCTATCCCTCCAGTTGGCAGCCGAACCTCATGGGGGACCCTGTTATGATTGAGGATGAACCAGTAATCAATCCCCTCATGCACCCGTCGCACTATCTCTACATTGTCCGGTGAAGACACCCCCGAAATCCCCGCCTGGTCAAGCACCTTGCTCATAAGCAGGTCCTGCCCAGCCCAACCCGTCTCATGGTCACAGCCGGAGACCCGTCAAACGGCCCACCGCGATACCTTCCAACCACCTCCGCACCGTTTACTTCCAGTTCATCCATCCACACGTCAGTACTGACACGATGTGATGTGCCGTCTATAATGAGTTCCAGGCTTTCGGGGCCGCCGCAAGGTTCTCCGCTCCCTGCCGGAAGTAAAGTAGTGTAGTCAACAACATCTACACCAGCCAGCTCTCGCAGCGCTCCGGGAAGTGGGAGATCGACGATGTTGTTATGCTCATCTTTCACCCCGCTGCGGAACGTCAACATCAACGTCCCACCTGCTTCGACCCAGGCAGAGAGACGTGCTGCTATACCAGCGCGCAGCACAAACAGACACGGAGTAATGAGAACTTTATAGGGCTCCCAGGGCCGATCCTCAGTGACGAGATCCACTGCGACATTGCGACGCCACAGCGCCCGGTAGTAGCGGCCGATCTGATCGTCATAGGAGAGCGCCTCAGCAGTCGGCTGTACCTCGAATGCCCAGAGCACGTCGTAGGAGCGCAGAATTGCTACCTCAGCAGGGAGGGCTGCGGTTGCAAGCTCCTCCAGGCAGTGTAACTCTTCGCCGGCTTGACGCACCTCCTGGTAGCGTCGCCCGGGGGTTCCGTCATGTGGTAGAATGCCATGCCAGTACTGTTCAGTTCCCACGCGGCAGGTACGCCAGCGAAAATAGATAATAGCCTCGGCTCCGCGCGCTACGGACTGCAACGTCCACAAACGGATCTCCCCTGCTAGGGGTGTGGGTGAGAGCCTTCCCCAGCCGCTTGGCCCTGCCTGCTGCTCCATCACCCAGAAGGTGCGGCCTTTGAGGCTACGCACCAGGTCATGCGCCATCGCAACGTGACAGGCATTCCATCCTCCATTGAAGGGGCTCCATGGCGTGGGCAACCGTGGATAGTTATCCCACGATACAACATCCAGGTTCTGTGCCAGCGCTACATAGTCCACGTAGGGAAACAGACCCATCAGATTATGCGTGACCAGGTGATGTGGACAGAGGTCACGTAGGATGCGCACCTGGAATTGCTGGTACTGTACCCACATGTCAGAAGTGAAGCGCGCGAAGTCCAGGTAGAGTGCGGGATTGTGTGCTGATCCAGGGCTGCCCGATCGTACATTGCGCACGGGCACGGGAATCTGCTCCCAGGCGGTGTATTCCTGGCTCCAAAAAACAGTGCCCCACTTTGAGTTGAGATGCTCCAGGCTCCCATAGCGCCGCTGTAGCCACCGCTGAAATGTTGTGCGGCACGAGGAGCAGTGACAGCGGGTGCCATTGGCAATGTTACCCAACTCATTGTCTATCTGCCATGCAAACACTGCCGGGTGCTCATGATAGTGCGTTGCCAAGGCCTCAACAATGCGACGTGTCGCGCTCAAGAAAGCTGGGTGCGTGGGACAGTAATGGCGACGCATGCCAAAGCCAGCCCGCTGCCCATCCTCATTGACCGGCAGGATTTCGGGATGTGTTTCAATTAGCCATGCTGGCGGTGCGGCCGTCGGCGTGCCCAGGATAACCCGTATGCTGCGTGCCATCAGAACATCAATTGCCTCGTCCAGCCAGGCAAAATCGAAGGAGCCTTCTTTCGGTTCCAGTCGCGACCAGGCGAACTCTGCCAGCCGTACCGTGTTCATGCTGGCCTGCTGCATGAGCTTGGCATCCTCCGGCCAGCGTTCGGTACTCCAATGCTCAGGGTAGTAATCAACGCCGAAGAGCGGCTCAGCCATACGGTACCTCAATTCACGATTTCACGCTGCCAAATGTCAACCCGCCCTGCCAGTAGCGCTGCAAGAAGAGAAAGCCGACTATCAAAGGGATGATGGATACCAGCGACCCGGTTACGACGAGGGTGTACAGAAGCTGGGCGCCGCCGTTCGCACTCGCTTGAGCATTCCACGTTGCCAACCCCAATGTGAGTGGATAGTATGTGGGGTCGCTCAGAACAAGCAGGGGTAGAAAGTAGTTGTTCCACGTTGCCACGAACGAAAACAACAGGACCGTAACAAAACCAGGAGCGAGAATCCGTAATGCGACGCTCCGAAATGTGCGTATTTCGCCAGCCCCATCAACACGAGCAGCATCCAGTAACTCATCAGGAACTGCCTGCTCCGCGTAAATACGCATTAAAAATACACCAAATGGACTGACGAGGGAAGGCAGGATGACGGCGAGGGGTGTGTTTATCAGGCCAACTTTACTGAGCAGCAAATAGATGGGTATCACCAGCGCGGTGCCGGGGACCATAATCGAGCCCAGAATGATGGCAAACACAAGGGTGCGCCCCGGAAATCGAAACTTGGCAAAGGCATAGCCAGCCATTGTGGCGATCAGGGAGGCGCCAACAGCACTCAAAACGGCATAGTAGGTAGTATTCCACAGCCAGGTGATGAAGACCCCGTTATCACGCGTGAACAGGTCGCTCAGGTTGTTGAAAAAGTTGAAGTCGGAAGCAAACCACAAACCAAACGTCGTGAACAAATCTGGATTCGTCTTGGTTGCAGAGACGATAAGCCAGAAAAATGGAAGTAGAAAATATACCAGGAAGACCAGCAAGAACGCGGTAGCGAGATTCCGGCGCGTTCTACCAGCCCGCCGGATGCGTCTCCGGGCCGCCTGAGATGCTTTAGTGGTCCCGGTTGTTGGAGCGAGTACAGCCATTAGCGCAGCCTCCCCCGGTTTGTTGCAAACATAAAGATGTACGAACACACGAAAACGATTGCGCCGAGTGTAAATGAGATGGCGGCAGAGTAGTCGTACTGCTGGTTGGTGAAGGCGAGGGTGTAGGCATAGAGATTGGGTGTATAGTGGTCTTGAATCACAGTAGGCGCGAGCGTGCTCATGATCGACGGCTCAGTGAACAGTTGCAGGCTGCCGATGATGGAAAATACACAGGTCAATATGATAGCAGGTGTGATCAGTGGTATCTTGATGTAGCGTGCCACCTCCCAGCCAGTTGCTCCATCCACCACTGCTGCTTCGTACAGGTCCGGCGGAATGGCCTGCAATGCTGCATACATGATGATCATGTTATAGCCAGTGTACTGCCACGTCACGATGTTGCCAATGGCAGGCAGCATACCTGCATCGGTGAGAAAGCCCGGAGCCGGGAAGTGGAAAACGTTGGCGACCTGTGTGAGGGGTCCGAAACCTGGGCTGTACAAGTAGCCCCACAACAACGCTGACACCACGCTAGGAATGGCATAGGGCAGGAAGAAACTCATTCTGAACAGCGTGCGCAGTCGCGCCACCCCGCTATCGAGGAGTAGCGCGAAGATGAGCGCGAGCCCAAGCATGATGGGTACCTGTACGACCATGAACAACAAGACGCGGCGTGCTCCTTCCCAGAAAGCAGCATCCTGGAAGGCCTGGGCGTAGTTTTGCAGCCCTACGAAAACTGTGCCCCCGACCAGCCGGTCGGCGAAGAGGCTGATTCCCAGTGCATACCCCAGGGGAAGGATGAAAAAGAGACAAAACAGGATAAGAAAAGGTACGAGGAAGAGATAAGGAATGCCTACGCGCTGCAGCCAGAAGTAACGAGATAGCCTGGCCGTGCTCCTGCGAGCAGGTCTGCTGACAGTAAGGGCAGAGCCGCCTGGTTCTAATGGTTGTTGCTGCTGTAGCATACAGGTGGCCTTTCTAGTGCTGATCAACGCACTGTGTCGGGTAGGGGTCGGCAGGCAGAGCGACTGCAAGCAGAGGTTTCCCCGTGTGGCCTGGTCGCTCTGCCTGCCCCTGGTTAGCTAGTGACGGTGAATCCCTGGGACTTGGCGTAGTTGACGACGTTGTTTTGCAGGTTGTGCATCGCCTGCTCAAAGGTGACCTTGCCGCCGACTGCTGAGCCCAGTTGATCGCTCATCTGGGTATAGACGTAGTCCTGGAACGGGCTCCACTGGAAGCTCGTATCCACCTTGTCGGAGGCCGACGCAAAAACCTGGTTTACCTGCTGGTTGCCATAGAAGGGCAAAGGAGCATTGAAGCTCTGATCACTCAGCACGTTCTTCACCACTGGGAAGAGAAACTGTTTCTGATTAAGCTGCAGAGCGGCTTGCTTATCGTGGTTTAACCACATGGCGAATTCCGCCGCCTCTTTGGGATGCTGGCTCTGTGTCGTCACAGCGTCCGTGGATCCACCCCAGTTACCGGCAGCAGTGGCTCCGGGTGTCCACTGTGGCAGAGGGGCCGCGCGCCACTTGCCAGACGACTTTGCCGCGACGCCAGCCAGGAACACCGGTCCCCACGCTGCAGTGACCCAGGTTGCGTAGGTGCCCTTGCCCAGTCCAGCGTACCAATCATTGGTAAAGTCGGGCGCTGTCTGTATGACCTTCTGCTTAATCAGATTACCCCAATAGTTAGCGACTTGCAAGGCTGGCGTGTCATCAATGTGAATTGATATATTCGTGCCGTTGCCGTTGAAGGGGCGCGAGCCAGCCTGCCAGGTCAGTCCGTTGAACCAGCCAGGATCGCCTGGAGGAAAGTCGGTCATGTAAATCTGGGGGTTGGCCTTATGCAGCGCAACAGCTTCCTGCGCATATTGGTCCCAGGTCGTTGGGACAGACAGGTGATACTGATCGAAGATATCCTTGCGGTAGAGCAGCCCCATGGGACCGCTATCCTGGGGAATGGCGTAGACCTTGCCTCCTTGGGATACCTGGCTCCACGTCCAGGGTACAAAGTCATTCTGGATGGAATTTGCGCCGTACTGTGACAGGTCAACCAGTTTGCCGGTGAGTTCGAAAGTGGGTAGGTACTGGAACTCGATCTGCACCACGTCGGGCGCTCCGCTACCGGCTTTGAGGGCCGTGCGCAGCTTGGTATACTCCGGCGCACCCTGGCCGGCGTTGACCAACTTGATCTTGATGTTGGGGTGTGATTGCTCGAAGAGGTTGATCTCGCTCTGGATGTTCGGCACCCAGGTCCAGAAGGTCAGGGTGACGGGACCACTGCTGGTGCCTGATGGCGTGCCACCACAACCAGCCAGGGAAGCAAGGAGCACTATCATCAAGCTCAAAACTCCGAGCCTTCCTATGAAGCGAGGTGTCCAGCGAGGGGAGAAAAGATAAGGTATCATCGCAGCACTCCTTTCGGCTCGTAACTCAATGAACCAAATTCACACTCCCACGATAAATCGGGGAGCTACAAGGAAACTAACTAGGAGGCCAACAACCATTGCAACTATCTGTTAACTCCCTCCTTTCTTGCATAATCTGCATCCAAGGCTCGTTGAAGGTCCTCAGTCGTCAGGATGATCAACTTCCGCATAGCCACTTCCGCTGCCTGCTCGTCACGGTTGCGAATAGCCTCGGTAATTGCCCAGTGTAAGGGCATAGCAACCTGGTTAGCCCCTGGGAGCTGTGATGTGACGATGCGGCTTGCGCGTAGGGGTGTTTCGATCGTAGTGATGATCTTTTGCAGAAGTTCGTTATGAGCGGCTGAGCATATTGCAGTGTGAAATTGTAGATCTGCGGGAATGTAAAGTTCGATGGAGTCAACTGCGCCTTGCAGAAGCTGACAACACTCCTCAATTCTGGCCACTTCATCAGCGGTGGCGCGAACTGCTGCAAACCCGGCCGTCATAGGCTCGAACATGAGGCGAATCTCACAGATAGCTTGTAGGAACGACCTATCGAACCCGACCTCATACTGCCAGGCGATCACATCGGGGTCGAGGAGGTTCCAATCCGCCCGTGGTCGCACACGCGTGCCTGTTTTGGGGCGGGACTTGATGAGCCCCTTTGCACCGAGCATCTTAAGTGCCTCCCGCAGGACAGGCCGACTTACCTTAAATTGAAGACTCAGTTCAGGTTCGCTCAACAGAGCATCGCCTGGTTTGAAATCGCTGCGCATAATACTCAGGCCTATTTGCCATACGACTTGTTCGGCTAGATTCTGTCGCTGGAGTGTAGGAAATACTTTCACCTTGCCGCCTGCATTTGTCATACAATTATATGGTATTATGATTATATGTATACACTACTTGCAATCCTGTGTCAAGCTTTTTGTGGCTCAAAGTCAAGGCTGTTTCAATGAGGTAGTTCAGCAGAGCATACGGTCATTCCTCCGCGTGTTTTTGAAGTCCATTGGTTCCGTCTTGTGAAACGTCAGCAGTATCAGTGTCGTCTGCAAGAAGCGCTGCGAGCGCACGAACGAAGGCAGGCCCTGCCAATTGGAGCTCGTGACGGTGAAGGAGCGAAAGCTTTTGCAGGACCTGCTCCCCCTGTGAGGTGAGGTGGATGAGGACGCGTCGCTGATCGGCTTCATCCCGCAAACGTTTGATCAGACCTCGCTCCACCAGGCGATCAATCAGCTCGACGGTACTATGATGCCGAAGCTGGAGTCGCTCGGCCAACTCACTAATCGTGGCTTTCCGCCCGGCGGGCAGTCCCTTGAGCGCAAGCAGCAGCTGGTGTTGCTGAGGCACGAGACCTTCCTCGCGCGCCGCCTGTTCGCTAAAGTGCAAAAAATGCCGAATCTGAAAGCGAATTTCGGCTAAGGCGCGGTAATCGGCTATCGAAAGGTCATCGGTAGAATGCATCACACCTCCTGTTAAGTCGTACTACGATGTAAAATACCAGAATGAAAGCTGTCCTGTCAAGCCGCCAGCGCTGGAACGCTGGTCGCCCTTACTGTACGCGGACTCGCCAGCCGATTCGTGTTTCTTACGCTGAGCATCCCTCCCCGCGAGGAGATATTTTCACTCCTCATGATTCCAGGGTCTCTCAAGCGCTGAGTTTCACCTTGGTGAGAAGTTAGTGCTATACTCTTTAGAGAGGGCAAGGGTAAGTGTATCTTTACCAACACTCTTTTGCGAGAGGATAGCGAGACGTGGAACAATTTCTCTCACCTGCAAAGGAGAGAACGACCGCGACCAGTGTGACCCGAAATGACACGATGATCAAGTATGAGCAGCAGCAATGGGTGAGAACGAGAGGTGAAGCGCATGCAAGAGCAGTTGAAGCAACAGCACATTCCGCTCAAGATCTACCGAACGGACGAGCGTTTGATGATAGCGGCACCAATGGCTGGACTCGAACCCGAGAACATTGTGGTCGAAGTCACGGCTGAGGGTCGTATGATTCTTCATGGGGACCGGCGCGGTATGCTCAAGGAGGTCAAGGAACTCCTGCTGGATGAGTGGAGCGTTGGGGTCTATCACCGCGAGTTGGCACTCCCAGTCTTGGTCAATGCCCCATGTGCCAACGTCACCTATGGCAACGGCGTGCTGACGGTGGCCTTGCCCATCAGCCAACAGATGTCCCCTGCACGACTGACACTCGAACGGCTCTCCGCAACGCACGGCGAGCGCAAAGGCAATGTCGGCCACCCTCCCTCATGCGTTCAACCATGAGAGTATGAACCTCTTCCGATCCTGTCGAAGGCAGCGTGTTTGCTGCTGAGCGTGACTAAGAGTCTGGGAATTTGCCTCTACTCAGCCAGAGCGGACCCCTGGATCATACCTCTCACCCCAGAAGGTCTGACTCTGTGTCATAATAACTCCTGAAGGGATAATAAATTTGCAAGCATTTTCCGGGGAGAGTATCAAGTATGCAACAGGTTATTTTCCGCCTCTTAGGATCGCCGGAAATTTACTGCAATGAACAGTTAATCAAAATTCCTCGCAGGCGCTCACGTGCCCTGCTTTATTATATGATCTCAACGCATACACCGCAACCGCGTGAACGCCTGCTAACCCTGCTCTGCGGGGAAATGGATGAAGAGAGTGCGCGCCACGCCTTTAAAACCATACTCGCCGAGGTACGTGCCCAGTTGCGTAGCTTTGATCCGGGTATCGATTGGATCGTGGGCGATGGAGACCAGCTTACATGTAACCCACTCGCACCTATCTGGCTCGATACAGAGATCTTCGAAAAAGGCTCGATAGCAACTTCGCGCAACCTGAACCAGGCCATCAAGCTCTATCGTGGCGATTTTCTTGATGGCTTCTTCCTGAAGGATTCTCCTGGCTTTGACTCTTGGGTACGCAATACGCGCGATCATTTCCATCACCTTTACCTCTCCGCACTCCGTCAGCTCGGGGAAATGTACGAGTCCGATAATCAGTTGGAACAAGCCATTACCTGCCTCCACATGTTGCTTACCGCTGACCCATTGTCAGAGGAAGCTCATGCCCGCCTGATGCGCCTCTACTGGATGGCAGGTGATCGAACTGAAGCGCTGCGCCAGTATGAAAAACTCCGCATCTTGCTTGCTAAAGAGCTTTCAGTTAAGCCCTCAGTTTCCACACAGGCCCTCTATGGGCAAATTGCGCACAGCAGTAAATGGCCTCCCATCTCTAAACTCTCCTCGTCACTTCCTCTCCTACATTCAACTCAGGCACCATTGAGACCACCTTCTCGACGGTCTGATCCAGGTGCAGGAGAGCCTTCAGCACTACCATTTGTTGGTCGTACAAAGGAACTGGCATGGCTCCGGGATCGCCTGGCAGGCCCCGCAAACGATCACCCATTGTTGCTTATACAAGGCGAAGCAGGTATCGGTAAGACGCGCCTCATCCAGGAAACGCTGCGGCGTTTCTGCTCGTCCTGGATCATATTGCAAGGAACCTGCCAGGAGGTCGAGCGCAAACATCCTTATCACGCTATTGTAGAGGCATTACGCCGTGGACTGGCAGGGGAGGATCTAGCCAGGCTCAACCTGCCAGGAGTCTGGCTAGAACAGATCGCTCAGCTTATTCCCGACCGCCTTCAATTTGTAGAAACCTGGCTGGCGCCGGGCATCATTGAACCAATCATCTTAGCCGATGCGCTGGTGTCGCTCTTGAATCAACTTGCTCGTCCCCAGCGGCCTTTGCTCCTGGTACTTGACGATCTTCAGTGGGCCGACAAAGCCACCCTGTCCCTGTTGGGACACCTGGTACGCTACGTCCAGCGGGGCAGCGTGTTTCTCCTTGGTGCATTTCGCAATGACATGATAGAAAAGAGGTCGGCGCTATTACGCCAAAGTGCCTATCGCCAGCAAGCTCTTGCTGAGCTTGTACTGTCTCCGTTGCCACGCGTAGATATGATAGAGCTTGCAGCGCTCTCCCATTCTCGTTGGCAGTCGAGCCCTTCTGGCAAACGGGCAGAGGATAGTGAGTACCTGGGTGACTGGTGCTACCTGCGGAGCGAAGGAAATCCTTTCTTCGCAGTCGAGTGGCTATCTCTAGCAGCAGAAGAACTTGCAGCGGGACGGAATCTACCTGACGCCCTTATACCAGAGCCGATCGAAACTCTGATCAAAACTCAGTTGGAGCTCTTAAGCAAGGATGCTACTGCTCTGCTTTCGGCGGCAGCCTGCCTGGGCACATCATTTCATCTTTTAACTGCTGCTGCACTCATAGAACTTGATACACATACAACTCTGGCCGCCAATGATGAACTCGTTAAGCGATCCTTCATTGTCGAGATTCCTACTACCTCTCATGGCCATTACGCCTTCACCCATCGCGTTGTGAGAGATATAGTTCTTACCACCATGAGTTCGACACAGCGGCATCTCATGCAGCAGCTGATGAATGCCTTAGAAACCAAGACGCTCGCTGCTGTAGAACCTCGCCAGTCCTGAGAATACCGGTGACATGGCTTTCTTTTTTTGCAATCCCATTGTAACCTGTCTGTAACCTTATTGTAACCCCTCTTGGGTACACTTTCACTGAGTGAATTGAACCAAGGGGCGCATCTTGATTTCCTTATGGGAGTGCTTCATGATGGTTCCCCCGAGCGAACAGCAACGTTCTTATTTTAGAAACATCAAGGCTCAACGCTGGCCCTGGTCTATTGAACGCAATAGCGACCTGGACCACCCGTATGTTACTGCTGGCAATCGGGTTTACAGCATAGCGACCCAGCATGGCGAGTTTCCAGATATTGGCTGGCGTCAGCCCAGTGAAATGTCCGGAGTCTGGGATCATCCAATCAAACTACTGGATGGCTTCTGGTTCGGAATCACTTTTGGGCAGCCCGGTCCTGTTGGTCCTGCCGGTAAGATCCACTGGCTGACACACGCGAGTCGTTGGCGCATGACTCCTGGCGAGGTGGAAATCACCTATCGTTTACCAGGGCTCGAGGTGATACGGCGCGAGTACGGGGTAGATGATTACGAAGGGATGCTGGCACGCCTGGAATTCATTAACCAGGCTCGAGAAGAACTAGCTTTAACGGTGCATTTCCTGGCACGCACGGATCTCCGCGCAGCCTGGTTGGGAGAGAATCGTTTGACCTGGCGCGATGGACGTGATGAGGCGGTTTTCCTGGACAACCATGCCTGCGTCGCAGCCTATAACACGGTGAATCCTGCCTCTGTGCTCTTTGGCGCACAGAGGCGACCGTCAGCGGTAGTAATCGGAAGCGAGATTTGGGCTACTAAACAGACTAGAGGGCAAGGTATTTCGGGCCACTTGCGCTACCCACTGAACCTGCCCGCCGGGTCTTCAGAGGAGGTGATTTTTATCATCGCTGGCTCAACACGCTCGAGCGAAGCGGCAGTAGCGACTTTTCAGCGCTTACAAGCTGCGCCCGATGACTTGTGCGCACGACAGCGTCAACGCTACCTGCAGGTCATAGAGCGCTGTGCGCTCCACAGTGACGATGATCTGATGGACACAGCTTTTGGTTGGGCCAAAGTCAACTTGCAAATGTTAGAGCGCAATGTGCCCGGTATCGGTCAGGGACTCGCTGCCGGACTTCCTGACTTCCCATGGTGGTTCGGTAAAGATACAACGTATTCTACACTGCCACTAGTGGCTTGCGGCCAATTTGAACTCGCCCTGACCTCTCTACGCAATCTTGCCCGTTACAGCCAGGCAATTAACAAAGATGGTGGAGTGGTCCACGAAATCCTCACCCAGGGGCATGTACACGATAACGGTCACCTCGTCGAGATACCTCTCTTTGTACGCGCGTGCTATCACGCATTCCGCTGGACGGGTGATCGAGGCTTCTTGCAGGAACTTTACAGCTTCTGCAAGCGCGGTCTCCTCGACTTAGTGTTAGGAACACACGACCTGGACGGAAATTTATGTGCCACTGGTAAAGGTCTCAGAGAGACGCGTGAACTGCAGCATGGTGGCGGGTTTAAGACGCTGGATATCGCCGCCTATACTTACGAGGCGCTGCTTTGCCTGGCAGAACTGGCCGAGGAGGTCGGCGACGCGGCCATCGCTCCTGAACTGCGGGAGAAGGCGCGGCGCTTACGTGATATCGTCAACACCTCCTGGTGGATCGAAGAAGAAGGCCTGTACGGGGATATCTACACATCGGCTGAGGCCTTGTCTTCATCGCACCAGTCACTGCGAGCCGAAATGCCGTTATGGCGGCCTGGAGATCTTGTTGAACTGGAGCATAGTGAAGCCCTTCTTGAACGCTTTGCTGAACAGCACCAGTTCAGTAGAGAAGCCCTGGGGCAGGAACGTCCCTGGCTCTTGAAGCATATGATCGCGGCTACGCCGATGGAAACAGGCCTGGCCTCTCCAGAATATGCAGAACAAGCCTTCACGCGTCTCGAATCGAGCGAGTTCAATGGTCCCTGGGGGATTTACTTAAATCCCGAGACTGAAAGGGTAACGATGACGTTGCCTGATGGCATCATGGCCACTGCCGAGGCACAGTACCGGCGCATCGACCAGTCCCTGGCTTACGGTCATAAAATTGCAGCCATGATCTCTCAAAGAATGCCCGGCGCGTTCAGCGAAGTTTCACCGGATGGAGGGTGTTTCATCCAGGCCTGGTCAAGCTATGGCATTATCTGGCCGGTGGTTCACTATTTTCTGGGATTCCGGCCAGATGCCGCAGGACGCAGCATTCGCTTCATTCCCCATCTTCCCAGCACCTGGCGAACTGCACGTTTACAAGACGTGCGTGTAGGGTCCGCCAGTATGAATCTGCAGGTGGTCGCAGCTGACCAGGAAACGCGGGTTATCCTGGAAACAAACGATCCATTGTATGAAATTACCCTCGGGTCCACGTGTTTACTAGCGAGGGAGCCTCGCCATGTTTCTCTGAATGGAGAAGCTGTCTCTTTTCGTATGGACTTCGTAGATGATCATCCAAAGGAGAATGGATACCCAACCTGGTGCGTAGTGCAGGCCCCTTCCATGAGAGGTCTACACCGTTATGAGTTACTTGTGGCCTGGTAACGTCCTTGTGTCGCTCCGCTACTTTTGTAGTGCGCAGTTGCTAGATTACCGAGTAGTGTCGTGGCTCGTTGATGAGCCACCATCAGGAGGTTTGTTATGAGACGGTTCATCGTACCTTTGTTCGTCATTCTTACATTTATTCTAGCTGCCTGTGGTGGAGGTGGTACTGGCTCTAGCAGTGGCCCTGGAGGTGTTTCCCAGCAGGGTCTCGCCGGCGGGAACAGCTACCTCAGTTGCCCCAGTAGCACCAATACGACGGCTGCTGCACCGGAGAGTGGCACGGTCACCCTCACGGTCTCTGGCTGGTCTTCGTCCCCTGCCGAGGATGCGCTCGTGCAGCAAAACCTGCGTAACTTCGAGCAGTCGCATCCCAACATCAAGGTCAACTGGTCGCCTATTCCTGGTGATTACCCCACCAAGATGCGCGCCAATGTCGCCAGTGGGACCGTCCCCGATGTCTTCTACCTGCAACCAGGCATGTCCAGCGAATACATCGGTGCCGGCAAGTTGCTCAACCTATCTCCCTATATGGCGCGGGACGGGATCAAGGCCAGTGACTACTACTCTGCGTTGACCAATCCTTTCACCTGCACCAGTGGCCAGGTCTTTGGGCTGCCCAAGGACTGGAACAGCCTGGGTGTCTTCTATAACAAGCAGATGTTCCAGGCCGCAGGCTTGTCTACTCCGACTGCGAGTTGGACCTGGGACGACCTGAAGGCAGATGCGCAAAAACTGACGAAAAATCCCGGCGCGCCCAATTCGGTTTACGGCATCGTCCTGTCCGCCGATGCATCGCGTTGGGGCGCCTTCTTGCTGGCAAATGGAGGTTCAGTCCTGAATAAGAATGGGACGCAGGCCACCTTCAATGACCAGACCGGGGTCAGTGCTCTGGATTTCTACGCGAGTTTTCAAAAGAATCACACCGGTGCTCTCCCTACTACTGTTGGAGCGCCGTGGAATGGAGATGCCTTTGGCAAGCAACGAGCGGCCATGGTGATCGAGGGTGGTTGGCTCATCCCCTACATGACGACTACCTACCCGAACGTCCAATATGGCATTGTACCTCTGCCGATGTCCCCCAACGGCAAACGTGCAGACCTGACCTTCACGAATGCCTGGTCGGCCTATTCCGGTACGAAGCATCCTGAGGCAGCATGGGAACTCGTCAAGTACATGACGGGGTCGACCGTGCAGGCAAGCCAACTCAATGCCGGCTTTGCCCTGCCGACCTTGCAGAGCCTGGCCAACGCCGACTACTTCACGTCGCATCCGGATGTAAAGGTGCTCTTCGATGCCGCAAGCTATAGCTATGCGGACTACTACGGGCCGCAGGATTCCGCCATCCATACCGACCTGGCGACGGCGATACAGGAAGTGATGCTGGGCAAGCAGGATGCGCAGACCGCCTTGAATAATGCGGCAACCCAGGTGAATTCCTCGTTGCAGGGAGGGTGATGTTCGTAGCAGTTTAGCCAGATTCTGAAGCGCCGGGTCTAAAGAGTAGAAACATATGCTCCATTACGCCCCAGCTCCAAGGATAGCTGGGGCGTAATGTACAGGCCAAAGAAAAAAAGTAGCATTTCGTCTCGACCGGTGTTCGCAAGTCAACAAGAGATGCATAAGGACCTATCACTCTTCCGATAGGCATAGTTAAGGAGGGCTTTTTATGGCTACAGAACCAGTAGGATCCTCCATTGCTAGCGCTCCCCCGCTCACTGCTGAAGGACGGCAGAGGTTGATGCGTGGTCTACAAGGCAGACCAAAACGGCTTGGGCGTGAGACGCTCACTGCCTACCTTTTTCTTGCTCCATACCTCTTCGTCTTGTTTGTCTTCCTCATCTTCGCCTCGATCTATGGGCTCGGGCTCAGCCTCTTTAAGGTGGATATTGGTTTTACCACGCCCGAGTTTGTAGGGCTTCAAAACTATCAAAGGCTCTTTGAGCAACTCTTCACTGACCCCAGCCTGAGCCTTTTTTGGATATCAATGGTCAACATCATCAAATTTGTCATTGGGGTGGTGATTAGCCAGACCATCCTGGCGTTGATTTTGGCCTTGATCTTACAAGCAACGATTTTTGGCAGGGGCATCTTTCGTACCATCTTTTACATCCCCGCCGTGACCTCCTCGGTGGCGACGGCCCTGATCTTCCTCTGGTTCTACAATCCCGATGGCCTGATCAACTACCTGCTCTCGCTGGTTCATATCTCCGGGCCGGACTGGTTGAATGAGCCCCTGTTTGCCTTGCCCGCCCTGATGCTGCTCAACATCTGGACCACCGCCGCCTCGTTTATGATCTACTTCATGGCGGCCCTGCAGGATCTGCCCAGGGAGCTGCTCGAAGCCTCCTCGGTCGATGGAGCCAATCGCTTCCAGACCTTCAGGTACATTACGGTGCCGCTCTTGCGTCCGACCATCTTCCTGGTGGTAGCACTTGGCACCATCGGGTGCTTCCAGATGTTTGACCAGGCCAAGTTCATGACCAATGGGGGACCGCTCAACTCGACCTTGACGCCCATGCTGGAGATTTACAACGCCGCTTTCCAGGATGCTCACTTCGGCTTAGCGGCGGCGATGTCGGTGCTCCTGTTCATTATCATTTTCATCGTGACGATCGTCCAGCGGCGCTTGATCGAGCCGAGTGCCAGTAGTAATCAATAAGGAAGGAGCAAGCTCATGGCACAAGCATCGACGCAAGTTCAAGCAGCCGTCCGACCCGTAGAGGTGGCGCGCGAGGCGCGTCCCGAACGACACGTTAGCTGGTGGCACCTGGTTGTGTATCTCTTCCTGGCCATCTTTACTATCACCTCGATCGGGCCACTGATCTTTTCGTTTATCTCCTCGTTCAAATCGATGTCGGAGGTGCTGACCTTTCCGCCGACCATCTTTCCACGTACCTGGATCACGAGCAACTATGCGACTATCCTGGGCGATCCGAGATTCCTGCGCTGGATCCTCAATGTGTTCATTTACGCAGGCGCTGCTACTGTGCTCAACTTGCTTTTCTCATCGATGGCCGGCTATGCCCTCTCGCGCCTGAACTTTCCGGGCAGGAATGTCATCTTCGTGGTGACCCTGGCGGTGATGATGATCCCCTTAGCCGTGACGCTCATTCCTAAGTTTCTGATCATCAATAACCTGCACCTGGTCAACACCTACCTGGCGTTGATCCTGCCCGCGATGGCGCAGCCCTTCTCGGTCTTCATCATGGTGCAGTTCATGAAAGGGCTGCCCAAAGAATTGGAAGAATCGGCCAAGATTGATGGGGCCACCACCTGGCGCACGTTTTACCAGGTCATTCTGCCCCAGGTCAGGCCAGCGCTCGCTGCAGTGGCCATCCTGACGTTCCAGGGGGCCTGGAATGACTTCATGTGGCCCCTGGTCGCACTGGGGACGCAGGACATGTATACGCTGCCGCTGGGGCTGTTCTACTTCTTCCATGCCCACTACACGGAGTACAACCTATTGATCGCCAGTTCGATGTTCAACACCATCCCGATCTTGATCCTGTTCTTCATCTTCCAGCGCTACTTCATCGAAGGCGCGGTGTCTTCAGGTGTGAAGGGGTAATCTCTTGTAATCACAAAGGGGGGATATCCGTTGCTGATAGCAAGGGAGCCCTCTCCCGTGAACTGATCGCGTAAGTACCAGAATTGGGAAAGGTTCAAGGTGGAAATCGTAAAACGGCACGTTCTATCTCAAATAGACCTCGCTATCGACAGCGAGGTCTTACATACTCTCTGGCAAAAAGCGCTGGCCGCGTTACAATCGTTGCAAACTCCGCTGGGTGTGAAGGCCAGCGGGCAGGATGATCAATTTCATGCGATTTTCGGGCGCGATTCTCTCTGGACCGTGCTACTGGCGCTGGAGGCTGACCACCTTGTGCAGGCTACTGGGACACAAATAACAAGCATGCACGCTTCTTCTCTTTCATATCTTTCTTCCTACCATAGCTGGCTGCATGAACTGGCGGCCAGTGTGCTGAGAGGGCTGGCGAGCATGCAAGGGCGTGTCGTAAATGATATCAATGAAGAACAACCCGGTCGCATCATTCATGAATACTGGGACCCCACGCCACGGCGTATGATTGTGTCAGGCTGGCCGGTTATCAATGGACGCTACTACGGAGCCTTTGATGCAACGTTTCTCTATGTCGTCACGGCAGCGCGGGTCGATGCATGCTTCCATGACCAGGAACTGTTAGAAGAACTCTGGCCAAGTATCGATGCAGCGCTCCATTGGATGCTGGATTGGTCCGATCTCGACCGGGATGGCCTGGCGGAGTATAGCAGGCGCAACCCCGATGGACTGGGCCTGGCAAACGAGGTCTGGAAGGACAGTGGGGAAGCTATTCAGCCACCCGCGCATGAAGTACTCCTCCACCCGCTCGCCTGGATCGAGGTCCAGGGATATGCCCTGGCAGCCTATACCAGCTATATCGAGCTGGCCAGCAAGCTCAAGCGCCTTGATCCTGCTCTGCTCCTGGAAATCCAGCGTCGCGTAGAAGGTCTCCAGCATGGACTCACACGTTTCTGGCTTGCCGGTGAGCAATTTCCCGCCGTTGCTCTGGATGGTCAGAAACGACCTGTAGCCGTTGTCTCATCAAATCCAGGGCACCTGCTCTGGAGCGGAGTTATTGACAAACAGCAGGCAGAGCAGATATGTCAGCGCCTGGTGCAGCCCGATATGCTCACACCCTGGGGAGTACGCACCCTCTCGGAACAGGCATACTACTACAACCCTTTCATGTACCACTGTGGTGCCGTCTGGCCTTTCGATAACGCTGTGATCGCAGCGGGCCTGCAACGCTACGGTTTCAAAGCAGAGGCCCACCGCATTGCTCATACCGTCTTGCAGGCCATCTGCACGATTGATGCTCCTGTAGAGCTTTACATAGTGTTACCTTCCGGCTGGATTCGTTCTCCACGTATCGAGCAAGAATGGGTTCTCATGGACTACTTCTACGCCAGTAGCTTTCAAGCATGGACGATGGCTGCCATACTCTACCTGGCATCGCTGCTCTTGTATGGCTGAGTATAGTGACAGTTTGTACAGATCGTTGGCAAAACTGGTAGTCTTACTGGAGCGCCATCATCCTGGTAGCCCTGCCACACGCTTCTTCGTCGTTAGCTGTGGCCTGTCCACCTTGCCGGTCTAAGCGAGGAGTTGTTCGATCGTGTGGAGCAGTTGGTCTAATTCGAAGGGTTTAGCGACACCGGTGAGGTGACGTTCTTGAAGCGCTTGTGAGGGCAGGTTGGCGCTCATGATGATGGCGGGAATGTCTACGAGGTCTGTGATGGCATGCAGGCGGTCATAGAGGGCGATGCCGTTCATGCCAGGGAGTTGGTAGTCCAACAGGAACAGGCTCGGTTTCAGGTCATGCACCATCTTGAGCGCCTGGAAACCGTCCGTCACGAGTAGGGCATGATACGGACTCTCCGTGAGCAGCATCAGCACGAGAAAGGTGCCCACATCCTCATTGTCTTCCACCACTAATATGGTTTTCTCGTCGGTCTGGTCCTGTACCGAGGAGTGATGTCGCGTGTCAATCATCATGCTTCTCCTCCTAGTGCGGCTACTACTGAAGTTTGTCATTAACTCTATAAACACGTATAGGAAGAGGAGGTGGTGACAGAGGTCCTTGTTTGTCGGGTCGTGAGGATGCAGGGAAGGTGAGTGAGCCATCACATGACCGCTCGTTTCCTTGCCATGAACAAGGAAACCGTGATGCTCTGGGAGAGCGTGTACCTCCAATGACGAGCAGAAGTGAAGCGAAACACAACCATCATACGTGTAAAAGATGTGATTCTCGTACCTGCTCCTCTCCGTAAGGCAAGAAGTAGTGTGGGCCTTGAGGTCACAACGGAAATCGTCCTGGATGCAGAGCATAAAACAGATAGAGAGGCTATAGCTGTAACGAGAACAGATGCAGTCATTACCTCCCTGAGGAGTAAGTCGCTATGGAAGCATTTCTCTTCACGTTGGCAGTGGTGAGCCTGCTCATTATTGCGGGCGTAGTCATCAGTGTGCGTCTCTATGCTCGGGGTGCATTGGGAATAGGTCGGTTCAGACGAATACGACGGGTGCGCTTTCTCAGACCTAAGCCGGGCCGCGCTGGGATTGAAGAGACAATTGAAGAGATTGTCGAGGAGGAAGTACCTGTTGAAGCAGAGGCGTAGCGTGTTTCTTTTTAAGGAGGAAAGGTATGACGGTTACTTTTACGCAACTCATTGTCTGGGTTCTCGTCGCTGCGATTGTTGGCTTTTTAGGAGAACTGATTTCGGGCCGCCGCGCACCTGCTGGTATTCTCGGAGCAATCATGATTGGTCTGTTCGCAATTTTCCTGATTGTCGGCTTCTTCCATTTCAGTATCGTCGGAGAACCAAAGCTGGATGGGGTCCCCATAATCAGCACGATCATCGCCGCAGTTATCCTGGTCATCATCTGGAGCAGCCTGGCGTATCGGAGTAGATAAGTAGCGAGGAGTTTCTCCCAAACCTCGCTACACATAAGGTCTTCCGCGAAGTTAATGACGCTTACCTGATCGCTTGCTAGAAATAAGCCATTTGGAAGCATCTCTTGCCATCTGAATTCTTTCTTCAACCAGTTTGCAATTTGTTTCGCTTCTTTGGTCGCGTCTTTCTGTTCTTTGCACGAGGCCGCGCCCATCCCTGTGTGGCTGGTCGACCATCGAGCGGCAGGTCGCCTTCACGAAGGGATGAACTTGCAAGGAGAGACTTATAAGTTTATACTTAGTATGTGAAAGGAGCAATAGGTGGAGCCATTACCGCTTGAAGTGACCCGTGCCGCTGGCGAATTGCGCGCACTAGTTGGTCGCTTATCTCGCCGGCTGCGGCAAACCAGCGTGGTTGGCGAAATGACCCTCTCGCAGGCATCCGTGCTGAGCTTACTCGAGCGGGAAGGCCCAGCGACCCCAGGTGTCCTGGCCACCAAGGAGCGTATCAGCCCGCAGTCCATGGGGGCGATCCTCATCTCGTTGGAGACGCTTGGACTGGTCTCGCGCACACCAGACCCAACCGATGCGCGCTCTCTCGTTATCTCACTCACCGAGGCAGGACTCCAGGCAGTTCAGGGCGCACGACGGCACCGGGAAGAGCGACTTGCTCACGCCCTCGCCGCTCACTTCACTGCCGAAGAGCAACAGGTGCTGATCGCAGCACTTCCGCTCCTGGAACGCCTGGCTCGGGTGCTCTAAGGCGAGCTGCCATATCGGGACACATTGGTAAGACAGACGCCATATGATGCATGCAGCAGTCTCCGCCGCTACATGGGACGAACATGACAGAAACACTCACACAGGAACAAGTACAACGCACACACGATCGCCGCCGCCGACCCGTTGGGCCGCATTACAAATGGGTGGCGCTTACCAACACCACGCTGGGCTCGTTGATGGCAACTATTGATGCCAGCATTGTGCTCATCGCGTTTCCTGCTATCTTCAAGGGAATTGGAATTAACCCACTGGCCCCAGGCGAATCAAGTTATTTCCTCTGGCTCCTGCTTGGGTATATGGTCGTGACCGCCACGCTGCTGGTGACCTTTGGCCGCATCTCCGATATGTTCGGTCGGGTGCGCTTGTATAACCTCGGTTTTCTCATTTTCGCCATTGGCAGTACTCTGTTGGCCCTGACACCGAGCGCAGGCAATACCGGGGCCCTCGAACTCATCATTTTCCGTCTGATTCAAGGCATCGGCTCGGGGTTTCTCCTCTCCAATAGCGCGGCGATCCTGACCGATGCCTTTCCAGTGGACCAGCGGGGGCGCGCCCTGGGCATTAATCAGATTGCAGGGATCGCCGGGTCGTTCATTGGCTTGATTGTCGGCGGCATCCTGGCTGCCATTAACTGGCGTCTCGTCTTCCTCGTCAGCGTGCCGGTGGGGATCGCCGGCACCATTTGGGCCTACTCGATGTTGCGCGAAACAGCGACCATCCGTGAACATCAAAAGATTGACTGGCTGGGAAACGTGACCTTCGCGCTTGGCCTCACCATCTTCCTGTTGGGGATCACCTATGGTATTGAGCCATACGGGGGGTCGCCAATGGGCTGGGGTAATCCCCTGGTCATCGGAGCCATTCTTCTGGGCATCGTGCTGCTGGCAGCCTTCGTCTGGATCGAACTGCATGTGGACGACCCCATGTTTCGGCTCGATCTCTTCAAGATTCGCATGTTTGCTGCTGGGAATACCGCAGGCTTTCTCTCCGCCCTGGGGCGTGGCGGCTTGCAATTTATGCTGATTATCTGGTTGCAAGGCATCTGGCTGCCATTGCACGGCTATCGTTTTGAAGAGACCCCCTTGTGGGCAGGCATTTTTATGACCCCTCTGCTGCTCGGCTTCATTCTGATGGGCCCTATCAGTGGGTACCTCTCGGACCACTTTGGGGCGCGTCTTTTCTCGACGACTGGCATGCTTCTCCAGGTGCTCGGCTTTCTCGGATTGACCTTGCTGCCAGCCAACTTCAACTATCCGGTCTTTGCCGTGCTGCTCTTCATGCTGGGCTGTGGTTCAGGCTTGTTCGCCTCTCCTAACACGAGTTCTATTATGAGTAGTGTTCCCCCGGAGACGCGTGGAGCCTCCTCCGGGATGCGCGCCACCTTCCAAAATAGTGCCACCCTGGTCAGCATCGGCCTCTTTTTCAGTATAGTCACGCTGGGCTTGGCAGCAGCGCTTCCTTCGACCCTCTCAACGGGGCTGATTGCGAATGGTGTGCCCAGGCAAGCGGCTACCACCATCGCGCATCTGCCCCCAACTGCTGCGCTCTTTGGTGCGTTTCTGGGATATAATCCGATTGGAGAGCTTCTATCGCCATCGGTGCTGCACGCCATCTCACCAGCACACCAAGCGATCCTGCTGGGCAAGACGTTTTTCCCGAACTTGATCGCTACACCATTCATGGAGAGCTTGCACGCGGTGTTCTATATCTCGGCGGCACTGTGCCTCATTGGGGCGGCAGCATCGTTGCTGCGCGGCAAGCGTGTTGTCTACGGGCAAGAAAAACACTGAGCGAACAAAAGCTGCTCACCAGACTTTTATTAAAGAATCGGACAACACACGTCACACAGCTACGTCCGACGATGGTTTCCTGGTGAGTGCTCACGCACTCGCTGTATACGACGCACGACTGCTAGAAACAGGAAGGAGAAGTCGTTGTCTGATCCCTCGCTCATGAGCGGACCCTCATGAAGTTACTGATGAAACTTCAGCTTGTCGACAATTTTGTCAGCCACTTTTCTCTCTGCTCTGATGGCGAGACCCACCAGATTCAGGTTCTCTCGTTCGACACGGCGTACGGCATCACGATTGGCAGCATCTTACAATCTTCTGTGAGAACGTCCAAGAGCGTACTGCTCTCATGACGTTCCGTAGTGATACTCGCTCTCTCTCAAACCGCTATCAAGTAGCAGTCGGACGCTCCGCCTGCTTCCATCCTGCGAGGATCGTGAGCAGGTTCCGCAGAAGCTTTCTCTCTTCAGGAGGGAATTCGCCAAGAAAATCCTGATTCAACTGGTCCATCTCACGGTCAAGCGGTGCCTGAAGGTCGCGGCCGCGAGCAGTGAGTGCCACCTTATTTACTCGGCGATCGGTCGCATGCGCCCTGCGCTCGATCAGTCCCGCATGCTCCAGACGATCAAGTAGCCCGGTCATCGTCGCGCTATCTAGCAGCAGGCGCTCACCCAATTGAGCACCGCTCTGCTGATCGTGTTCCCAGAGGACCTTGAGCAGCGCGTACTGCACTGGGGTGATCCCATACGCAGCCAGACGCTGCTTGGCCGACTGCGTGACCCGCTGATATGCCTTGCCGAGATAAAAGCTTAAACAATCCTCAATCTGATCCATGAGAAACTCCTACTGAGAGAGAAACGACGCTCTCGTACCACTCTGCATACAGACAATTATAGTATGTACATGATACTTTTACAATAGTAACTTGTATACAAGTTACTATGCACGAAGACACTTATCCTTCTTGGAACAGAAGTCATCTTAGGAAGTTGGTTATCGGCTCAATGAATGGGGTCTCAGAAAGCGAAAATAGTCACATCGGCCAACTTTATTGACCAGTGACGTAAACCATCCGCTGGTGAGGTATTGAGTGATGAGGACACTAAGCCGTACGATGCTGGACAAGGGTGGTCAGTCCTCGTGACGGAAAATGAAGCCAACGAAAGAGGAACTTCTGCTTGAAACTGAGCAGGGATCTTGCTGAGAGAGAACGCTTCATCCTTTCTACCTCAAACGAGAGGCGAGATATGAGGACAAAACCCTAGAGGGTTAACCTAAGCGAAGGGGGTGACCCCTTCGCTTAGGTTAACCCAGCAACTCAGCGTGAAGGCACGCGAGGGGATTGACGTTACTGCTTGGGACTTGCGCTCAAACCTTCCAGCGGCCACCCACCGCGGGCGTAGCCGGTTGAGTCGAAGACAGCCAAGCAATCGAAGTCGGTGAAGCTTTCAGAGCTCAGGGCAAAGTACGTCGGGTTCTTCATGCTGCCCGAGCGAGTCGGGAGCGCGGCAATTTCCGATGCTGAAAGCCCTTGTCCTTTGTGGGTGGGAATGAAAACAGCTGAACTCCGCAAGGCAGTCATCCGTGCCTCAAGGCTACCGGCCTCGGGTTGAGCGATGCCGTTAGCATCAGACACGCCCAACCCTGTTCCGATGACGGCGTAGCGCGGGCCAAACAATTGGTCAAGATGCGATCCCGCCGGCCACCAGGTGTATACGTCCATGCCGGCAACCCATCGTGCCTTCCCGCGCTGCACATGCCTGTTGTGCGCGAAGGCCAACACTTTCCCTCGGCCACGCTCACGCGCCACGATGAACGCCAGATTGTCCGCCATTGATGCGTCGCGGATGCCGAGAAGATCGGCAGGCTCTGATTTCCGCGCGATCGCGGCGTGAAAATTCAGGAGCTGCCGCGCCACCGAGGCGTACTGGAGAGCCTCCCAATACTGAGACGCGTCGCTCTTGGCGACCAGCTCCGGGCCTCGCGTCCGAAGCTCGGTAATGAGGTCTTCCGTTTCGATACGGAGTGAAGTTGCGGCGGGCGAGAGACCAACCGATTGCGTCGGATCGGCCAACGCTGCCGTGTTCTCCCACTCAGAGTCAAGGCCTCGAAGCGACTGGATCCGCTGGTAGCGCTCTTGTCCACTCGCGCTATCGATAGAGGCGAGGTAATCGAGAACGAATTCGAGGACTTGACTTGGACTAGCGGGGCCGGTCGTTCCAGTCGGAATGTCGAAGCCGTAGAACCGGAGTTTGACGCGATGCGAAGGATCGGCGTTGTAACGCCGCATCCACTCCACGAGTTCGCGATTCGCCTCAAGCCTGCCAAAACCTTGGCCAAATCCAGCAGCCTGCACAGCCTCGTAGGATACCGGGCCGCGACCGGCAACATACTCATTCACTACCTGCGCCTTTGGGAAACTGCTCTCGATCGCGATAGCGCTGTAGCCATGAGCCGCGACCAATCGCTCGAACAGCCGGTTGCGGAGTATGAGAATGTCCTCCCCACTGTGCAGCGCCTCCCCAAAACCGAGCAACTCCACCGAATCGCCAAGTGAGGCGATCGTCTTATCAGCAGCGGCATGTAACGTTTCGGGCTGCTCGACAGAGAACGGAATCGCCTCGCGCGCAATCCAGTCGTCGAGCGTCGCATGTATGGGGGCCGGGTGAGTCATTGGTCGAACCTCCGTTGTTTTAACTGTAGCATTCATATGATGAGAAACCTCCTTCTTCTGCCGCTCATGCCTGACCTGCTCTCGTGTGGTGTGCGAGATGGGCAGGCAGGTCCAAGTGAGCACACTCTCCTTTCAGAAGCAGATCCACCATTCAGGGGCATGCATGCCTTGTGATCCAAGCTGGCCAGGCTTTTTTCTGGATCACATCTCTACTCTACAACACAGATGTAAGATTGGAGGGTTAGGAAGAATAGGGAGCGTGTATATGGACACGGCAGAGTTCCATCAAGCTCAATGTTCTTGTACCGCCTCTATGACGAGCAACAGATGCGCCGCCTGCGCGTGGTGGTCCTGCTCAGAGAGGCTGGCTACGACTTCAATGTCATCCTGTCGGTCCTGGACAAGCTGGCGGCAGGTCGGCCAGAAAAAGCCATCGTGGACCTTCTTTCAGCGCAATGTGAGTGAGTTTTGTTGGGAGCTTCTCTGCTAGACCCTTTTGGGGAAAGCAAATGGTGCGTGTATTCGCCCATGGAATTCCCACATGGACATTCTTGTCTGAGAAACAATTTCTTATCGTATTCTCTCTCCAGGAGACACTTTCTCGCTCGTTCACCAGCCCCTTATTGTTCAGCTATGAAATCTCGTTGCGCATCTCGTGGGAGACTCGAACTGGGGCATCAGTTGGAGCCAACGTCGCTGCGCACCACCGAGTTCGCAGCCGCCATTTCACCCAGCGAGCCGACTGCCACATGTCCAGCCTCATCTGTGCCATCTTGCGGGTATGGTCCCCCTACGACAGCGACCTCCTGGAAAGCTGGCCGCTTCACAGGCGCTGACTTTCCTCTCCAACCAGATGGCACGCTTCGTTGTCCAGCAGGGCAGGTGCTGACGGCTCATGAGCAGCGCCGAGAGGTCGATGGCAGTTTGCGTGTGGTGTATGGGGCCAGCATCCGTAGTTGTCGTCCCTGTCCCCTACGGGAGCAGTGTCAATGGCAGGGAAGTGCCACCAAGAAGCCGCGCCAGGTCAGTATGCTTCTGCATCCCCTTACGGTTGGTCCGGCTCCTCTGCTCTGGAGAGATTGGAGTCGCAGACTTCATCGACGTGCGTGCATGCACGAGGCTCGCGTTCCCAGCGCGTCGAGGTACAGGAAGAATCCGGGAGTTCTGCCTGCCCACCTCTCTTGCCGGTGTCCCTCTCCCGAGCCGAGCGAGCACATTCCCGTCTCAGCTGGCAAGAACGCTTCGCTCGCAATGTGCGCCCTCAAACGGCGAACCAGGTAACCATCCACCTGTTCGGCGTCCCGAAAGACTTTGCGGCCTCGCTCGGTTTGGCGATAACGTAACTTTCGTCTCAAGGGGTCTGGATTCTGACCTTCTTGAGAGGATAGAATGTGGAGAGCGATACCTCACAAAAGGAGCAGAAAGATGACATCACAACCGAATGCCGTACCACCAATCCCTGAGGGCTGTGCCAGCGTGATGCCGTGGATCATTTCACGAGATACGGCCAAGCTCCTCGATTTCCTGAAACAAGCCTTTGGAGCGCAGGAGCTCTCCCGTGCGTATAACGAAGACGGCACGATTGGACATGCCGAGGCCAAAATTGGTGACTCGATCGTCGGGGGCTTTGATGCACGAGAGGGGTGGCCGGATACCCCTTGCTTCCTGCGTCTGTACGTCGAAGATGCCGATGCTGTGTACCAGCAAGCCCTCTCTGCTGGAGCCATTTCCGTCACTGAGATGACGAGCTTGTTCTGGGGGGACCGAGGTGGTCGTGTGCGCGACCCCTTGGGCAACATCTGGTGGATTCAGACCCACGTCGAGCAGGTCGATCAAGAGGAGATGGCAAAGCGCGCCACAGAACAGCAGTCTCTCGATGCTCTGCGCTATACCCGGGAGTCTCTTGATCGCGAGATGAGAAGTCGAGGGCGATAGCCAGGATCAGGCTCTGGAGATCACACCTCGTTGCGCAATTCGTGGG
>WNGH01000369.1_pt1 | contig 50170 bp, 48 predicted proteins | sample 5400631 | NCBI WGS metagenome assembly WNGH01 (sample SAMN13153373, study PRJNA577476) | soil metagenome | isolation source: 115 cm soil or saprolite under Garry oak tree replicate 1 | place: USA:California | collected 2016-06-15 | reverse complement strand
CACAATCAACGACCTGGTTAATGCCGGACTGATCGATTCGCGCTTTACTGCTGGTAATCCTCCTGTGTCCGGATACACCTTTTCGGTCGCGGCGGCCCTTTCTGACTACACCGGATCCGCCACGCCGTCTTCAACGAACAGCGGCCGGTACGGATACTGGAGCACGCCGGATGCTGTCGTGCGTTACGCTTCGGCTACCAGTTCGACCTGCAACCCGTGCTACCCGACTGGTTTCTCCGGGGCGCCGGTTCAATAAGAGTGTTCTTGCTCTGAATGCTTTGTCCTCTAGTCGAAACGCGGCCTGTTAACACAAGAACGGGCCGCGTTTTTGTCTTTTCTCAACGACATGACCCTGCGCGTGAGCACTTTGCCGGAATTTGTCAGAATGCGGGATCTGGTGGTACTGGAAGTTGTTGATTATTTTGGAATTGTAAGGATGGTTCGGAAGGTGCACTAAGGAGGGCGGCCGAAAGATGTTACAACGATGCGGCCACAGGGATGGAACCTTATGAAGAAAAGTCAAGGATTCTCGCTTTTGGAATTATTGATCGTGGTAGCGATCATTCTGATTATCGCGACCATCGCCCTTCCCAGCCTGTTGCGCTCTCGTCAGGCTGCAAACGAGTCAGCTGCAGTTTCGAACCTGCGAAACATGAACACAGCTCAAGTTTCGTACTCATCCGCGCATACCGGCACCTATGGTTCAATTCAGGACCTGGTGACTGCAGGGTTAATCGACAGTCGATATTCGAGCACTCTGTCCGGATATAACCTCGTGATCACGATCTCCGGTAACGCGTTGGACTATACGGCGACAGCGATAGCTCGCGGACAGAACGATGGCCGATACGATTATTACAGCGCCCCCGATTACGTTATCCGCTACAGTACAGACACCAGTCGTGCCCCAACAGGACTTACCGGCGAACCCGTCCGGTAACAAGTCCGCTCTGTGGGCACTGGCGCTCTGTCTGTTGCTGGTGGGTGTGTGCTATGGGAACTCGTTAGGGAATGCATTCATTCTCGATGACGTTCTCATAGTCGCAGCCAACGAACAGATCCGCAGCATTCAACCGCTGCACTTTCTTCTTCAGCCCTACTGGGGAGAACAGCTCAACGGCGGAATCTACCGGCCATTGACGATATTTTCCTACTCCCTGGAGTACTCGATTTGGCAAGGCTGGCCTGCCGGTTTTCGACTCGTCAATCTGTTGCTGCATGTTCTGAACGGTTGGTTGGTATTCTTGCTCGCGCGCAGTCTCTTGAGGTCCAAGCTCGCCGGCTTTGCGGCAGCCGGTCTCTATGTGGTTCATCCGGTAAATACGGAAGCCGTCGTGAGCATCGTTGGAAGAAGCGAATTGCTCGCGGCGACCGGGTTTTTTGCAGGCTGGCTTGCTTTTCGCAAGGGCCGAACCTGGTGCGCGGCGGCTGCTTATTTCATGAGCCTGCTCGCGAAGGAAAGCGCCATCACGCTTCCGGCGATCATCGCGCTTGAGATGCTTTTCGCCGAAGGCGGTGTTCGCAGAGTCCGCGATTCCTGGAACCGGTTTGCGGTGTTAGGTGCGACGGCGGTTGCGTATCTTGGGCTTCGCTTCTACGTGTTGGGCGGGCTGGGGATTCCCAGGGTCAACCAATACCTCCACGGCAGCCTCACGTTTTGGGACCGATGGATCACTTCCGGGAGGGTATTTCTCCGGTACTTTCAACTGCTCCTGTGGCCGGTTCAGATCACCGGCGATTATGACTTCAATTCGGTGCCGGTCGCGACGCTACGAGACTGGGACGCGTGGCTTGGATTGACGATTGTTGCCGCCTGCATATTCGTCGCCGTACGCACCGCCAGGAACCGGCCCATGCTCAGCCTCGGTATTCTTTTCTTCTTTGTAGCGCTGCTGCCTGTTTCCAACTGGATATTGCCTATCTCTCTTCTGATGGCCGAGCGGTTCCTTTATCTTCCCCTGTTTGGTTTTGCTCTGCTTGGAGGGGGTTTTTGGGCAGGGATTGACGATCGGAGAATCCGCCGATGGACCGCAGCAGGTGTCCTAAGCGTCGCGGCCATTCTCTGTATCGGCCACAACTACATCTGGCAGGACAAACTCACATTTCACAGGAATTTGGTTCGGGTGTCGCCGGAAAACGCCAGGGGAAGACTGGGATATGGCTTTGCGCTTTTGAACGTGGGGAAGACGGAGGATGCCAAGGTCCAGTTTGAAGAGGGCCTGCGCATCCTGCCCAACAGCGCGCCACTTCTGGCTGGCCTGGCCGCGACTATTATGCGGATAGATCATAACTGCGATCGTGTTCGTCCGATGCTGGGCCTGGCTCTCGTCGAGGATGCCAGTCAATGGCAGAGCTTGTGGGTTCTCGGAGATTGCTTCGCGGAAGAAGGGCAGACAAGCCTCGCCGAGGCAGCCTACAGACGAGCGGTTCGAATCACCGATTTCCCGGATCCCTTGCTGCTTTATTCCTGGGGGCGTTCTTTGGAGGATTTGGGAGATCGTTCCACCGCGATTACCGCCTATGAGCGCGCCGCCAAAATCGATCCAATGGACGAGGTCATCAAGATGAGGCTCAAGGTGTTGAGGAATTAGACGCCGCGCAAAGTTGTCATGAAATTATCGGTCATCGTCCCTGCTTATAACGAAAAAGCAACTATCAAGGAGATTCTGACCAGAATCGAAAAGGCTCCGTACGACAAGGAAATCATCGTTGTTGACGACGCCTCGACCGACGGCACCAGACAAGTCCTCGAGCAGATGGACGCCGAGCGCCTCTTCCCGTCGGCGCGCTTCATTTACCATTCGGTGAATCAAGGGAAGGGCGCCGCACTGCGAACGGGAATTCGTGAAGCGGCGGGCGACATTGTCCTGATACAAGATGCCGACCTCGAGTATGACCCTTGCGAATACGGTGTCCTGATTCAGCCGATCGTGGCCGGCCTTGCGGATGCCGTGTACGGGTCGCGCTTTCTGTCGGGCCCGCATCGCGTGCTGTTCTTCCGGCATTTCGTTGGGAACAGGATTCTGACGCTCATGTCCAATTTGTTTACGGATCTGAATCTGACGGACATGGAGACCGGATTCAAAGCGTTCCGTCGCGAGCTGTTTTCCACGATAAGCATCGAAGAAAATCGATTCGGGTTTGAGCCGGAAATTACCGCGAAAATCGCCAGACTTCGCTGCCGGCTCTACGAAGTCCCGATTTCTTATTTCGGACGAGACTACAGCCAGGGAAAGAAAATCACCTGGAAAGATGGTATCGCCGCGCTTTACTTCATTTTGAAGTACAACCTGCGGCGGCGGTCCTAACGTCAATCTGAACGCGGTCTAAATCCCGCGACTACAAATGAGATGACAAAAGTATTAATCATCGGTGCAGGGCCTTCGGGGCTCGCGGCAGCCTATGAACTGGCTGGCCAGGGCGCGTCCGTTACCGTCCTGGAAAAGCTGGACCAGGTCGGCGGGTTGGCTCGGACGATCAAACACGAAGGGTGTCTTTTCGATATCGGGCCACATCGATTCTTTACGAAGAACGATGAGGTGCGACAGTTCTACATCGATGTACTTGATACGGACATCGTCACCGTACAAAGGCTGACGCGAATTCTCTATAACAATCGGCTGTTCAATTATCCGCTTACTCCGTTGAACGTGATTGGCGGTTTGGGAGTTGCCGAATGTGTTCACGTCCTGAGCGATTATGCACTCGCCCAAGTTCAGCAGGTCATCAATTATCGAGAAGCTCAAACGTTTGAAGAGTGGGTAACGCAGCGGTTTGGTGGCCGGCTGTTTGAGACGTTCTTCAAGACCTATACCGAAAAAGTGTGGGGTTTGCCGTGCTCCCGCCTGAGCGCCGACTGGGCCGCTCAGCGCATCAAGAGCCTGAGCCTGCCGCAGGCGATCCGAAATGCCTTGTTCAAGACTAACGGCCGCACGACGGTCAAAAGCCTGATCGATGAGTTCCTGTTTCCGCGGCTCGGCTCCGGACAGCTTTACGAAAAGATGGCCGCGTACGTTCAGCGGTTCGGCGGCGGTATCCGGAAGGGCTGCAAGGTTAAGCGAATTATGCGGGAAAGAGACCGAGTGCGGTCGGTCATCGTTGAAGACTCAAACGGTTCGTTCGACGTGATCGAAACCGATTTCCTTTTATCGAGCGCGCCACTTACAGAGACCGTCGAGATGATGGTGCCAGCAGCACCTCATGACGTTCGAGCGGCATGCCGCGCGCTCCGTTTTCGGGACCACATTGGAGTTCATCTGAAGTTGGAAGGCAGACCTTTCCCTGACAACTGGATTTACATTCATTCGAAAGACGTGAAGATGGCCCGCGTTTCCAACTACCGTAACTTTTCCGCGGCGATGTCCGGCGATAACCCGAATATCAGTCCTGTTACCGCTGAATACTTCGCGTGCCACAACGACGCTCTCTGGACATCCTCCGACGACGCCCTGATTTTCCTGGCAACCGCTGAGCTCCAACAGATGGGATTGATTCACTCGGAAAATGAGGTTCTGTCCGGGTTCGTTGTCCGAAGCGAAAACGCCTATCCCATGATGGAACTCGGTTACGAACAACACATTTCGTTGATCAAGGCATGGGTGGACGGTTTTGAGAATCTCTTGCCCATCGGCCGTTCCGGAATGTTCAAGTACAACAATCAGGATCACGCTATAGCCACAGGGTTGCTGGCCGCAAGAACCGCTTTAGGCCTTGCCAAATTTGACCCATGGCTGGTGAACATCGACGCCGAATACCTCGAGGAAACCCAGCCTCATGGAACTTAACCGCAGATTGATTGTTCGCACTGCAGCGTTTTGTCTACTGATCGTTGGGGTTTGCTACGCGAATTCGATCCACAATGATTTCATCCTCGATGACTTCCTGATCGTCGCTTCCAACCCGGACATCCGAAACATCACGCCGGTCCATTTTCTACTGTCGCCGTTTTGGGGAGAAAAGGGCCCGGCCGGAATCTATCGCCCGCTGGTCATCTTGTCGTTCTCCATCGAGTATTCGATCTGGCACAGATGGGCGCCAGGTTTTCGGTTGGGCAACTTGTTGCTGCATGCGATCAACGGCTTTCTCGTATTTCTGCTGGCGCGCACCCTGATCGGATCCATTCCGGCGGCCTGGGCTGCCACAGCGGTGTACCTGGCCCATCCTGTCCATACCGAAGCCGTTGCGGGTATAGCCGGCCGAAGCGAATTGCTCGCAGCCATGTTCTTCTTTTTGGCCTGGCTGTTGTTTCGTCAGAGGAGAACGGCGCTGTGCGCCGTCGCATTTCTGCTGAGCTTGCTCAGCAAGGAGAATGCGATTGCGTTTCCTGCTGTCATCGTTCTGGACACGTGGATTTCGGAAGGAAGCTTCAAGAAGGTTCTGCTGGAGTGGAGACGCTTTGCCCTGGTCGCGAGCAGCGCCGCCGTATACCTTGCTTTGCGGTTGTTGGCGTTGGGCTTCATCGCGATGCCGCAGTCCGCGCAATATTTGGGTGGCCGCTGGACACTCTTGCAGCGTGAGTTCACATCCGGACGCGCGTTCCTGAAGTATTTCCAACTGCTGGTGGCCCCACTCGACGTCACCGGGGACTACGACTTCAATTCGATCCCGCTCGCGAACGCGGGCAATTGGGATGCGTGGCTGGGATTGTTGATGATTGCAGCGACGATCCTCTTTGCTTTCCGCGTCAGCAAAAAACAGCCTGTAATCGGCTTCGCTATTTTGTTCTTCTACATCACGATGCTGCCGATGTCGAACTGGCTCATTCCGACCGGATTGATAATGGCCGAGCGATATCTTTATGTGCCTTCGCTCGGGTTCGCGCTCATCGTGGGAATGATCTGGGCGAATATCCGTGGGAACGAAATCCGAAGGATACTCGGGGCCGGTGTGATGGCCGTCGCAGCTCTGCTTTGTATCAGTCACAATTACGTCTGGCAGGACAACCTCACGTTCTACTCGAACATGGTGCGCGTTTTGCCGGAAAACATCCGCGGCCGCCAAGGCTATGGTGTGGCTCTTGTCGATCTCCACCGTACGGCGGAGGCGCGAGAACAGTTTGAGGCCGGACTTCGCGTTGCGCGGAACTCTCCACTGCTCGTGGGCCTGGCGGGAGTGCGAATCCAGATGGAGCACAACTGCGATAGCGCGCGGCCACTTTTGAATGAAGCGCTCAGTATTCAGCGGAGTGACATCTTCGCCCGCTGGACGTTGGCCGAGTGCCTTGAAAGGGAAGGCGAAATGACCATGGCTGAACAGACCTATCGTCAAGCTGTGGCCGACGCGCAATTTCCCGACCCCAGACTGTTGTTTGATTGGGGGCGGTCGCTCGAGGGAACAAGGCACCCATCGGAGGCCCTGGAAGCCTACCGGCGGGCTGCCCTCATTGATCCGAATGATTTTGCGATCAAACAAAAATTGGCGCGTTTGTCCGGGCCGCGGTAGGAGGACGAGGAGTCTGACGCCTCTCCCTCCTGAATGGGTCCCATTGATCTCGGGACTTCATCTGACTTAATCTCAGATTTATGCCTTACGGTCTCGTGCTTTTCTTGTTCTTACTACAGCCTCAGCAGGCCGGCCCGAATCTGAATGATTTAGTGGATGGAGTCGAGCGGTCATTTGCCCGGATGAAGGATTTCTCGGCGGATTTTGTTCAGATTGGAGATTCTTTGAACCGAAAGCAACAGGAGTCGGGTCATTTGTATCTGATGCATCCCCGGATGATGCGGTGGGAATACAAGAACCCTGAAGAGAAATTGTTCGTTTCAGACGGCAAAACCGTCTACTTCTATGTGCCGGCCGACCGCCAGGTCAATAAGGAGGCGGTCCGGGAAACGCTGGATGACCGGATTCCACTCATGTTTCTGCTTGGAAGGTCCGATCTTCGGAAGGAATTCACGCGTTTTGACCTGCTCAACACCAAGCCCTTCCTGCAAGGGACCAAGGTGGTGCGCATGTATCCGCGAAGAAAGACGGACCTGACCGAAGTGGTGATGGAAGTGGACCCCGCGAATTATCAGATACGCAGGCTTCTGCTCTCCCACTCCGATGGATCGCATTCGGAATTTGTCTTCAGTAATATCCAAACCGATGTCGGCCTCCGGTCTTCTTTGTTTAATTTCAAAGTGCCGCCCGGAGTTGAGGTCATAGACGGGATAGGTCACTAGGCCAACCTTCTCCCTTGATATGGAATTTACGTGCAAATATGCCAAGCCTTCCGGCGAAGTGGTTCGAGTGGTGCTCGTCGGGCAGAACACGGATGAAGTGCGGCACAGGCTCCAAGAACAGGGCTTTTTGCCGATCTCGATCCGGACCCGCGGCTGGTCTATCTCGTTCCGGCCCCGCCGGCGGGAGACGATCAAGCCCGACGATTTCATCCATTTCAACCAGCAGTTCGTCGCTCTGATCAGGGCCGGTCTGCCGATCCTTCGTGGGCTCGATCTGCTGAAGGAACGCATCCGTAACCCCCTGCTCCGCCAGCACATCGAAGAGGTACGGGACCGTGTGCACTCGGGGGCGTTGCTGTCGGAGGCGTTGCGGGCTCAGGGCGTTTTCCCGGCGGTTTACACCGCCTCGGTTTTCGCGGGCGAACGCAGCGGCAACCTTGTCGAGGTCATCACGCGTTATATCCAGTACGAAAAGACGATCCTCACGGTCCGGAAGCGCTTTCTAAATTCCTTAATCTATCCGGCCTTCCTGGTTGTCCTTTCAATAGTGATGGTTGTCGTGATTTTGACCTACGTCATACCACGCTTTGCTGAACTGTATGCCGGGCTGAATACGGCGTTGCCGCTCTCGACGCAGATCCTGATTGGTGTTTCAAACGCGATTCAGAGTCAGCTCATCTTGATCGTGCCGTTGACGGTGGGCGGCATTGTGGCGCTGAAGGTATGGGCTGGATCCAAGAGCGGACGGCATTGGGTTGACGAACTGAAGCTGAAGGCGCCGATTCTCGGAAATTTGTGGACCATGTTTTCCATGGCGCAGCTGTCGCGAACACTGGCCACGCTACTTCAAGGTGGAATCCCACTTGTTGCGGCACTGGAGGTCGCGCGCGATGCTTCCGGCAATCGGGTGATCGGTGATTCGATCCGGAGCGCGATAGGCCAGGTTCGAGAAGGGAAGTCGCTTTCGGACAGCCTGGAGCGGACGGGGCATTTTCCGGATCTCGCTCTCGAAATGATTCGCGTGGGCGAACAGACGGGATCGTTGCCCGACATGCTGAATCACGTGGCGGACTTCTACGATGAGGATGTGAGTATTCGATCTACTGCGCTATTGAGCTGGGTCGAACCGGTCATTCTCATCTTCGTTGCGGTATTTGTCGCCAGTATTTTGATTTCGCTGTACATGCCCATATTCAGCATTCGAGGTTCGATGCAGCCAACATGAAAGAAGTAAGCGAAGCCAAACAAAATGACCGCGTAACCGCGAGGCGACTCGCTGACCGGTATCATTACGAGTTCGTCGATCTAAAGGGTATTCATCTAGACCTGGAGCTGTTCCATTCGACGCAGGTCGACCTGATGTTCCGGTACAACTTTGTACCCCTGCGGATGGAGGGGAATGCGCTTGTCGTGGCCATGGCGGATCCGAGCGATCTTATCGTCATTGACGAAGTCTCTGCCTTGCTCGGCCGCCCGCTGATCATCAACGTCGCCCCGCTTTCTGAAATTCAAGATCTGCTGAAGAAATCGGAATCGTCGCAGCGCATGCTCGAAGAAGCGACCGAGGGGTTCAAGCTGGATCTGATCCGCGAGGACGAATCCGGTGAAGAGACGATCACGATCGAGAAGATCACCCAGGGAGAATCGAGTCCGATCATCCGCCTCGTGGATACGATCATTTTCACTGCCCTTGAGCGGCGAGCCAGCGATATTCATATTGAGACCCGTGATACCGAGGTCGGCGTGAAATACCGCATTGACGGGTCACTGAACGAAGCGATGGCGCCGATTGCGAAGGAACACCACTCGACGGTCATCTCAAGAATCAAAGTCATGTCCGAGTTGGACATCGCCGAGCGCCGGGTTCCGCAGGACGGGCGGTTCAAAACCAGATACAAAGGGCGATCGATCGACTTTCGTGTTTCGATCATGCCATCGATACACGGTGAGGACGCCGTTATCCGTATCCTCGACAAGGAATCCATCAGCGACAAATTTCGAACGTTGAGCCTGGAAGTGGTCGGTTTCTCGGAGGGGGACATCAAAAAGTTTCGACGCTATATCAACGAACCATACGGCATGGTTCTGGTCACCGGACCAACCGGCAGCGGCAAGACGACGACGCTTTACGCGGCCTTGATGGAAATCAAAAACGAGGAGGACAAGATCCTTACGATCGAAGATCCCGTCGAATATCAGATCCGGGGCATCACGCAGATTCCGGTGAATGAAAAGAAAGGGCTCACGTTCGCGCGCGGCCTTCGCTCCATTCTGCGCCACGATCCCGACAAGATCATGGTCGGCGAAATTCGCGACGTCGAAACGGCTCAAATCGCTATCCAGTCCGCACTCACCGGACATCTGGTTTTCACCACGGTCCACGCGAACAACGTCGTGGACGTTCTTGGCCGGTTTCTGAACATGGGAGTGGACCCGTACAATTTTGTGTCGGCGCTCAATTGCATCCTGGCCCAACGTCTTGTTCGCATGATCTGCTCCAATTGCAAAAAGCAGGTGCAACATTCGGAACAGCTCTTGACCGAATCAGGTCTGAATCCCGAAAAGTATCGAGATTTCATTTTCTATGAAGGCGAAGGGTGCCTCGACTGCAACGGCACGGGATTCCGTGGCCGGACCGCCATTCAGGAATTACTGGACCTCTCCGACCGCATCCGGGAAATGATCATTGATCGGAAACCCACGTCCGAAATCAAGCGTGCCGCGCATTCTGGGGGTATGACGTTCCTCCGTGAGCACGCGCTGGACAAGGTGTTCGCAGGCATTACGACATTGAAGGAAATCAACAAGGTTACATTCATTGAGTAAAAGTCTCGTCGAAAAAATCACGGAGGTCTTTCAAGCGCGAGTGCCATTATGGGCCTGCGAGCTTACGTCAAAGCACATCATTGTAGCCGGCGTGAACAAGAATCGCAGTCAGGTCGCAGCCAAACTGGCCATGGATCTCGGGTCTGGCACTTTTGCGGGTTCGCTGACCGGTACGAATATCCACAATCTGGAGACATTGCGATCCAATCTGAAAGACCTGTTAAGCCAGGTGGGTTTCAAAGGATCGGAGATTGTCGTCATCGTGCCGGATGACGCGGCACGGATTGCGTTTCTGACCGCGGAGCGACTATCCAAGGACCCGGAGGTCGTGCAGACATTCATCCGATGGAAGCTCAAGAAGACCGTCCCTTTTGATGTGGACCAAGCGCAGGTGGCGTTTCGGATTCTCGGGCCACACGATGGCGCCACAAGTGTAGACATACTCGTAGCAGTCTCACCCCGCTCTGTTGTTGAGGAGTACGAGAGCCTCTTTGATTCTCTGGGGATCCATGCGGGACTGGTGTTGCCTTCGACGCTCGCGGCATTGAATCTGTTCGATGTGCCCCCTAAAGACACTCTGTTTCTGAAAATCGCACCGGATTGCATGACCACGACTGTCTTTCAGAACCGGCGTATGCAGTTCTACCGCCGCGTTAGCGGCATGCCGCTCTATGATGCTGTGTATCCGACCGTGATGTATTACCAGGACAAACTTGGAGGAAAGGCGCTGGAACAATTAACTGTCTGTGGGTATGACTCAGACATACGATCATCAGTTGATGAGCTTCAAGAAAAACTGGGTTTGCGTGCTCTGCGTCTGGGGCCCAAAAGCATCGACGACATGTTCAAGCCTGTCCTGGGCGGGATCCATTTGTCACACCCTGAAGGGGTGGTGTGAAGTATGGCAGAGTTTGATCTAAACCTCTCAACCCGGCCATTTCCGGCATATCGCCTGGTCAACCTGGCACTGGCGAGCGTTTTGATCGCCCTGATAGTCATATCGGCATGGCAGGCGTACGGGTTCGTCCAGTTTTCGTCGATGACGCGCGCCATCCGCAAGACGGACGAAGAAGCGCGAGTCGAAGCCGAAGCGTTGGGACGTCACCTTGCGGAATTGGAATCCCGGCTGGATCGGCCTGAAGCGGCCGCCAAGTTGACCGAGATCGGATTTTTTAATCGGTTAATCGCGCGGAAAGAGCTTTCGTGGACGCGGCTGTTTGCGAATCTTGAAGAACTGGTTCCCAATACGGTTCACCTCGTCAGCCTGACACCGGACGTCGGCACGAATGGAGCCATCGCTCTGAACATCATCGTACGCGGCCGGAGCATCGCGGACGTCAGCCAATTCATCGAAGCTCTTGAGCGGTCGTCGCCCGTGTTCGAGAAGGTGGCCGTGTCCATCGAACAAAAAAGTGACTTGGGTGGAACGACCGACGTCGAGCTGTCATTGACAGCCAATTACTATCCGCAGAAGGAAACCAGATGATGTCCCTGTACCGGCGCCAGCGTCAACAGTATGTGTTTGCGGCTCTGCTCGGCGTGATCGCAGTCGTCAACCTGCTTTTCTTCTTCATTTTGTATCAGCCGGCGCGTTCGGAGTATTACGGGTTGCAGGAATCGATTGAGAAACTTCATGCGCAAGTGCAATCGCGAAAACAGTCGGTGGACCGACTCGAGAAACTCAATGCCCAGCTGGAAACTTCAGGACAGGATCGCCGCAAGCTCTTCACGACGCATTTCATAAGCCGGGCTACCGGTTACTCGCAAATCCTGCCTAAACTCGAGATGATTGCCCAGCACGCCGGTGTCAAAACAACGCGCAAAGATTACGCCATCGACGAAGCTCCGCAATATAGCCTGTATTCGGTTAAAATAAGAATGCCGGTGACCAGCGGGTACTCGAATATTGTTGACTTCATCAGGAGCCTCGAAAACTCGGACACGTTTTTCATCATCAACTCCATCGACGTGCGAGGCACTATTTCGGCGACACCTGCGGCACCGGAAATCTCGCTGGCTTTGAGTCTGGAGACGTTTTTTTATCAATGACCAAGCAGTATCGGCAAAAGCTGAACATTTTTATCATTTTGCTCGTGGTTCTGGGGCTAACCTTGGTGCTCGGCTACCGCATGAGTAGTCCTCCCAGCGTTTTCACCGTGCAGCCGCCCGAGCCGAAGCCAGCGGCGAATGTGCCAACGGCGAGCGACGCGAGGATCCGCTTGGATTTGGTGGATAAGCCCGAAGAATCCGAAGCCGGCCGGACGAACGTGTTTCAATATCGGCAAGGCCGTCCCGCTCCGGATCCCGAAGGCTCCAAACCGGCGCCAGTGACGCCGCCGGGTCTAGTGACACCGCCTGTGCCTACAGTCGCGCCTACTCCGCGTCCGCCAACGGCGCCTCCCCCGCCGCCGCCTATTCCACTCAAATATCAGGGCTTTGCCGTTCTGAATTTCGGGAATTCAGGCACGCCCGCACTGATGGCCTTCCTATCGGATGATTCTTCACATCATTACAACGTCTCTGTTGGTGAGGTCTTGTTGGGACGATATCGCATTGTTGGAATCACCGACAAGAACGTCGAGGTCGAAGACTTGCAAAACAACCGGCGGCAGGTATTTCCGCTCCTGAAATAGCCATGAAGCACAAACGAGACGACGGGTTTTCCCTGGCAGCGCTGATCTTTTTCCTGACCGCGGCCTCGATTTTGATGGCTGCAGCAGTGCCGGCTTATCAAACACAGGCGCAGCGCGACCGCGAAGAAGAGTTGATCTTTCGCGGCGGGGAGTACACGCGCGCCATTCAAAAATATCAGCGGAAATTTGGAATTTATCCTCCCTCCATCGATGCATTGGTCGAAACGAACGGGCTTCGATTCGTTCGCCGGCCGTACAAAGATCCCATTACCGGGAAGGATTTTCGTCTGATCAGCATCAATCCCGACGGAAGCATCAACGGCTCGATTGCAACCGGCCAGGGCAACAATGTGCCGCTTTTCGGTGATGTCCAGCAGTTCGGCGCAGGTCCGGGACAGCAGCAACAATCCCAATTATTCCAGCAACAACAGCAGCCGCAGGCCGGCTCCGAGACCACAGGCCAGGCCACGCCGCAATTGCGTTCCTCACAGCAGCAGCAGCAGCAACAACAACAGCAACAACAGTCCGGGTTCTCTCAACAGCAAGGCGTCAACCGCACTGGCGGTGTAACATCGCCAACCCAGCTCTCGCCGCAACCGCAGCAAGGACTCCAAGGGCAACAACAGCAATCCAACCCTTCCGGAAGAACTATAACCGGCGCCGGCGGCCTCATCGGTGTAGCGTCCGACAGTCCGCAATCTTCTCTTAAGGTTTACAACAAACGAGAGAAGTACAACGAGTGGGAATTCATCGCAATTCTTGGCCAACCCGGCCAACCTGGCCAGCCTGGTCAACCCGGCCAGCCTGGTCAACCCGGCCAGCCTGGTCAACCAAATGTGCCGTTCGTCGGCGCACCGCCTGGTAACCCGCCCGTCAACAAACGGCCATGAGGTTCTCGACAATCGAATTTCATCCGGGCCCGCGCCTGGCGAGCATTGTCTTGAATCGTCCGCCCCTGAACGTTATTAATTTGGAAATGATGGACGAGTTGAGTACCGCGTGGCGGGAGATCGAAGACATCAGAGCACAAGTCGTTGTGATCTCGGGTGCAGGGGATCAGGCGTTCTCGGCTGGCGTGGACGTTGCGGATCATGTTCCTGGCAAGGTCGATCAGATGATTGCAAAATTTCATCACGTCCTTCTGCAAATCCGCAAATCCGATTGCATCAGCGTTGCGGCGATCCACGGATACACGCTCGGTGGCGGCGCCGAACTCGCGATCATGTGTGACCTGATCATTGCAGCGGACGACACACGGATCGGCCAGCCCGAAATTTCGCTCGGCTGCTATCCACCCGTAGCCACCGCGTGCCTGCCCCGTGCGATAGGATTTCACAAAGCATCAGAGATGGTACTGATTGGCGAAGCAGTCAGCGCCGCTGCGGCGGAAAGACTCGGTCTGGTCAACGCGGTGGTTTCCCGAGCGGATCTGGATGAAACCGTCGATGCATACGTCGATCGGCTTCTAACGAAAAGTTCTGCAGTCCTGCCGCTCGCAAAGCGCGCGCTCCGCGAAGGAGCAGAACATCACTTCGAAAGAGCTTTGGAGAGAACTGAAGAGCTCTATTTGCGGGAACTCACGAAGACAGAGGACATGAACGAAGGTATACGCGCTTTTCTCGAGAAGCGTCCGCCGTCTTGGAAGAATGCCTGAAACCGCGGTCTGGTACGAATGTTGAACAAGAACGTATTCCCCTCCTTGCAAAGGAGGGGTGGACGCGCCATCAAAAAGATGATGCCGAAGGCCACCAAAGTTGGCGCGGACGGGGTGGTCAGTCCTCGAAACATCTCATCTCAAATGACCACCCCGTCTGCGCCTTTAAGGTGGCTTCGCAGCATTTTCTGGATGGCGCAGCCTCCCTTCCTGTTCCAGGAGGGGAATCCGTTAGTCTTCCAGCGCGTCGAGAACCTCGTCATAATGCTCTTCGACCTTCACCTTTGGGAAGATATGTGAGATTTTCCCCTGTTTGTCGATTATGAAAGTGGTTCTTTCAATGCCCATGTATGTTTTGCCGTACATCGATTTTTCCTTCCAAACTCCATAAGCCTCGACCACTCTCTTGTCGGTATCCGCCAGTAAGGGAAAGTTCAGCTCGTGTTTGTTCTTGAACTTCTTGTGCGATTCCATTGAATCCACGCTGACGCCGAGGACCAACGCTCCACGATCTCTGATTTCGTCGAGACCATCGCGGAATGCGCACGCCTCTTTGGTGCATCCGGGCGTGTCGTCCTTTGGGTAGAAATACAGGACGACCTTCTTACCCTTTAAATCCGAGAGCTTCACCTTCTGCCCGGCATCGTCCAATAGCGTGAAGTCCGGTGCTTTCTGTCCGGCTTTCGGCTCGTCATCCGGCGGTTCATTAGCTGCTTTCGACATATCATTCTCCTATAATGCAGATCTATGCAGGATCTTACGCGCGTTCGGGTTTTGAAACTCGATGAGAAACACCTTCAGCATATCGAAGATGACGTTGTCGTGGAAGAGCCCCTTGAGGTCCGCGTCAATGGCGAGAGCTTTTCGGTGACCATGCGGACACCCGGTGACGATTTTGATCTTGCCATCGGACTCTTGTGGACGGAGGGGATCATTCATTCTGCCGGCGAAATCGGAACCATGGCATACTGTCCCAACGAAGAGCAGCCCGAACTGATGAACATTGTGAATGTCGGACTTGTGGATGCGAATCGTAAGCTAGAATCGTCGCGCAGGCTGTGGTCCAACTCGAGCTGTGGTCTTTGCGGGAAGGCCACGCTTGACGCCATCCATCAGGAATGCCGGAGAATCGACAGCCGCATTACGATCAGTTACGACGTCGTCTGCACGCTGCCTTCTCGACTGCGGCAGGCGCAGTTGAATTTCGAGCGCACCGGAGGTATTCACGCTGCCGCCCTTTTCGACGCCGGTGGAAACCTGCTCTTGCTGCGCGAAGATCTTGGCCGCCACAATGCCGTCGATAAAGTTTTAGGCGCTGCGCTGCGGGACGGCACGATATTGCTTTCAGAAACGGTCATGATGGTCAGCGGCCGGCTGGGGTTCGAGATCGCTCAGAAGGCGCTTGCCGCTGGCGTTCCCATTGTCGTTTCCATTTCGGCTCCATCGAGCCTTGCGATCGAACTCGGCGATGATTTTGGAATGACCGTTGTCGGATTCCTCCGAGGCCGGTCGATGAACGTTTACACGCACTCGGAACGAGTTTCAGTATAGGGGCTAAGACTGTGGGGTCAGGACAATTTTCCCAAACACCGCCCTCGCCTCGATCAGCTCGTGACCCTTCCGCGCCTCTTCCAACGGCAACACACGATCGATGACCGGCTTCAATTGACCGCGAAACACACATTTCATGACATCGAGAAATTCGCGATGACTTCCCATGGTCGAACCGATGACCTGAACCTGGCGGAAGAAAATCTGGCGCAAGTCCGTTTGCGGTGCGAAACCGGTGGTCGCGCCGCATGTGAGCACACGCCCACCGCGCCGTGCGGAGCGCAAGCTACGAACCCAGGTATCCGCGCCGATATAGTCGACAACAACATCAACGCCGCGTCTATTTGTGAGGTCTCGGATCTTCTTGTCGAATTCCTCGGTCTTGTAGTTGATCAGGAAATCCGCGCCAAGCTGCTTTGCGCGCTGGAGTTTTTCTTCAGTGCTGGCGGTTGCGAAGACGCGGCATCCGACCATCTTTGCGATCTGGATGGCCGCCGTGCCCACGCCCGCGCCCGCGCCGAGAATCAGTACGTCTTCGCCCGGACGTATGTTCCCTTTGTTGACCATCATGCTCCAAGCCGTCATAAACACGAGTGGCGCGGCTGCGGCGTCTTCGAAGGAGATAGAATCGGGGATCGGCAGAACGATATGGGAAGGTACTTTCAGCAGTTGAGCGTATGCGCCGTCTGTGTTCTCGCCAACCATGGCGTAAGTTAGACACTGGCTGCCGAATCCCGCCGCGCAGAATTCACAGTGACCACAACTGATGCCCGGATTGATGGTGACACGCTGGCCGATTCTGAGGCCCGAAACTTCCAGTCCAATCTCGCGAATGACACCAGCGGCGTCACTACCAATGATCTTTGGCATCGGCACTTTGATTCCGGGCATTCCTCGGCGGAGAAAAATGTCGATGTGATTAATCGACGCCGCCTTAACCTCGATCACCACGTCACCCCGAGCGGGGGCCGGTTCCGGCACGTCTTCGGATCGAAGAACTTCGGGGCCGCCATGTCTATCAAAAACGACTGCTTTCATGCGAGGCAGTTAGTCTATCCTACGTTTCATGAACATTAAAACTGTTGCCGTGATTGGCGCAGGCATCATGGGACGTGGTATTGCGCACGTTTCCGCTCTTGCCGGATTCGATACTGTGTTGAATGACATTTCCGACGATCTGCTGCAGGACGCACTGACGCGAATCCGCCGGGATCTGCAGAAGGGCGTTGACCAAGGGAAAATCACAAATGCCAGCATGCACTCTGCGCTCGAACGCCTGGCGTTGGGTACAAGTCTCGAACACTCCGGCGCGAGCGCGGATCTTGTCATCGAGGCCGTGCCGGAAAGGATCGATCTCAAACTCGATGTCTTTGCGCGGCTCGATCGAGCGTGCCCGCCTCACGCGATCCTGGCTTCAAATACATCGGCGTTGAGCATTACGGAAATTTCGTCTGCCACCAAGCGGCCTCACCGGTTCATCGGTATGCATTTTTTCAACCCGGTACACAAAATGAAGCTGGTCGAAATCATTCGCGGTCTCCAGACCGACGACGAGACATTCAGGGTTGTCGAGGCCGTTGCCCACAAGATGGGCAAAGAGACCGTTGGAGTCCATGAATCTCCCGGTTTCGTCACCTCGCGGATTAATGCCCTGATCGGTAATGAAGCGTTTTACATGTTGCAGGAAGGCATCGCTAGCGCCCGCGATATTGACAAGGCGCTGAAGTTGGGGCTGAACCATCCGATGGGACCATTTGAGATGATCGATCTGGTAGGCCTCGATACCCGGCTAAGCATTCTCAATTTTCTTTACCAGACTTTGGGGGAGAAATACCGCCCCTGTCCGCTTCTGGTGAAGTATGTGAAGGCCGGCCGCCTTGGCAAGAAGGTGGGGAAGGGCGTCTACGAGTACTCGGAATAGGAATCCGCCGTACTACGCTTGTGTCGAGCCGCCACAGATGCTGATGGCTTGAGCGGTGATGTTCTTTCCGGCATCCGACGCAAGGAATACCACCAGGTTCGCAACTTCCTCAGGTTTAACCATCTCCCCAAGTGGAACCCGCGACAGCGCCTGGCGTTTGAACTCCTCCACGGAGATACCCTGCGCTGCAGCGATGTCCTCCATCCCGGAACGCGCCATAGCCGTATCCACCCATCCGGGGCAAAGCGCATTCACCGTAATCTTTCGTGGCGCAAGCTCGAGCGCGAGGGCACGGGAGAAACCGATCAGTCCCGTTTTGGCCGCGCAGTAAGCTGTATAACCCGGCACACCAAATTTTCCGAGGACGGACGACATCATGATGATCCGCCCGCCGTTTGGGATGTGAGGGACAGTTGCGCGAATGACGTAGTAGGTACCGACAAGATTTGTTTGGATGATGTCCAGCCATGGGAGCGTGATTGAGGCATCGACCGGTGTCACTCCCGATATACCGGCATTGTTTACCACGATGTCGGCTTTTCCGAACCGATCGAGGATCCGCCGGACACCCGTCTCCACATTCTTCGGATCGCGAATATCCATCGCAACCGCTATGGATCGTTCCCTTCCAAGATCTTCGATCGACGATCTTGCGCAGAGAGCAACGTTCGCGCCTTCCTGATGAAGTCTTCGGGCAATAGCTAATCCGATCCCGCGGCTCGCGCCGGTTATAATGGCAACCTTGTTCATGAACATACACGGCAAGGTAGCACTAATCACCGGTTCTGCAAAGCGCATTGGGCGCGCGATAGCCGTCGAGTTGGGCAGAAGGGGCGCGCGGGTTGGAATTCACTATCGGTCCAGTGAGCGTGAGGCACGGGAGACGCTCAAGATGCTTCAGGAAGCTGGAGCCGACGGTGCTCTTTTCCAAACCGAACTCACCAACACTCTGGCTGTGGAGCAGATGTTTCGCGATATCGCCGCCAGATTCGGGAGTCTCGATATCCTCGTAAACAACGCTGCTGTATTCTCTCCGTCGACGGCGGAACAAACATCGCCGGACCAGTGGGATCAGCAAATGAATTCCAACGCAAAGGCGGCATTCTTCACGGCTCAACAGGCAGCTACTCTGATGGTCAACCGCGGTCAAGGTAAAATCATCAACCTCGCGGATGTTGCCGGTGAAGTCATCTGGCCTGCTTATTTTGCCTACAGCGTTTCGAAAGCGGCACTAATTGCCGTGAACCGTGGACTGGCCAAAGCTTATGCGCCACACATTCAAGTTAACGCGATTGCGCCTGGTCCCGTACTGTTTCCCGAACACTACACGGAGGACCAGAAGCAATCCGCAATTGAGAGAACGCTTCTGAAGCATCAGGGGAGTGTTCAGGATATCGTCAGCGCCGTTATTTTCCTTATTGAGAACGATTACATCACGGGCGAGTTGATTCACGTCGATGGCGGACGGCACTTGCTGTGAACGCCAGCTAAAGCCCGCGTTCTCACAGCGCAGCGATGATCGCGCCGGTGAATTCACCGGTGGAAGCAGTGCCTCCAAGATCGCGAGTAACTTTCTCGCGTTTTTCAAGCACGCGGTTCAAGGCGGATTCGATGCGGTCTCCCGCAGCACGTTCGCCGATATGGCGGAGCATCATGATGGCTGAGAGAAGAAGCGCCGTGGGATTGGCAAGGTTTTTCCCCGCGATGTCGGGTGCGGTCCCGTGGACAGCTTCAAACAGAGCCGCTTTCTCACCCAGGTTGCCGCTGGGCACGACACCCAAACCACCGACTAGGCCTGCGGCAAGATCCGACAAGATATCTCCGTACAGGTTTTCCATCAGCAGTACGTCAAACTGATAAGGATTCATGACAAGCTGCATGCAGGTATTGTCGACGATCTTTTCGTCGTGCTCGATTTCGGGATAGTTCACTGCGACACGCTGGAAGCATTGCAGAAATAGTCCATCCGACTTTTTCATGATGTTCGCTTTATGCACGGCAGTAACTTTCTTTCTTCCAAACTTTCGCGCGTACTCGAAAGCGAATACGGCAATTCGCGTACTTGCTTTCTCTGTCATGATCTTCAGCGATTCCACAACACCCGGAACGACTTCGTGCTCGAGCCCCGAGTATAAGCCCTCGGTGTTTTCACGCACGATGATCAAGTCCACTTCGCCAAATCGCGATGGTACGCCTGGCAGATTGCGCACCGGCCGGAGGTTCGCATACAGATCGAGCATTTTCCGCAGCCGGACGTTGACGCTCTCAAACCCGCTCCCAATCGGCGTTTCGACGGGCCCTTTCAACGCGACGCGGTTTCGGCGAACCGACTCGATGACCTCGTCCGGTAGCGATGATCCCGACAAGTCCTGCGCGTGTCCGCCGACAACAAACCTCTCCCACTCGATCCGGACGCCAGCAGCTTCGACGATGCGAACCACCGCCGCACAGACTTCGGGACCGATGCCGTCGCCCGGAATCAACGTGACGTGATGTGTCATGGCTGCGGAATTTATAACATCTTTGTGCCCCTCACGACATAAATGTGCGCCGCAGCAGAGATTTTTCCGTTATTTGTCAAGCTTTCTTCAAAGCGAGGCGAGATTCTCTGAATGCCGCGTCAGCCGTGCGTTTCCGCTGAAACGCGTGCTTGACACGGCCTATAGCGTGAGATATAAAGCGCAGCGTTGTTCAAGACCGATAACTCTCAATTACCGAGGAGGAGCACATGAACAAGGGCGAGTTAATAGACAAGATCGCAAAAGATGCAAAGATTTCGAAGGTCCAGGCTAGCAATTCCCTCAACTCCGCGATTGACGGTGTTGTGTCGACGTTGAGGAAAGGGAACAAAGTGACGCTGGTTGGCTTCGGCACCTTTTCGGTCAGCTCGCGCAAGGCCAGAACCGGTCGCAACCCCCAAACCGGAGCGCCTCTAAAAATTCCTGCCAAAAAAGTTACGAAGTTCGTTCCCGGCGCGGAGCTGAAAAAGGCCGTCAACCGCGGTCGCTAGCCGGCCCTGGATTTGCCGATACGGAACGCACCCATATTGCAAAACATTGCAATACGTAAGAAAGGGCAGCTTCGGCTGCCCTAGTTTTTTCGCCCAAATATTCCCCGATTGCCGCACCTGCGGCATTTGTGTCACCCCGGCAGACTCATAAAAATGCTGTCTTTTCATACGTCTTCTTGTGGCACGCAGAATGCAAGCCCAAAAGGGGGAGCCAAACATATTTCAGCCCAGTGCGAAGTTGACTAGAATATATCAGTCATGCCTTGCCGTCGTAAGTCTAAGGTCACCGATAGTTCCAACAAGGGGATAGTTCCAACAAGGGGGAGGTTCATGCGTAATCCAAATCGAGGATTTTCAGTGCTAGGTTTGATCGTTCTGGCTGGAATCATGGTCCTGCCAGGATGTGCGAGCAGAAAGTATGTGCGACAACAAGTGGGCACGCTCCAGCCGCCCATTCAGGAAGCCCAAAACGCGATAAAAGAGAATGCCGAGCGAATTGATGCAGTCGACAGGCGCGCACAACAGGGAATTACGGCCGCCCAGACGGCCGCCCAGGCGGCTGACCAAAAAGCGACACAAGCTGGGCAGTCTGCTCAAACTGCCCAGACGGCCGCCCAGACTGCCGATCGCAAGGCGGATACAGCCAACCAGGGTGTGCAGCAGGCGGCCAACAGGATCAACACCGTCGAGACCCGCCTGAATTCACTCAACGATAACTATACGGCGAGTGAGACGCAGACGGTCGTATTCAAGCTGAACTCAGCGGCTTTGTCGGATGACGCGAAAAGCACGCTCGACAAAATTGCAAGCGATGTCTCCAGCCAGCGAACCGGATACATGATCGAACTCCAGGGTTTTACGGACAGCACCGGCTCCGAGAGCTATAACATCAATCTGAGCCAGCGACGTGCCGAGAACGTTCTACGATATCTTGTTAGCAAGAACGTTCCTCTCTTTCGAGTCTCGATTGTCGGATTGGGCGAAGCCAACCCGGTTGCCGATAACAAGACGAGAGCCGGCCGTGACCAGAACCGCCGAGTTGAGGTCCGAATACTGAAAGCCACTTCGGCACGTTCAACGAATAACTAAGGGATTTGGTCGCGAACCAACCTCTTTGTGAGCCGGGAGTCCGGTTGAACGCTGGACTCCCGCTCACTGCGCTTTGTACCCAGTTCGTGATTGTGTGAGGCGCAGTTTATCGTTATGTGCCCGGACCTCTATTTGGCGAAACGAGTCTGTGGCGGTCGAGTTCGAGGATATATATCCCAGACTGTAAGACACCCCAAGTTCCCGCCCGATCTGCTCGTACAGCGGAATGATTTCATCGATGCGAGCGGGAAAGAGAATTCGTCCGCCTGAAGCCTCCACAAGTTGCTCCATTCGGATTCTTACCTCGTTCAGGTACCGTTGGGGTACTGACGAATTTCGAAAGATAAGCTGGAGGTTGCGGAACTCGTCACCTCCTATCCTGTTGGGTTCAAGATTCCTGTCCGTATTGATACCGACAAAATAGAGTGGAATTCGCTGTTCCTGGACCGTCTTGAGCACCTTCTGAAAACCACGGTCCTCCAGCGGTTCGAGCAAGCGATTTCTCGCCACCAACTCGCGATAGAGGGACGTGTCGCGGCCGTCCGTCAAAACGACTATGGTGCGCCGTCCCGTCACCTTTCTGAATTCGCGGCGCAAAACCCTGTCGAGTGCGTCGTACAGGTTTGTTGCACCGATCGCTTTCGGGTGTATCAGTTCGGGTAATGCCAGGAAAGCTTTTGCGCGATCGCTCGTCCACTCCAACTGCATCTGAAACTCGTAATCGAATGTGCCAATTGCAATACGATCCTGTGGACGCAGACTCGCAATGAAGCTGGCTACGGCCCTTTGCATAAATGCCCATTTGTGCTGGGTGCTGCCGCTCCGATCGAATAGCAGAAAAACGTTATATGGTGTCGCCACCGGGCTGAAGTAACGGATCTCCTGGCGGACGCCGTCTTCATACACCTCGAAATCGTCTTTCAATAAATCGGTTACCGTCCTTCCGGCGGTGTCCTGCACAGAGACGTCCACTGAAACGTAAGGAACATCAACCTTAAGGATATAAACGGGTTCCTGGGCTAAAACCCACGTCCAGCTTACAAAGGCCGCCAATACAAGTCTAAGAACCGTACGTGACATCGGTGTTATCCTAGCACTAGAACTGCAGAGGAGTAACAGTGAGGAACATTCTAAGAGCGCTGGCAATACTTGGGACTGTAGCACTGCTTTTCGCGCCGTTTGCGGTCGGAACTCCCGAAATGGCTAAAAAGGAAAGCAAGCAGTGCGTCTATTGCCACACAGCTATCGGAAAGCCGGACCTCAATGATGCCGGCCGATATTACAAAGACCACAAAAGCCTCGAAGGCTACAAGGAAAAGAAGCCCTAAGTTTCCCCTTCCCATCGTATTCAGACCGGTTCTCCAGACGTATAATTTTTACCATGAAAATCGCCGTGACCGGCTCGACCGGACTGGTGGGCTCCGCTCTGATTCCATTCTTGACTGAGGGTGGACATCAGATTTTCCAACTGAGGCGTCCGACTCACTGGAATCCTGCGAACGGAACAATCGATCGATCAACCTTGGAAGGTATGGACGCGGTTGTTCACCTGGCGGGCGAAAATATCGCCGAAGGACGATGGACTGCCGCAAAGAAGGCAGCTATCCGGGACAGCCGGGTGAATGGCACGAGACTCCTTGCGGAATCGCTAATCAAGTTGAATCGGCCGCCCCAGGTTCTAGTGAGCGCTTCTGCTATCGGTTTTTACGGTGATCGAGGAAGCGAATTGCTGCGCGAAGAGAGCCCTCCGGGAACGGGTTTTCTCTCGGACGCGTGTTGTCAGTGGGAAGCCGCGACAGATCCCGCGACGCGCGGCGGAATTCGTGTGGTTCACCTTCGCTCGGGAATCGTACTCAGCAGCAAAGGCGGGGCATTGGGCAAAATGCTTTTGCCATTCAAATTAGGCGTGGGCGGAAAGATCGGTTCGGGTAATCAGTACTGGAGCTGGATTTCGCTGGATGACCTTTGCGCTGCCATTCTGCATTCCACCCAGGCAACTGGTCTTCACGGTCCGGTGAACGCAGTCTCGCCGACGCCGGTAACGAACATCGAATTTACCAAAACGCTCGGACGCGTACTTTCGCGCCCAACCGTTTTTCCCATGCCCGCCGCCGCCGCCCGCCTCGCCCTTGGCGAAATGGCGAACGAACTTCTGCTCGCGAGCGCCCGCGTCGAGCCAGCCAAACTGTTGGCCTCGCGTTTTGTGTTCCGGCACAGGGAATTAGAACCGGCATTGAGATATTTGCTGGAGAGGTAAATGCCTTTGTGTTCTTCGTGTCTGGAGCGCTTTTCAGCCGCGCGAAAGGGCACAACGAATTCCGAAATCTCGTTCACCGGCTTCGGCTGAGACGAATCTCTCGCTCTCGACCAAGCAGGTGTTTTTCAAACAAGGCGCCCATGGCTTCCAGCGACTGGCGCAGGTTGTTGGGGCGCCAGGATTGCCAACCGTTCGATTCGTTCTCGAATACCCGGTAATCGAACCACTTCCCTTTGACCTCGGCTTGAACGGCGAACTGTTGCAATTGTTGGAACGGCGCCGACGTGTCGTCACCCTCGTAAAGGAAGATGATCGGAGTGCGGAGCTTATCGACGAAGTTGATAAGGGATCGCTCGTAGAAAGCAAGAGGATTGCCCATGGGCGTCGATCCGATCAGGTATCGAGACCATAGGGCCATTTCGGGATATGAAGCCGCTGTCGCGGCGTCGACAATCCCGTAGAGGCAAACGGCGGCTTTGAATCGAGCTTCGTCCTTGACAAGCGCTGCTGTTGCAAGAAAGCCGCCGGTGCCTGCACCGAGCACGCCTACCCGTTGCGTGTCGATGAGGCCTTGCGATGAGAGATTGTCAAGACCGATAAACGCATCGCGGATATCATGGTCGCCGCCGTGCTCGAAAACGAGTTGCCGGTAGTCCTTACCTCGGCCGCTGGACCCGCGGACATTGGGCGCGAACACGAGATAACCGTCGCTAACGAAAAGCTGGATAAACGGGTCCCAGGCTTTGGCATTTTGGCCGTCCACCGTGTCGCGGAACAGGAGCAAAGCGGGATGACCCGGCTTTGGTTTCCCACCCCGCGGCTTGTAAACGAGCGCTTGCACTTCGGTACCATCGAAGCTGCGGTACGCCATCGTATCGGGCCACACAAACCGGGCCTCACGGCGAAGTTCGTTGGGCATGGAATTCGTGATCTGTGTCGTGCGTGTTGTGTCGATGCTTGCGACCCACAGGTCCGACGTCCTGCCCGGATCAGAATGCGTGAAGGCGATCTTTTTGCCGTCCGGTGACCATTGGTAGGTGCCATGAGGCGTGGCATCATCGGTCTCGAATCCGCCGTTGACGCCGTCCGGGTCGGAAATACGAAGCGCGCGACCTCCCTGCACGGGCGTTACCCAGAGAGTGAACTGCGAATCTTCGTTCCGGATAAAAGCGATGCTGTTGCCGTCCGGCGACCACTTTGGCGCGAATTCGTCGACCGGCTCCGGAGCCAGGCTGCGATTGGCGCCGGTCTGTGTGTCGAGGACATAGATGTTGCTGTAGCCCGAACTGTCGGAGGCAAAGGTGATCTGGCGCGAGTCCGGCGACCAGGATGGCGTGACTTCGCGGAACCGCGGTGTTCCCGGCGTTAGCAGCCTCGGTGCGCCGCCACCGGCCGGCACGATGAATATGTCTTCGTTGTCTCTCCGGTCGTCGTTCGGAAGCAGAGGGTCGGAGACAAACGCAATGGATTTGCCATCAGGTGACCACTGCAGACTCGATCCCGCGATCTCAGCCAACGGCCGCACCTCGCGGCTTTCAATGTCGGCCACCATAATACGGGCTCGTCCCGCGGTCCTTTCGGTGAAAGCAAGCTGGCGGCTATCCGGCGACCATGACGGATCGCGATCGTCGCCGATGGTTTCTGTCAGATTGATCCGTGTTTGGCCATCCGCACTAACCATTTGGATATCGCCGGAACCACCGGGCTGCAGGGCCACATAAGCGATCCACTCTCCATCATTGGACCAACGCGGCTGCCTCTTCGTCGCTGTCGTCGACGTGATCCGTTCCGAGCTTCCCCCACTTGATGGCACAACCCATAACTCCGAATTTCCACTCTGGCTGGAAACGTACGCGATGGATTTTCCATCGGGCGACCAGGTGAACTCATAAATTCCACCGGTCGAGGCCATCTGGTCCGGCAGCAGCGGCAGGCGGCCACCTTGCTGCGTGACCAACAGCCCTACTCCAATCGAGAGGATGAAGACGGCTGCCACCACCAATAGCCGCGAAAGGTACGCACGCATTGGGGCATTGTACCAGCGTTGACAGAGCTTTATGCCCCTTGTAACGTGTTGCTTTCGCCAATGACTTTTGCGCTCGTCGTGGCTAATCTAATCTCGACTGGAGGGATCATGTTGAAATGGATAGTGTGTATTTTCTTGCTCGGATTAGCCGAGGAAGACGCGCCCAACCAACTCGTTCGCGAAATCTACAAAGAGCTGATCGAAATCAACACGACGGATTCCAACGGAGACACGACGAAGGCCGCCCAGGCGGTGGCTGCGCGGCTCAAAGCAGCCGGTTTTCCCGAAGCCGACATGCAGGTTCTTGGGCCACATCCGAGAAAGGGAAACCTGATCGCGCGATATCGCGGGACCGGTAAGCGGAAGCCGCTGTTGCTTCTGGCCCATTTGGATGTGGTCGAGGCGCTAAGAGAAGACTGGTCTCTGGATCCTTTCAAGCTTACCGAAAAAGACGGATTCTTCTACGGACGAGGAACAGGCGACGATAAAGCAATGGCCGCCATCTGGGTTGCAACTTTCATTCGCTTGAAGCAAGAGCGTTATCAGCCCGATCGGGATTTGATTATGGCGCTCACCGCCGACGAGGAAGGCGGAGACTACAACGGTGTAAAGTGGCTCGTGAAGAATCATCGCGAGCTGATCGACGCCGAAGCGGCAATCAACGAGGGTGGTGGCGGTCAAATTAAAAATGGAAAGCACATGCTGAATGCTGTTCAAGCCAGCGAAAAGGTCTACCAGAGTTATCGACTGGAAGTGACAAATGCGGGCGGGCACAGCTCGCGCCCGACCAGGGATAACGCGATCTATCATCTGTCGGAGGGTTTGGCGCGGCTGGCGAAGTTTGACTTTCCTGTAAACCTGAATGAGGTAACCACGGCCTATTACCAGAAGATGGCCGCCTTGCAGGCCGGGCAGATGTCCGCTGACATGAACGCCGTCGCGAAAAAGCAGCCCGACCGCGCTGCAGTCGCTCGTCTCTCCGCTTCGCCTTACGACAATGCCCTGATGCGAACGACGTGCGTCGCGACCCGGCTAGAGGGTGGCCATGCGGACAACGCTCTACCGCAAACGGCTCGGGCCGTGGTGAACTGCCGGGTCCTTCCAGGCGAGTCGGTCAACGAGGTGCAGGCGACGCTCATCCGGATTCTGAACGACAGCAAGATTGCCGTCATTCCGATGGACGACGCAAAGCCTAGCGATCCGTCTCCTCTCGCGCCGGGGATTATGGGGCCTATCGAGAAGATCACGTCGGAGATGTGGCCTGGCGTTCCAGCGGTGCCCGTCATGTCCACCGGCGCAACCGATGGTTTGTATCTGCGAAACGCCGGTATTCCGACCTACGGTGTCTCCGGCTTATTCAGCGACATCGATGATAACCGCGCTCACGGCAAGGACGAACGTTTAGGCGTGAGAGAGTTTTACGAGGGCCGTGAGTTTCTATATCGGCTGGTGAAAGCGCTTTCGTCGTGATTCGTATCAGGGACGGGCTGGCCATTCCTGAAAGCGAGATCACATTGACCGCATCCAGAAGTGGCGGGCCTGGCGGACAGAATGTGAACAAAGTCAGTAGCCGGGTCACGTTGTCCTTCGATGTTCCAGCCTCGACGGCGCTTTCGGAGGAGCAGAAACGGAAGATCACCGGCAGGCTGGCCACACGAATCAACAAAGATGGTGTCCTCCGAATTGTTTCGCAGAAGACGCGAAGCCAGGACATGAATCGGAACGACGCGCTCGAACGATTTTCGGACCTGCTTCGCGGGGCGCTAACCGAGCAGCGGTCGCGAATCAAGACACGAGTTCCGGCTGGAGCTAAGGAACGCCGGATCGAAGAAAAAAGAAAACGCACGCTCATTAAACAAAAGCGGTCCAAGAGAGGATGGGATTCATGATTCGTCTTGCATTGGTTCTGGCTCTGACGCTTTTCGCACGCCAGCAAGCGCAGCCACCGTACGGAATCAGCTACCGGCTCGGCATGCCGCGGCCTGCATCCCATCTCTTCGAAGTTACGATCGACGTGAGCATACCACCAACCGATCAGACGGCTTTCATCGACTTCCAAATTCCCAAGTGGCAGCCCGGCCGCTACTCCGTTGCTGATTTTGCGGCGAACGTGCAGGAATTCAGCGCACGAGCCCAGGAGGGGCAGTTGTCGTGGACAAAGGTCGATGATCAGACTTGGCGTGTCCAGAGGCAGGGAAAGCCCAACGTCACCGCCACCTACAGAATTTTTGGAAATGATCTTTCGGGAACCTATGCGCAATTGGATATCGGCCACGCCAGCTACACGGGTGGTGAGATTTTTATGTATGTGGTGGGTCACAAGCCGGATCCCGTGGACTTGCGCATCGAGCCGCCGCCAAACTGGCGAGTCATAAATGGAAGAACGGAGCGCCCCAATCAACTCGAATGGAAGTACCCCGACTACGAAATCATGATCGACAATCCGACGGAGATCGGTCCCGACTGGACGCTGGATGAATTCAAGGTGGACGGGAAAACATATCGGGTGATGATCCATTCGCGCGGGGAGGAAGGCGGCCGGCGGCCGGCGTTTGTGCGGGATGTTGAAAAGATCGTCCGGGCTGAGATCCGGATGTGGGGGACACCCGAGTTCAACAACTATACATTCATGTTTCATTTCGCCAACGACGACCGCTCCAGCGATGGCATGGAGCACCTTACATCGACACAGATCATTGAGCCAGGCGTTCTCGCAGAGCGGAGCGCATATGAAGGAGCAATCCGGACAACAGCTCATGAATTCTTCCATGCCTGGAACGTGAAGCGGCTCCGCCCGGCCGAGCTCGGGCCGTGGGATTGGACGAGGCCTGCAGTCACACGCGCGTTGTGGATTGCGGAAGGATTCACCCAGTACTATGGAATTTTGATGTACCACCGCGCCGGCTTTGAGGACTCGGCCGAATTCCTCGGTAGTCTTTCCGAGACCATTTCAACCATCGAGAATTCTCCGGCGAGCAAGTTGATGAGCGCCGAAGCTTCGTCGATGGCAGCTCCCTTCATCGATGCGGCCCTCCACCGGCAGCGCACGAACCTTTCGAACACTTCGCTGAGCTACTATCTCAAAGGGGAGTTGATTGCTCTCAATCTCGACCTGCTGATTCGCGAAAAAACGAGGGGGCGGCACTCACTGGACGACGTGATGCGGCGGGCATACGACGAGTTTTACCTGAAGAGCCCCAATGCAAGCTATTACCTCAAGGGCCGCGGCTATACCAGCGAAGACTTTGCACGGGTGGTTTCTGAGATAGCCGGGACGGATATGAATGAATTCTTCGCCAGGTATGTACGGGGCACCGAACTGCTGCCTTATGACAAGGCTTTTCAAGCTGTCGGCCTACGGTTGGTAAAATCACCGGCGAGTCTGCCGTATACCGGCGGAATTGTAATCGACCAACCGAATCGCCAGGCGCTTCGTATCGATGCGCTCCGCATTGACTCTCCGGCAGAACGCGGTGGGGTGCAGCAGGGCGACGTCCTGGTCTCCATCGGCGGAATGCCAGTCACACGCGAGAACTGGAGGTACGTGTTAAACGGGTTTAAGCAAGGGGACCGCGTCCCGATCACAGTGCAGCGCTTCAGGAAGAACCTGGATTTGACAATCCAGCTAGAGACGCCTGAGGTCTACAACTACCGCATTGAAGAAGAGCCCGGCGCTTCCGCCCAAGAGAGGGCGCTCCGTCAGGCATGGCTTGGAGGGAACTAGTGGCATGTACCAGAGAAATTGGGACCAGTTGCACGTGTGTAGTCGCGGGCTTTAGCCCGCGTTCGGGTGGGCCTAAATGCAACATGATGCAGTCCGAACGCGGGCTAAAGCCCGCGACTACATCTTGGGATAGACCGGTATCGATTTCATTGTTACGTGCCACTAGTCGCAAGGCTCGTTGGCATCTTCCAAATAGACGCTCAGGTAGCAATGGACGCGGGCGTCGCTGTGGACGCGGAGAAGGAATCCATCATCGGAAACTTTATCCAGCACGGCTTCGCCGAACTCAACGATGTATTCCTGAAGCGACTCTTCACCGGACGGGTTGTCCAGCACTCTACGGACGATTCCGGCATCGCCGGGGCGAAGGACATCCTGAGTCGACACTCGAATGAGATCCCCAACGTGGAACCGGGACATTAAGGGAATTGTATAACGCGGCGAGCGGTGCTATAAGATGTAGATTCCTGTGAGTCGCCGTAGAGTCCTCGAGCATGGTGCTCATGTCCTCTGGTGCGGCTGCCAAGGAGGTACATGGGTAAGAAGCTGTATGTAGGTAATCTCCCATTTAACACGACCGACGAGTCTCTCGAACAGATCTTTGCTCAGGCCGGAACCGTTCAGTCCGCCAAGGTCATCACCGATCGCGACACGGGCCGAAGTAAGGGCTTCGGATTTGTCGAGATGTCCACCGATCAGGAAGCTGCGGACGCGATCCAAAAATTCAACGGCGCCGACTACGGCGGCCGGAACATGACGGTCGCTGAGGCGCGTCCGATGGCTCCCCGCGAAGGCCGCGGCGGCGGTGGTGGTGGATATCGCGGCGGCGGTGGCGGGCGACGCTGACCACCAGGACAGACGCATAAATCCCGAAATTCCCCTGGATTTGAGCGATTTATACGTCTGTCTCACATTACTCCTCAGCGTGATGAGTCTTCCTCACCATCCCCTAAGACTCATCCAACTAGTAGTCTGTGCCGATCGCGCGGCCGGATTGGATCACCGCGAGCGGACCGGCAGGTCGCTCTGATTGCCGTTCCATCCATGATAAAATCCCGCGGATGTTTTGCCCAAAATGCGGACAACAGAACGATGACCGCGCGCTGTATTGCCAGTCGTGCGGTAATACCCTCCTGGTGAAACCCGCAGTGGCGCCCGTTCCAGCTGAAGTCTATGCCGGATTTTGGAAGCGGTTTGCGGCGTTGATCATTGATGCTCTCATCGTAAGCGCTGCAACCGGAATCTTGACTGCAATCACGTTTGGTGCGGGAGCCATTGCCGTGTTCTTCGGACCTTGGATTTACGAGTCCTGGATGCTCAGTTCCGAATGGCAGGCAACAGTCGGAAAGCGGGTGCTGGGTATGGTCGTGACCGGATTGGATGGAAGCCGAATCTCGTTTGCCAGGGCGACTGGCAGGCACTTCGCAAAATACATCTCTACTCTCATTCTCTTCATAGGCTTCATTATGGCTGCGTTCACTGCAAAGAAGCAGGCTCTGCATGACATGATTGCGGAAACCCTCGTCGTTAATCGCTAATCACAAAACGTGTGGCGGGCGACTTTGCGTAATTCGCGCAATCCGCGGCTTCAGAACTCCAAACCCAGGAAATATTCCAGGGCTCTGGGAGCGCTCGACTCACCAAGTTGTTAGCAGGCGCCATCGCAACCTGTTGTGACCTCGGGCTTTTAACTACGGGGCCGGGTTGGCAGCGAGCGTGCGCTCATCGGGCCGTATTCGAAGGAGGGAAAAGTATGGATTGGCTTAAAACAAATAAAGTAACTGCAATCGTGGGCGCCGGTCTTGCGGTTATAGCGCTTCAAGGCTATGGGTTCGTTTCGATGCGTAGCGCGCTGGAAAATCGAATGGATTTGCTCGAGCGCTCAATGGAAGCAGGGCGTGCGCAGGATGGCACCAAGGTTACGCAGCTTGCTTCGGACCTGGATGTTGTCACCAAAAAAATGGGAGTCACGATGCAGGAGCTCCAACAAGCGCGCGGCGTGGCCGAGCGGCTGAAACAGGACCATGCACGCACGGCGCAGCGGCTGCGAAACGAGCTCGCGGCCAAGGCGGACTCGAAACTGGTTTCCGAGTTTCAGCAAGAGGCGACGACTAAGCTTGCCGAAGTCCAGCAGGATGCCACGACGAAGATCGGCACCGTTTCGGGTGAAGTCGAGGGGGTCCGGACCGATCTCGATGCAACCCGCCAGGACCTTGCGTCCAGCCGGAAAGACATTACGGACGTGAAAACGCAGGTCGCTCGAAATGGGACCGAATTGGCCGAGTTGCGCCGCAAGGGGGAGCGCGACTACTTCGAGTTCGACATGCCCAAGAGCCGAGTGTTCGAACGCATCGCCGACGTTCAGATTCAGCTGAAAAAGACAGATGTGAAGAGACAGAAATACAACGTCATGATTCAGGCTGACGACAGCAGGGTTGAGAAGAGAGACCGCTTGGTCAATGAGCCCATTCAGTTCCTGGTCGGCCGCGATCGGCTCCGGTATGAATTCGTCGTCAACTATATCGACAAAGACCGGATTCGCGGTTATGTCAGCACGCCGAAGGATAAAGTTCTCTCGGCCGAGGGTCCGTCATTCCGGCGTCCACAGTAGTAGCTTTAATCTCTTGCGCCTTCGTGTCTTGGTACTTCGTGATTGACAACCAGAAGGCACCAAGACACAAAGGTACACGGAGGTAACTAGTGAGAGAAAGACGTCTGAGACGTTTCTGCGCTGTTTTTATTCTTATTATTGTTGGATTTGCTCTGCCCGTGCGGGCCGAGGACGATCGGGGATGGACGTTCTCCGGGCGGTTTCAAGGGAGCTCGAATTCTTCAGGCTTGGTCACAAAGCTGGATCCTAGCCTGGGCTACAGCTTCAACCGCCACTTCCAGATGTCCGCGGGCCTGCCTGTCTACTTTGTTAATGAATCTTCGACATTGACGACTTCCACGACGACTTCCCCTGGTTTTGTGAAGGGTATGGGCAACGCCTATCTCGGATTTCAACTCGCGGCCGATAACCCGGCCGTGAACTACGCGTCTAACCTGGTGTTCACCGCGCCGACTGGCGACAAGGACAAAGGGTTCAGCACAGGACGCATGACTGTAGATTGGAATAACAGCTTTAGCCACAACTTTTCGTCGGTGACGCCGTTCGCCAATGTTGGAGTCGCAAACACCATTTCGGATACTTCGTTCTTTGTCAGACCGTTCAGTTCGCTGGGACTCGTAGGCCACTTTGAAGGCGGGGCCACGGCTGGCTCACGACTCGTTCGCGTGGGCGCTTCAGCCTACGGTGTCCAGGCGTCCGGAGAACAGCGGATCATCAGCAAAGTGAAGCAGCGCGATCTTCGAGTCACACAGACCGCGAGTCCAAGTTCCAGTTCCAAGCGCGTTTTCGAAACCAGCAGTGAAATACTGGCACCTGCAGATGCGGCCAACGACCACGGTTTTTCCACGTGGTTTGCAGTCCATCACGGATCGAATGTGGATTTTCAGGTCGGTTATAGCCGGAGTGTAAGCTACGACCTCAACACGGTGTTCTTTGGGGTCGGATTCCGGACTGGCAAGTAATTTTAGATAGGAGAATGGAATATGAAAAAATTAATTACATTTCTTTTTTCGTTGAGCGTCGTTCTGTATTTGAGTGGTGTGGTTACCTACGCCCAGAGCAAAAGCGTGGGGCACGGCCCTGTGCCGTCTGTGAATCAGACCCATGGTCCATCCAACACCGACAAGGGCAAGTCTGACTTGCACGCCGATCATACCAAGGTCGAGACAGCGGACAAGAAGGATCACCAGGCATGGCAAACCAAATTCGAAACGCGCCTGCAGAATGATGCGGCATTTCGAGCGAAAATCGAGAGCTTGCTGCCCGCCGGCACGAACTTCCAGACTGCGGCGAGTGGATTCAAAAATCATGGTCAGTTCATCGCCGCCCTTCACGTTTCCAAGAATCTCGATATCCCCTTCGACCAACTGAAGGCCACGATGCTTGGCCTGGACCCAACAACGTTGCAGGCCCAGGCTGGCTCGAGTCCGAAATCGCTCGGTCAGGCCATTCACGAACTCCGGCCCAACATTCCTGAGACCCAAGTCCAGGTGGAAGTGAAAAAAGCGGGCAAAGAGACGATCGAGACCGAGAAGACGAAGACGGTGAGTTAAAAATCCGAAATCCCCACCCCTCTCTTTTAGGGAGCGAATGGCGCGTTGAAAATCGACTATTCAACGCGCCATTCGCGTCATTGGCGTCATTCGCGGCTATTACACATCAAACTCGGCCCAGACGAACGTGTGGTCGGAGGCGCGGGGCGCGCGGCGTGGATCCATGTCGACGTCGACTTCCTTGCACTTCACGGCGAGCGGCATGGTCGCTAGAATGTGATCGATCCGCCATCCCTTGTTCTTCTCCAGCGAGCTCGGCCGCAGGTAGTCCCAAAAGGTGAATTGCTGTTTATCGGGATATAGATGGCGCAGAACGTCAATGAATCCCCAAGCGGCGGTGTCTTTGTATGCGCGACGCACGTCCTGGTGAAAACAGACGTGCTTGAGGTGTTTTTCGGGGCTGTGAACGTCGATCGGTTCGGGTGCGACGTTCATATCGCCGCACCACAATGCAGGCTGTTCGGGCGACAGGTGTTTTGCGAAGTAACCACGAAGCCGGGCATACCATTGAAGCTTGTATTCGTACTGCGGGGTGCCGAGCTTGAATCCGTTCGGCACATACGTATTGATAATCGGAATTCCGCGCACAACGACTCGCATCAAACGAGCGTCATCGATCTCCGGCCGTTGATCGTCAAATCCGTAGAAAACGGCCTCGGGCGCCACACTCGTCAGCACGGCCACTCCGTTGTATGATTTCATTCCGCGATACTGGAGGTAATAGCCTGTGGAACGCAACACGAGTGCGGGGAATGCTTCGTCCTGGCATTTGGTTTCCTGAATACACAGTACGTCGGGTTTGTGCTTTTCCAACCATTCGATGATCACATCCAGCCGTATGCGGATGGAATTCACGTTGTAGGTGGCGATTTTCATCGCAAACTGGCTTCCGGGGACATTGTTGTCATTATCCTGCCGGCAATCTTCGCGCTCTACTTCCTTTTCGGAGAGGCGTTACAATTTGTAGCATTGCTTCCGTGGCACCAAAAACGTGTTCTATTATTGCGGCCTTCCTGGTGTCCTTGTGTTTTATATAAGATGTATTCTTCGGCTGACAGGAGGCTTATGGGTAATCCCTTATTCGCGAGGAAACCAGTCAAACTTCTGCTCGAAGAGATGGAAGGTGAGAACCGGCTCCGCCGTGTTCTTGGCCCGGTTCAGTTGAGCTCACTGGGTATCGGCGCCATTATCGGTACCGGCATCTTCGTACTGACCGGCATTGCCGCACACGACAAGACCGGGCCGGCGCTGATGCTCTCGTTCGTGGTTGCCGGGCTGGCCTGTATTTTTGCGGCGCTCTGTTATGCCGAATTCGCATCGATGGTGCCGGTGGCCGGTTCCGCATATACGTATGCCTACGCAACCCTTGGCGAGTTGCTGGCGTGGATCGTGGGATGGGACCTGATATTGGAATACGCGGTTGGGTCCGCGACCGTTGCGCATGGCTGGTCGCACTACTTTCAGGATTTCATCGGAATCTTCGGCCTCAAGTTGCCTTTCGTGCTCACGAATGCTCCGTTCGATTTTAATCCGGCAACGGGCACGCTCAACGCCACGGGTACCGTAATCGATTTTCCCGCTCTGGCTATCACGGCCATCGTCACGTCCATTCTTGTCATCGGAATTCGCGAAAGCGCCTCATTCAATGCCGCAATGGTGGGTGTGAAGCTCGTCGTCGTTCTCATCGTTATTGCGGTAGGTAGCTCCTATATAAACCCCCGCAACTGGCACCCATTCGCACCTTATGGACTGACCGGGCTGAGCTTCTTTGGCAAAACGATTTTAGGACAGACGGGAAAGGGTGGAGAGCCGCTGGGCATGCTGGCCGGCGCAGCGACGATTTTCTTTGCGTATATCGGCTTCGATTCCGTGTCCACGCATGCGGAGGAAGCTCGAAATCCCCGGCGTGACGTGCCGATCGGCATCATCAGTTCCCTGTTACTCTGCACGGTGCTCTACATATCCGTGTCCGCGGTTCTGACGGGGATGGTTCCGTACGATAAGATCAATATCGACGCTCCGGTGTCGAATGCCTTCGCGCAGGTTGGACTGACATGGGCCCAGTTCCTCGTTTCACTGGGCGCTCTCACAGGAATCACTTCGGTTCTTCTTGTGTTGATGCTCAGCCAGCCTCGCGTGATGCTGGCAATGGCGCGTGATCGCCTGATTCCGCAGTCGTTCTTTGGCGCTATTCACGAAAAGTTCCGTACGCCTTGGAAAGCGACAATTCTCACGGGTTGTTTCGTTGGCGTTATGGCATCGTTCCTTCCGTTGCGGATTCTGGCGGAACTGGTAAACATCGGGACCTTGCTGGCGTTCATCATCGTGTGCGCCGCTGTGCTGATCATGCGCCGAACGAATCCGGAGCTTCCCCGTCCTTTCAAAGCACCGCTGTTTCCATTCGTTCCGATCGCCGGCATCCTGATTTGCTTGCTTTTGATGTTGTCTCTGCCGAGCGAAAACTGGTGGCGCCTGATCATCTGGCTGTTCATCGGATTCACCATCTACGTCACCTACGGCAAAAAACATAGCGCTTGGCGGCAAATGAATAAACAACACGTCATGAAATAGCCGCAACAATTCAAGACTCGCGCCTGTCTTCGACCACGCGCGCACATCGGAAGAAAAGATAGAGGGCAGCGATTTGGATGAGATGGTAGCTGTCGTTGTGATTGAAGGCGGCGCCATGGCGGAAGCCGGTCTGTTGAACCGCCATTCCGGCGAACGTCACCAGCGTGCCCGCGATGAGCCACTTCCTGCCTTCCTTATGCCCGCGAACATCGGATGCGACGGCGCCGGCCGCGACGCACCCCCCGGCAAAACCTGAAGCATAAATCGTCGCATTCCACAGTGCCCGAAGGCCTGAGACGCTGAAGTAGGAAGCGAAGCCATGATAGGTTCCGCCTAGCAATGACGCAATGCATACTCCGGCATAGGAAATCACCCACAAACGGATCGTTGTTCGATTGCTGGGGCCGATGTGTCTCAAAAGTACTAGCCCGAGGAAAAGGCTGGCCGCTCCCATCGCATAGTCCGTCAGCATCGTAACCGGTTCAGTGATCTGCATCCTTTAGGCCGCTGCCTATTGTCGCCGATTTGATTACTGTAGATACTGTAGATAGTGTTTTTCGATTTTACCAAGGGAGAAACGAGATGCATCACCGCGGCCAACTCATGCTCATCGAACGCATGATCGGCATCGTTCCTCACCTCACTCGCGAAATGCAGGCCCGAATGGCACAGGTTCAAGCGCAGGCGTCGAAAGCGTGAGAGGAATTTCGGATTTCGGATTGCGGATTTCGGATTTAGGGAACAGGCGTCCGCCCAGCAGGTTCCCGCAAAATCCGCAATCCGAAATCCGCAATCCGAAATCCCTCCCCGTTAGTATTCCGGTTCATTCCCAGGCTTCCATTTGATGTTGCAGCCGATGCTGCCCTTGCGGGCAGATGAAAACAACCAGCAGGCCGTCCTCCTTGGAATTTCGAGACTCGGTACCGCTAAGAATTCTACTACACGCCTTAGCGCCAACGGATCAGACCGAGCAGGTTTGAATAATCATCGGTCCACGGCCTTAAACTCTCGGAGCGAATCACGCGTTTCCAGCCGGAAATTCCGGGAATCGAACCGAGGTCTTCGATACGCCTGGCAGCGACAACATGGTCGGAACCCACTTTCCCTTCCTTGTTCAAATCGCCGGTTTGATCGGATCGCGAAAATGCGACAAGGCCGGCATCCGTGGCCAGCGCGGACACAAGCTGTTCGACGTTCAGATAACGATTGGAGACGTGGAAGAGAAGCACACCGCCGGGTGCGAGCTTTGAAATATAGAGTTGGATGGCCTCGCGCGAAAGCAGGTGTGTGGGGATGGAATCCGAACTGAATGCGTCAAGCATGAGCAGGTCCAGAGAGCTATCCGCTGATTGCGCGAGTTGTAGACGCCCATCGCCGATTACGACGTTGCAATTGGCGCCGCATTGTTTCAGAAACGTGAAGAAACGCCGCGCGATCTGCTCGATGGAGGGATCTATCTCGTAGAACGTCACGGGATGGTTCGTGTCCGCATAGGCGGCCATCGAGCCGGAGCCAAGTCCGATAACGCCGAAGTGCTGGAAGCCTCCTCGTTCGTTCATCACACGAATCACGTCGCCCACAGGGCCGGTTGGATGGTAATACGACAGCGGCTTTCCCATCCGAGCGGGATCCGTGCTTTCCACACCATGGAGCGTGTCCCCGTGCATCAGTCTTCGCAAATGTGTCTCCGGCTCATCAAGCACCTTTTTCACGCCGAAAAAATTTCTGCCGACATAGACGCGGTTGGCACCTTCGATGGAAGAGGGTAGGCTCAGCGAATAAACCATCATCAGCAGCGCGAAACATAGAGCGAATCGCAGGGTATGTTGTTCGAATTTGTAACAGATGAAAACGGCAGCAATGTGAGCAATGGCGAAGGCTTCGGCGTGAGCATAGACTCCCGTGGTTTGAAAGACGGCCCAGCCGGTGAGGACCGCAGCTGCAAACAGTAAGGGAATCAGCCAGTTGTCTCTTTCCAATTTTCCCTGCCGGAAGAGCGGTAGCAAGGCAACGAGCAGCGGATATTCGAGAACAGTCTTGAAGATCATCGGTGCGATGATCGCAGTGAACACACCGCCAAAAACACCACCAAGGGCAATCCAGAAATAGAACTCGGTGAGATGTCGCGGATCGGGCCGGCTTTCCGAAAGCGCAGTGTGACACAACAATGCGCCACAAGACAGCAGCACCAGGTGCACACCGATGAATATCCAATTGGAACCCCTGGATCCGCTCACGCCCACCGCGACGATAGGAAACAGCAGCAGTAATATCATCGGGGTTACACGGGACATACGTGCCGATGAAATTCGGAATTGGCGGCCGAAAGCCAGGATGAAGGTCAGGAGGTAGATCGCGAGTGGGATGATCCACAGGAAAGGCAGCGAGGCAAGATCCGCCGTGATGTGGTTCGTCACGGCCAGCATCAGGGCGGATGGCATGAATGCTGCCGCAACCCAATAGAAGCGTGTCCTGGCCTGTATGTGACTGATCGATTCCATGTTGTCTCGTGTGTCTTGTTTCCCGGTATGCCTCCACACGAGTGCCGATGCCAGCGCTAACAAGACCAGCAATCCGAGATAGCCGCCGAACCACAACCGGCTCTGCGAAGCCAGACCAACGCGCGGCTCCAGCAGGAAGGGATACGCGATCAATGCCAGCAGGCTCCCGGCGTTGCTAGCCGAGTAGAGGAAATATGGATCGCGCGCGGCAACGTCCTTGGTACGCGATAGCCAGTTTTGCAAGAGCGGCGACGTGGTCGAGACCACAAAGAAGGGAACTCCTACTGAAGTGAGCAAGCGAACGAGCAGCCACAGCGACGGATGTTGGGATAACGATTCGGAGGAATCGCCTTTGAATGCCATTGGCAAGAACGAGAACGGAAGCAAAAGGACGAAAGCATGCGTGACGATCTGTTTGCGAACATCCGAGGCGCGCCCCAGCAGGTGCGCGTAGACATAGCCTGCCAACAACATTGCTTGGAAGAAGAGCACACAAGTGGTCCAGACGGCTGCGGCCCCTCCCAGATATGGCAACACCATCTTGCCAACCATCGGCTGGCAAACGAAGAGTAAGAACGCGCTGGCGAAGAGCGTTGCTGCCAGGATCGGCACTCGTATTTGGGCGGTCGCGCTTATTGGGTTAACTCCGGATGCTGTTTCATGTACGCGTCGTACCGCATGCGAAGCGTCATAACGGGATTGGCATTCTCGGCCGGCAGAATATTGCCCTGGGTGACACTGAGGTACATGAGGTAGTTGCCATCGTTGTATGAGGAGCCGCTCGGATCGGTTGGGTCCGCCATGAGGATGTACGCCACATGAGATGTCTTGCCGGTACACGGCGCCGCAGCAGGCTTCGGTTCGGTGTCGCATGTGCATCGGCTGTCGCCTCCCTGCCTGTCCGCGGCTTCCATCGCGGCCATCACATGATCAGTGAGCGTACCCTTCACGGCGCGGAAAGCTTTCGCGGCATCCTGCACGACTTCCTCTCTGGTGAGAATGTTGCCCTGAATCGAGAAGAAGATTTTTTCGCCGGGCATCTCGCCCTGAATATCGGTGGAAACTTTGCCATTGTTGGCTCCGTCGAATGCCGCGCTGCGGCCTTGCAGGTCCACGATGCCGAACTGCCGATTCTCGATTCTGGGATCGTTATGAAGCAAACGGAGGATATCCTTCGGGTCGGTTCCTTTCTGAATCTCCTGGAACACAAGCATCTGATTTCGGCCCGATGTATCCAGCGCCGCCTGACACGCCGCGACACCTTTGCCCGGCACAATGACGGCCTGAACTCCCATCAAGCTCTGCGGCGGCTCAAATGCCACGCACGTCGCCGACGCAATCACAAGGCGCCCGGTCTTCTGATCCACGGCAAGCACGGACCATGTGGCCCAGGCGGTGGATTGGAGGGCAAGGAAGAAGCCGCAGAGGAGGAGTCTTTTCATTGCAAGTTTAAAATATCTTCAAAGGGTATTCCTCATTCAACAATCAAGAAAACCAAGATTAAGGGCGATCCGACGAGGGATTTTATCTCAGAAAGCTATCCATCGAAAAATCAGCATCGATGTTTTCAACTTCACGGCTGGAGTGGGCAAAGATCACCTAACTTAGGAGGAACTTTTTGCCCACCGCGAAGTTGGCTGTAGCCCGCGTTTCACTGGCCTTTCATTATCGCTGTGACCTGGTCAATTTGAGCCGCAGTGTTATCGAGCGTGCGGGCAACAACGTCGATCTGATCGGTGGCTTCCGGCCAGTCGTGCTGTTCGAGGGCCTCGCGAATAGCGGGCAAGGTCTTGACGCCGTAGCCCGTGTAGAATCCGGGAGCATAGATCTCGTGCTTGAACCAGGATCGACGCGGAAGGCCGCTTTCGCTGGTCATCGCATGCTCGACTTTGTTGAGGGCGCTGTCGAGCGCCCGCTGAACGTCGCGCGATTGGAGTCGGGCTGCTGAAGCTGGATCACGCATCGCCGCGTCGTATCTTTGCGTACTCTCCTGCAGCCGCGTGAGCGCGTTTTGCAGGGGCGCAAAGTTGAGGAAGGGGGCGGGCGCTTCGGGTTTCGGCGCGACGAAGGGCTTTGTTGGGTCGGCGGCGGACTCGAATGTTTTGTCACTGATACGGCGGTTCTTCTCCAGAATCGTCTCCCGCTCATCGCTGGCGAGTTTCATCACTTCTCCGACATAGCGGCCGACAGTTTCGGCGAAGTTTGAAAAGGTCAATGGCAAATAGTCGGCGTCGGCGAACCTTAACACGGCGCGCCCGGCGGTCTTGGCGAGCGCGACGCCGTAATCAAAGGTCGGGTCGACGAAGCGGGTGTAGTGATCGAACGAATCATAAATTGAGTGGTAGACGCCGTCGGCCTCGCCCTCGCCGCCATAGCCGAGGTTGAGGGTGGAGATGCCAAGGTGCTGCAAAAAAGGGGTGTAGTCGGAGCCGGAGCCAAGCGCTGCGATGCGCAGGTCTGCGCGCTCGCGCGCCTCGCGAATCTCTTCGGGGCTGCCGTTCAAGATCCTTCGAGCGCGCTGCCGGTCCGAGACTGGAATCTCCTTTTCGGGATCCACGACGTCGCGCGCCACCTCATTGATGAACCTTTCAAGTGTGTGCGAGCCGCCGGCGTTGAGGAAGCCACGCTCGTTACCATCGGAGTTGATGTACGCTACAGCGTTTTTGATCAGATCTTCTCCGTGCGCCTCCGCCCATTCGGTAGAGCCGAGCAGTCCGGGTTCTTCACCGTCCCATGCGCAATAGATAATTGTTCGTTTGGGCCGCCACCCATTCTTCACTAGTTGACTTACGGCGCGCGCCTCTTCGAGCATGGCGACCTGACCGCTGACCGGATCCTCCGCGCCATTGACCCACGCATCGTGGTGGTTGCCGCGGATGACCCACTCGTCGGGACGCTCATTCCCCGTCAAGCGCGCGATCACGTCGTAAGCGGCCACGATCTTGAAGTCGAATTCCGCTTTCAGATGAACCGTGGCCGGACCGGGCCCGATATGATAGGTGATTGGAAGCGCGCCGCGCCACGCGTCAGGCGCGACCGGGCCTGCCATCGCCCGGAGCAGGGGAAGCGCGTCGGAATACGAAATCGGCAGCACGGGAATTTTCGTCAAGGTAGGCGCCTCACTGATTTGGAGGCGCTGTGCGTTTGGGGTCGCGCCTACGCCGGGCGTCAGCGGGTCGCCTGGGTAGAGCGGCATGTCGGCAACCGAGCCGCGTTGAGCGCCATCTTCGTTGCGCCACGCGCCCTTCGGATAAATGTCGCCCTGGTAATAGCCGTCGTTGCGTGGGTCCGAATAGATCAGGCATCCGATGGCTCCGTGTTCTGCCGCGACCTTTGGCTTGATGCCCCGCCACGAGCCGCCATAGCGCGCGATCACGATCCTGCCTTTGACATCGATCCCGCGGCGCTCCAGTTCCTCGTAGTCCTGAGGAATGCCGTAGTTCACGTACACAAGTTGTGCCGTCACGTCACCGTTGATTGAATAGGCATTGTAGACGGGGAGTTGCTCGTCTTTCTGGCCCGAGGTTGCATCATCCTGGAGCACCGGCTCTGCCAGCTTCGCGGTGAATTTCTGTGGGGACGTCATCTCCACGACGCGCGTCTTCGGCGTTGGAAAAAGGACATCGAAACGCTCAATTTCCGTCTCAAAACCCCAAGATCGGAACAGACTCGCGATGAACTCTGCGTTCTCCTTGCCGTATGGCGAACCGAGGTGGTGCGGTCTTGCCGACAGACGCTTCATCCAGTCGCGCAGCTCGTCTCTTTTCAGGAATGAGTCAAACTGCCTTTCGAGCGCGCGCTGCCGGTCCGAGCTCTGGCGGTCGAAGCCTGTGAGTGGTCTCTGCTGGTCTGCAGGCGAGTTCTGCGCAGACACAACGGCAAAGCAGAGACAAATCATTATTAGTGACTGGAAGATTCGAAAAACCATCGTTGCTTTCCTTTCAGGTGCGAGTATTCGTCCGGACTCAATCGAATGTCAACGGGGATGCGCAACTGCAGCGGCATTCCGAGGTTCCTTCCTGACAAGCAGGCCGTAAAGCAGAAATGCAGCGATGCGACTTGTACCGAGCACGAGGACCATCGGCATGGCTGTGCCGTTGTTCGTCGCTCCCACGACCGTGGCTGCGGTTGCTGCCAATGTGAATTGCAGCGTGCCCAGAAGTGCGGATGCACTGCCCGCTTTTTCGCGGTATGGTTCCATTGCCAGTGCAGTGGTATTTGGATACAGGCATCCCAGTAAAGCGACATAGACGAACAGGAAGGCGGCCGTAGAATACAGACCTGGTGTGCGGCCTATCGTCGTGGCGATGAGCAGAAGACATGCAACGGTCTGAATCGTCAGAGCCTTGCCAATCACCAGATCTCCCTTGAAACGCCGTGTCAGCCGGATATTTACCTGGGATGCTGCGATCAGGCCCAGCGCATTTGCGCCGAAGAAGAATCCAAAACGATCCGGGCGGACATGGAAGAGTTCAATGAACACAAATGGTGAACCGACGATGTATGCGAACATTCCTGCCATACCCAGCCCGCCGGTCAATGCGTAACCAATAAAGTATCGGTCGGCCAGGAGCTGGTAGTAACCCCTCAAAACACTTCTCAACTTAAGCGGTGCCGTTGGCCGGGCGCGATGCGTCTCAGGCAAGCGGAGAATAGCTGCCGCCAACCCGATGGATCCCAGAATGGTGTGCAGCCAGAAAATCGCTCTCCAGCCGAGCCATGTGAGAATCTGGCCGCCGAGAAGCGGCGCAAGCACAGGCCCTACGCCCATGACCAGCACCAGCAATGAAAAGACGCGCACCGCTTCGTGCGCCTCAAACAAGTCCCGTACGACGGCGCGTGCGATGACTTGGCTCGAGCATGCCCCCAGCGCCTGAAAAAAGCGCAGAGCGATGAGCAAGTCAATAGACCTTGCAAGCGCACATCCGGCCGATGCCAAGACGAACAGGAAAAGGCCTGTATAGAGCGGCAGCCTCCGGCCGAATCGATCAGAAATCGGACCATAGAACGCCTGTCCGATGGCGAGTCCAAGAAAGAATGATGCGAGCGACAGTTGAACATGACCGGGTTCGGCGGAGAATGCCAATCCCAATGCCGGCAACGCGGGCAAGTACATGTCCACCGAGAGCGGCGTGAGCGCCGTGAGAAGGCCCAGCAGCGTGATTGTTTCCGTATGGCGGCCATGCGGCATGCGCGCGAGTATTGGTTTCTGGTGATAGAATGTCAATCCCGAACGTAACGGAGAACACGAATGAAACCACAACGCATCGGCATTCTATATCCTGGCGCGATGGGCATATCGATTGCTGCTTCCGCACAGAATAGCGGCCATCAAGTTTATTGGACGTCGGAGGGGCGAAGTTCCGCAACGCGCGAGCGCGCAGCGAAATTTGGGCTTTATGATGCAGGCACGATTGCGGCTCTCTCGGCCGAATGCTCCATACTCCTGAGTGTCTGTCCACCGCATGCCGCGGAGGACGTCGCGAAGCAGGTCTTAGCATGCGGCTTTAATGGACTATATGTGGACGCCAACGCGATCTCACCGGAACGAACGATCCGTCTTGGTCAGATGCTGGCCGAAGCCGGCGTCAGTTTTGTGGACGGCGGGATTATCGGCGAGCCCGCCTGGAAGCCGAACACCACGTGTCTGTACCTGGCTGGATTACGCGCAGCGGATATTGCCGCTTGTTTTTCTGCCGGTCCACTGGAGACCCAGGTGCTCGGAGCGACGGTTGGCAGAGCGTCCGCTCTCAAGATGTGCTTTGCCGCCTATACGAAGGGCACACTTGCGCTCCTGAGCGCTATCCTTGCGACCGCCGAGAGTCTCGGTGTGCGAGACGCGTTGCTTCAGCAGTGGAGGCATGACGATCCGAATTTCGCGGACAACGTGTACAAACGTGTGCGCGCCGTCACTGCCAAGGTCCATGCCGCTGCCGCGATCGTCTATCGCAGACTGGCCCAGTTCAAAGATTCAGGAACGCCGCCGACAATTGAGGACGTGCTGGGCGCGTTGTTGCAGACAGAAAACCAGCCAAGTTAACATCGCCACCAAATGAAGTCGGGAGCCGAGCCCGGGGTTTTGCCATCCAGCAAGGTGAGGTCTCAAGGAATTTTAGAGCCCGCCCGCCCGATGGGTCACGCCTGGCTGGGGTTGCTGCTGCTTTGCGCGACGTTGGTCGCGTACCTGCCTGCGATTCGCGGTGGATTGCTGTGGGACGACAACGCCCACGTCACCCGCGCGGATCTCCAATCCTTGCTTGGTCTGTGGCGAATATGGTTTCAGCTTGGCGCCACCCAGCAGTACTATCCCCTGCTGCACAGTGCGTTCTGGGTGGAGCACCGGTTGTGGGGGGACGCGACCGTGGGTTATCACCTGGTTAACGTGGTGCTGCACGCGGCGGCGGCGTGTTTATTTGCGCTTGTCCTGCACCGGCTGTCGATGAGGGGCGCCTGGCTTGGAGCGTTCATTTTCGCACTGCATCCGGTGTGTGTGGAGTCGGTGGCGTGGATTTCGGAGCAGAAGAACACGCTGTCGACGGTGTTCTATCTGTCGGCGATGCTGGTATATCTGCGGCATGATGAGGAGTCGAATGGCGGGACGCGGGAGGCCTTGCCCGGTCGTTGGCAGAGAAATCGGGCCCGAACGCGCTTCCTCCGTCTCACGCCTCACTATTTCGTCGCACTTGCGCTTTTCATTGCCGCCCTGCTGAGCAAAAGCGTGACGGCGACGCTGCCGGCGGCGCTGCTGGTAGTGATATGGTGGCGGCGGGGGAGGCTGTCCTGGAAGGAGGACGTCCTGCCGCTGGCGCCGTGGTTTGCGTTGGGAATGGCGGCGGGGTTGTTCACGGCGTGGGTGGAGCGCCGGTTTGTAGGCGCGGAAGGAGTGGAATTCACGTTGAGTGCGGTCGAACGGTTCCTGGTTGCGGGGCGGGTGGTATGGTTTTATCTCGGCAAGCTTCTGTGGCCTGCGAACCTGATGTTTATTTATCCGCGCTGGGACGTGAGCGGCGCCGTGTGGTGGCAGTATTTGTATCCGGCCGGGATATTGGCCCTCGTCGCGGCGGCATGGATGATCCGCGGCCGCACGCGCGGGCCTCTCGCGGTGCTGCTTTTTTACGTAGGCTCGCTGTTTCCGGCGCTTGGATTTTTCAATGCCTACCCCTTCATCTATTCCTTTGTGGCGGATCACTTCCAATACGTCGCCAGCCTCGGGGTGATCGCATTGGTTGCCGCCGGCTACGGGAAGTGGCCGACTGCGGCCGCTGCCGCGGCGATCTGCGTACTCGGCACGCTTACTTGGCTTGAATGCCGGATATACCGCGATTCGGAGACGTTGTACCGGACGACGCTGGCGCGCAATCCCGGTTGCTGGATGGCGTACAACAATCTCGGTTTCGTTGTCCAGGGCGACGGCAGGGTGTCGGAGGCCAGTGCCCTCTATCAGCAGGCATTGAGGATCAAACCGGATTACGTCGAAGCACACAGCAACCTGGGGACCGTGTTTTACACCGAGGGTCGTTTGGCAGAGGCAATCGCCCAATTCGAGGAGGCGCTGCGGCTCAGGCCGAATTACGCCGAAGCCCGGAACAATCTCGGCAACTCCTTGGTTGCCGCGAACCGGCTGCCAGAGGCGATCTCCCAATTCGAGGAGGCGTTGCGGCTGAAACCAAGCTATCCCGAGGCCGACCTCAATTTGGGATCCGCGCTGTTCAGGGTTCACCGGCTTCCCGAGGCGACCACCAGCATCAAAGAAGCGCTCCGGCTGAAACCCGACTACGCGGAGGCCCACGACGCCTTAGGCGTTGTATGGTACAACTCCGGCCGTTTGCCGGAGGCGATCGCTCAATTCGAGGAGGCGGTTCATTTGAAGCCGGATTATGGTGCTGCTCACCGGGACCTGAGTGCGGCGCTGTGGGCATCCGGCCGGTCGGCGGAGGCCATCGCCGAATTGGAAGCTGCGCTGCGCCTCGCTCCGGATGACACGGAAGCGGCCAGTGCTCTAGGCAGTGCGTATTATATGGCGGGCCGTTTCCCGGAGGCGGCCGCGCGGTACGAGGACGTGTTGCGGCTCAAACCCGGTCAGGCGGATGCCCACAACAGTCTGGGTCTCGCCTTGCAATCTTTGCACAGGCCTGAGGAGGCCTTGGCACAGTTTCGGGAGGCGATACGGCTGAGTCCCGATTACGCTGAGGCCCACTATAACCTGGGCCTTAGCCTGACAGCGTTCGGCCGCCGTGACGAGGCGATGGCCGAATTCAAGGCCGCAGTGCGATACAAGCCCGACTACGCCGAGGCCCACGACCATCTGGGCGCCGTGTTTTACGCCGCCGGCCGATTCGCGGAGGCGGTCGCCGAGTTCACTGAGACCGTGCGGCTCAAGCCGGATTTGGCCGGGGCCCGTAATAATTTGGAACTTGCACGGCGTGCTGTGGGATCGGCGGGACAAGCCAAGGGCCCGCGACGATGACCCAAGCAGCCTCCGTTATTTCAACTCCACGATGATCGCTCTGGCAGCGCCCACCGTGTTCCCAAACCATTCAAGACTCCATCCCAAGAAAATCTTTCGTAAGACTGGTCTCGATTTCAAAGAGACGTCGATCACCATACTGGCGCGGATAGGGAACGTCTACCGTGATCCGCTTGAAGATTCGAGCCGGTTTTTGACTGACAATCAGGATGTGCTGCGAGAGAAACACGGCCTCACTGATGCTGTGGGTCACGAAGAGGATCGTTTTGCCGGTTTCCTGCCAAATACGAATCAATTCTTGCCGCAGCTTGCGCGCCGTCAGTTCGTCCAGCCCGCTGAACGGCTCGTCCATCAGAAGAGTATCCGGGTCAATGACAAGAGCGCGGGCAATGGCAACCCGCTGCTGCATTCCGCCCGATAGTTGCAATGGAAAATAATTCTCGTATCCGCCGAGGCCCACCAGATAGAGGTATTTGAAAGCGAGTTGGCGCCGGGCGTCCTTGTCGAACGTTTGTTCTTCGAGAGGCAGGATCACGTTATCCGCGACTGTCCGCCAGTTCAGCAGCCGCGGCTGCTGAAAGACGAATCCCGTTTTTTTCCCGTCCATGGAGATATGCCCGGAACTGTGATTATCGAGCCCCGCAACGAGATTCAGGATTGTCGATTTGCCACAGCCCGAAGGTCCGAGAATCGAGTTGAGGGCGCATTGCGGCAAGAATGTGGGGCACCAGTTGCGGAAAGATAATCTTCCGAATGATCGCGCTCCTGCTGAGATGAAAGGCGTGGCCCATGTTCACAAGAGGTTCTGGATTGAGCCGAGACCTATCCTCATTTCTACCAGTTCTTGGACGCATCTGTGGGAAAGCATGTAGTCGCGGGCTTTAGCCCGCGTGTCCCTTCCGGGAACAGGAGGGGTGGCTGCGCCATCAAGAGAATGGTCCAGTTCCTTATTGGTGCAGACGGGGAGCTTCCCTAGAAATTCACCCGAGCACCGATTGTAAATCTCCGGTTTCCGCTCGCTGTCGTAATGCGCCCGAAGCTGGTGGAATTGATGCTGAGGTTCGCCGGGGTCGGCACATTAAAATTCGGATGATTCAATACATTGACGACATCCATCCGAAATTCAAATTCCTTCGTTTCCGTCATCCTCACACGCTTGATCAGGTTGGCATTGAAGCCGACGGTCGGCGGCCCTTCGACCCATTTCAAGCCAAGAGTGCCGTTCTTTCCCGGAACCGGATTCACCAGGAGAAGCTTGCCTTGAGAATCCGTAATCGCCTTGTTGCTGAATTGGCCATTGAGCCCGTTGGTGGACGTGACACCGGCCATTGACGGATCGGTGATTTGCTGGATGCCGGGGAAGTAAATCACCCCATTGGCGACCTTCGTGACTTTTCCGGCGTTCTTTGGGAAATCTCCGACGATATCCGGGGTCGTGACCGTGGTGGAGGCGCTAGTGGTACTGGCGGCGCTAGTGAATGTCCAGAGAGGAGACGTGATCGTCAGCGGCGCTCCCGAAGTCCAACTGAAGACTCCGCCCAACTGCCAACGCTCGACCAACCGCTGGACGAAACTGGATGTGTTACCCAGGAACGGCCGGCCCGGTCCGAAGGGCAACTCGTATGTGCCATTCGTGGAGAAGGCGTGTGTGCGATGGTATCCCAGCAGAGCTTTATTGGCTGAACGGTTATTCGGATCCCGATAGTCTATCGTGGAATCCCCATCGTTTTCGCCGATCGCGCGGCTGAACGTATATAGCGTCTGATTGGTGAAGCCTTGCGAAAGCCGTTTCGTCAACTGGACCTCCATCGAGTGATATGTGGAGTTGCCCGGATTTCCATGCAAGGTCACAAACTGAAACTGCGGATTGAAGACGAAAAAGTTTTCCGGGAACAGTCCGCTGTTTCGGACGAAGCCGCCGCCCTTACCGGTGATGCTCGTGCTGCGGTTCAGGTAGTCCGCCAACTGCGCGGCGCTGCCGTTTGCGATAAAAGCTCGAGTATTGTTGTTTGCGCGCAGGGATGCCGATGCGGTAACGGTCGTGCCATTGATCACGCCCGAACCCAAATCGAGGCCTCGTAGCATTTGATCGAAGAGAGCGGCATTGCCTCCCGCGCGTGTATTATTGAACGCTTCAAGAAAATTGTTCTTGAAAATGTCCACCGGGTTTTGCGGAATTCCTCCCCAAAGCTTCGTGCCCTTGGCGCCGACATAGGCGACGCTGAGCGCCAAACCCTGTCCCAGATCGCGCTGAATCTCGAAGTTGAAGTTTTGAACATAAGGGGCCACGCGGTTCGAGGCGCCCATAGGAATAGTCTCATTCCTGCTGCCGTCCAGTGGAACAGGCTGAAGCGGCGCGAACTGCTGCGGTATGGGCAGCGTGATGTTGGCAAGCGACAGATAACTCGACGACGTATAAGACAGACCGTTGTTCACAGAACCTGCGAACGTGCCCGGAAGTGCACGCCCAAAAACTGAGGACAGCGCCACAGTGCTGAGGGAACTGCCCGTATAGCTCCAGCCATATCCCGCACGCAGGACGGTCTTGTCCTTTCCAAACCAGGGAAGTGACCAGCTCAAGCCAAAGGAGGGCGCAAAGTTGTTCCAGTCGTC